>Ga0256835_1000472_pt1 | contig 30002 bp, 29 predicted proteins | sample PIR30metaG_FD_185972 | JGI IMG/M metagenome (GOLD analysis project Ga0256835, IMG submission 185972) | Hydrothermal vent microbial communities from East Pacific Rise, Pacific Ocean - PIR-30 | ecosystem: Environmental > Aquatic > Marine > Hydrothermal vents | place: Pacific Ocean: East Pacific...
TTTGTTAAGCTCAAGAAAAGCCAGTAATCCTATAAGCACTATCAATAGTATACATGCTATTTGCTCAAGCAAATATATCGGATCGATAATGCTTGTCGGGACGATATAATATGGTTTAAACACTATTAATCATCTCGGAGCCTGTATGACTGTACTATTAGTTATTGGAGGCGAGTTTTATGAAAGCTATGGTCTTAGAGAAACAAGCGCCTATCGAGACAAACCCATTGAAACTCATGGATATAGATAGACCTAGCCCTAGGAAGGGCGAGGTATTACTGAGGATCAAGACATGTGGGGTATGCAGGACAGATCTCCATATTATTGAGGGTGAATTACCAGCGGTAAAACTCCCATTAATCCCCGGCCACCAGATCGTAGGTATTGTCGAAGAAATCGGTGAAAACGTTACTAGTGTTAAGAAAGGAGAAAGAGTAGGTATTCCATGGCTATACTGGGCCTGCGGCGAATGCAAGTACTGTAAGAGAGGATTAGAAAATCTATGTGATAAAGCATTATTTACAGGATACAGTGTAGATGGCGGCTACGCAGAATATGTTGTTGCACCAGCAGACTTCGTTCATCCAATGCCGAAAACCCATGACGACCTACATGCAGCACCACTCCTATGTGCCGGCGCAGTTGGCTACAGAGCACTACGCCTAACAGGCCTAGTAGAAAGGAGAGAGGGTGTATTGGGCCTTTTTGGCTTCGGCGCCTCAGCAAATCTAATGCTCAAAGCAGCCAAAGCCCTCGGCCTAGAAGTATATGTGTTCACACACTCGCCATGGAAAATAGATTATGCACTAAAACTAGGCGCTGACTGGGCAGGCGATACCAGAGAAGAACCCCCGAAAAAGCTTGATGCTGCAATAGTCTTCGCCCCCGTATCATGGGTTTTCATTGAGGCACTTAAAAAACTAGACAAGGGAGGAAGAGTAGTTCTCGGAGAAATCTATATGACGCCTATCAAAGAACTCGATTACAGCCTTCTATGGCTGGAGAGAGAAGTTAAGACGACGGCAAACGTTACCCGTAGAGATGTACGAGAATTTCTCAAACTAGCAGAAGAGCATAGGATCATGCCGGATATAACAGTTTATGAACTAAGAGATGCTAATAAGGCGTTGCAAGACCTTAAGAAAGGACGTGTTAAAGGAACAGCCGTACTCAAGATCCAGTAGTGCTCGATAACAACAAGTATGCATAATATAATGCCCTAGCATCTTCTTCAAGATACTTCTTTATTTTTTCTCTCCAATACATCGATCTCGGCCTCTCCTCGGCCTTCTTAAGAGAATCAACTATTTCAGGCAAACTCATCTCTAGTTTCAATAGGCCCGACTCACTAACTAAGGTACGATAGCTTGAAGGCGATAAGCCCTGTTTTTCCAGAAGCTTGCTTAGTTCGATAACATTACTGCTTGACTCAACAACTCGGGTTAGCATTCTTAGATTAGCTGTTCTCAAAAACTTAATCATAGTGTTTTTCTCAGGTACGATAAGCCTAAAGTTATCATAAGAAACTAATTCTAGGATCCTCGACTCAATGAATCTCAGCGTCTCCGGCGGCTTAATATATGGTACAGGAGGATACATCTCTGTCTCGACAACCACGCTTTCACCATCAAAAAACGATAATCCAACAACAAGTCTAGGCAACTCTCCCAGTAGATCGAGGATCTCGGCTATGCCTGTTACGGCAACCAGTTTTAATGAGCGGCTTGGGCGAGGTATTGTTATCTCTTTGTTTTTAAAGAAAGCTTTCATCTTTTCACGCGATAAAATGTAATCTATCACACGAAGACATACTTGTTTTATAATATTCCAGTCAAAGCCTAGGGTAATGTAGTCGGCATAGGCTATTTCGTCAATCTCCGATAGTAGAACAATATCTAGTTCATCGGGCTGGTACTTTTCCACGATACTCCTTATTTCTCTCCAGTCGAGCCCCACTAATATACCAGCAGCCTCTGGTTCATGTAGGCTAAAATATTTCTTCTCTCCAGCCTTGACAACATCATACATGATCGTCTCGAAAGCTATACCCTTGATCCTACGAAGAATAATCATGAGATAAGCAAGGGCAATACGCAGTAGAGTAGCATCCTCCGCTTCTTCAACATCATAGGAAAAACCATATGTGAAGTCACGGTACTCGCCCCCAGTGTTCTTCGGCACATATATAGTCTTCCTATCATAGACAACAATACTACCACTTGGTACACGTAATACGCGTGGTTTCTCAGATTTCAGCGTCCATATGCATCTATTAGGTATTTTCCTGTATTTCCCGAATCCATTGGAAGGAGTATAGACGACGCATAGCATTTCCGAGGAAAGCCTGCCAGTAAATATGTCTTTTACTATGTCGGGTTTCTCTCCCCAGTTCATCTTAATATACCTGTATTCTTCCAGAGCAGTCGACAATGCATCGTCTTTGTAGAACAAACTGTATCTTATCGGTTCTTCATAAACTGCTTTGACATGTCTCGAGCTTCGACCGTAATCAAGCCTAGTCACTATGGCGTCATTACCTATATCAATACATCCAGGCTGAAATTTCTCGACAAGATCACAATGGCCAATAGGCTCCAGAGGTTTCTCTTCACTATTTTTCACTAAGTAGCGTTTAATACCGTAAGGCGGAGCAAACTCGTAAAAGTTCAGTCTCTCCCATACCCATCTGAGTAGTTTCTCATTGATTTTATCGCTTCTTAGAATACCAGTTTTCTTTAATGCCTCTTCCTCTAGAGAGCTAAGAGGCTCTTTAATCCATGGAGATAATAGTTTTGAAAGCCCAGTGAATAAATGAAGATATAGGTTCTCAGGGTTGACAAGCGTTTTCTCAATGCCCAATGATAACCATTTATCAAGCGTATCAATTCCTTTTATTAACAATTCTCGATCCCATCTAAGAACAGGTATAATAATTGATTCTGTGAACGGAATATCAGTTCTACGTCCCTTGCGTCCTTCGCGCTGCCAGAACTCACGAACCTCATCTGGCAAGCCCACATGAACTATCCTAGCTATTAAGCCTATATCTATTCCCTGAGTTAACGTCCGTGGAGATACTATGATCTTCATTTTGCCTTTTCGAGCTAATTCTTCTATTTCTTCCCTCCGAGGCTTAGGGATTAAATGATGATGCGCGGCTATGGGTGCATTATCGCCTAGTCTTGATTTTATGGACCTAACTAGTGTTTCTGCTGAATTAATCCCTCTTGTAAAGACTAGAGTAACGTATTCGTCATCCAAATATGTACTTATTATCTCCGGTATGTCTAGTGTAATACTGGATACATCGAATCCTTTAGCTTGGAGATATGCTATGATTCTATACGGGTCTTTCTTGAATTTACTATAATCCTTTATTGCTGTAAGGATCTCACGGTCATCGATAACGTTTTCTTTACCTTTAATCTCCTCATTTATTCTACGCCATATCTTCTGTAAGTCTTTTCCTAAAACAATTATAACCCTATTTTCAACGTGGAAAGGCTTTCCTTCAATTACTCTATAATCTCTACCTGTCAACGATCTTAGATATAATCCTAGATCATCCGGATTTGATAGAGTTGCCGTTAAAACACATATTTGTATTTTCTTTTGCGAGATATAGGAAATAAACCAGAGAAGACCGAGCAGGAGAGCCAGAGATCTAGGTCCATAAAAGTCTAGTTCGTCAATTATAATGAGATCAGTATTGATCAAGTAGTTGTAGAGCAAACTAGAGGATACTGATTTTACGGCTTTCTTAATATCGTGCATAAGAAATGCAGGGTTTGTTATTATGATATTTGCTACTTCAATCGATTTCCGTAATCCTTTCAACCCTGAACTTCTCATGATCTCTTGCTTCTTGACACTGTCGAGCTGAAGAGCGTTTGCCTTAATAGTTGATACGTATTTTGATATTCTTCTTATTTGATCATTGGCCAATGCCAGTGTAGGATAAAGAACTAATGCCCGATAGTTTGTATTTTCTTTTGTCTTGCTTAGAAAATATAGTATCCATGCTTCTGTTTTACCGCTTCCAGTACCTGATCTAAGGATTATATTGTATCCTTTTTGGAGTGAATCATAGGCTCTAAATTGATGTTCATATAAATTCATAGAACCTATATTGAGAGAAGATAGTTCTTCAACAATATCTGAGAATTTTAGAGGTATTTTATCCGGAGTCTCAGCTGGTTGTTTTCTGAAGTATATCTCATACCCTTTTTTAGTAAGTAGTTTTGTAGAATCAATAGGCATAGTTCATCACACCAATTATATTTATCTTATATCATATTATTTTCCTTAAATACTTTGATATAGTACCTTTCCTTAGAATAACAATTTCTTTCGAGATATCATCGGAAAGCCAGCGAGGTCTTCTATTACTGGTTGTAAACAAGTAACATTTTAGATCATCTATAGATCGAGTATATAATAGAGCATCTTCTAGCGGTATCTTCGGCCTTGAAGAGAAACTCGCTATAACAAACATTATTCTACGAGAAGAAATTGGTTCTCTCAGATCTTCAAGCATATCTACTGCTTCTATAATTGCAAGAGATGGTTCAGCAGGATGCTGAAATAATGGTATATTGCGTACGACGTTTATTGTATCAGAAAACATGTCAAGTTCCCCTAGATCTAATAAGGGAATAGGTTCTTTTCCGAACAATACAATACCGATCCTTGCAAGTTTATTCTTTGATGCATATGTGTAAACAGCGTTCATAAACTCTAATATTAATTCTAGGTCAGATGACCTGGTCCATTCAAGAACTAAGACTATATCGATCATCATATTTACCCTGTAATATCCTCTACTATCTTTCTAAGTTTCGAAAATAGTTCTGCTTTGGTATCAACACTATATGATATGCCATTCGTTGTTTTGACAGCTTCTTCAATCAGAAAAGCATCGCTATCTTTAATTTTACCTATGCTCACTATGACCAGTCTCACTGAAGAGTTCTTCGCGTATATTGCTGCGACATCAAGAGGTATGCCCATATTAAATCCTCCATCGGTTATCATTATAACGTATTTGCTACCGTGAACTCTACGAAGAATTTTAACTGATACTATGACTCCATCGCCCGGTGCACTGCCTTCACCCATTATGCGTAACCTAGACAACGCGTCTAGTACAAGGGCGTAATCTCTAGTAGGACATAGTAGAGGATATGCTTTGCCGAAGAAAACAGTCATGCCTAGCTTGACAGGCATGTTTTTCTCTTTTAGCATTTTTATTGCTACATAATCTACGGCATCCCTAACTGCGGATAGCTTATTCGGGGTTAGATCATTATATGATTTCCTCATACTGAGCGAAGTATCTATCAGAAACACGATGTTATACACCAATCTCTAGCACCCTCAAGACATCTTCATGTATTATTGTAGGAAATGATTTCAGCCCGAAGACTATTGTTCTTAACTTGTCATCTTCTATTTCGTTTCTCAATGTTAGGAGTATTGATAGAAGGCTACAGGTGTCCACACCGTATTCGTTCGCTATTAGTCTTGTCCTCATATCTTCGGTCATATAGATTATTTTCTTACTGCTTTTGGCATAAGCTAGAGCAATTGCTTCATGTAATGTGATCTTTACCTTGGGAGAAATATAGACACGTTTGGGTTTTTCTATAAATTTGATAATTCCCCTAAGATTTACCGAATAGTAAAGTCTAGGATACATTATTGTCTCTAGCAGTGTTTCCGCAGATATAGGTGCTAAGAACTGATAGCCATCCTGCGCCAGTTTTTCAAAATATTGTTGGATATTATAGGTGTATATCAAGTAGATCGTCAATGGATCCACTATATAGATATTATCGGGAGTCATCCTCTTCAAATAATCTACATTATTCACGCCAACTAATGGTATTATTCCCCGAGAAATCATGTAATCAGACATTTCTGGAAACGATAACCCGGCAAAATATGCAGCGTATTGAAAACTCGTCTTATCGTTTACATATAGTTTAAGAGAAATTTCTCTAAGATCTATTTCCTTCAACAATTTTCTTACGGCATCCCTTACTGCCTCGCTTAGGCTAGAATATAGTCCTAGTTCGACAAGCCTTCTTAGTTTTTCTTCGAGTATTCCTGTAAGTTCTATGTCGACCATAATGACACTCTCAGAGACTAGTTGAATTATTCCTATGATTTTTTCGGTCTTTTCATTGACTAAATACAGGATCATCCACTATATTTTGTTTTTCAATAAAATAATTGTTTTCAAAAAAAGTTATTGGTTAAGAAAACATTGTGGGCTACCACTTTATTTTGTCGGCGCTATGTATAGGACTATCGGCACATACGCTGGTGCTATTAGTAGGAATGACCTGTATCCTAGCATTGTATATCCTACGATATACTGGTAGTAGCCTGGCAGGCCTATCAGCATTATCGCTATTGATGTCTCGTTAGCTGTGACAGTTACTGGTATCTTCTGGCAGTCTCCGAATCCTGTCATAGGCGGTGCTGATACGACTGCATTGCCCTGCTCGGTTATGGTTATGATTGGCGCGTAGCTTAGAGCATAGCTACCCCATACACTTACTACTGTTTTGCCAGTGCCATTTGTTACTGGTATGACAACGGCTCCTATTCCTATCTTGGGGTTGATAGATGCACGTATTGGGATGATCTCAATCTGTACATTCTCAGGATATTCTTTTGATGCACCTATCAATGTATTCCTAATGACTACCCAGTATGTGCCTGTTACTGGCGTGGGTGCGAATACCGCTGACTGTGTATCGGACGGCGTGTCGAAGTGGGTACCCCATCCTGAGCTACCATGAATGAACCAGCTGAACTTGCCGGCAATCACTGAGCCGTAGAATAGTGATAGTGGTGGTCCCGCGAGTACGTATGGTGTGTAGTATCCTGCCACGTAGAGGTCTATGTTGGTGTTAGGATCTTTCCACATGACCTTCACTATTAGTCCTACAACACTGGGGTCTGTTACCTCGATCGGGAATGTTCTCCAGTCACCACTCTCATATCTCCATGACCAGTCGAAGGGGCCAGCAACGTAGTAGTTAGTGTAGAGTGTCGTGTTGTCAGTGGATGTTAGTATTAGACCTGGCGTGTTCGGCGTTATAGCTGCCTTTACTACTATGGATACCGGGACAAGTACTGGTTTTTCACCGCCACATACTATTACATAGCCCTGATATACGCCTGGCTTTGCGTTCGGCGGTACTTTTACATTTATCGTTATGTTGCCTGCGCCTACTTGTCCTGAGGGTACTGTTATCCAGTTCCATGTGGTCCTGGATGCTTGTAGGAGGTCTAGCTTGAATGGCACGATACCGTAGCCGAAGACATAGTAGTAGATGTTGCTGAATACTCTTATGTCTAGGACTAGTGATTGTTCTGCGTTAGCTGGTAGTTTTCCTAGGTAGTCTTTTAGATAGTTAAGGATGTTTTCGATCTTAGCGTTGGGGTCTCCGAATGTTACGTGCCAGTCATTGGCGTAGCGTATATCGTAGTTTATACGTGCTGTTTCGTTTAATTCGATCTTCTTGTCTCCATTGAGATCGATCCAGTAGTGGAGATCTATTCCTGCGATAATCCATGGTATGTACTGTCCATTCCTACCAAGGGGATCATAGACATTATATGGTATGCTAGCTACGAATTCGACGAAGTCCTTATTATTCCACGCATCCTTGCTTACAGGTATCATTATGTGTGTTATTGCCGGATATGATAGGTTGAGATATAGTATATCGCCTTTAACCCCGACGATAAGCTTCTTCAGCGGTATGGGGCCTGAGGGTGTGAACGCTATTGCATCGTTTAGATCTAGGTATTTGAGAAGGTTTACTCTGACCGTAGTGTATCTTACTGCTTTTAATGTGTATTCTCCCTTGCCGTTAATGATTAATGTTATGTTCTTTGACTCGCCTGGGTATAGCGGGCCTGTGTAGATCTGGGTATCTCCAACTGGTTTGACTGTTAGGTTTAGATCCTTATAGTCCATATATGGTAGCTCATTATAGAATGTGTCATAGCTGTAAACAAGCGGTGTTCCTCCACTCATTATCGTCTTAACGGCGGTGTAGACGTCTACTTGTCCTGAGCCCTGTGTGAACGGGTCGTAGCCTAGGTCTTTAGCTGTGCTCTTTAGTAGTGCTTTTACATATGTTGGTGTCGGGAACTTACCGTATTTCTCGTGGTAGGCCTGCAGTATTAGTGCTATGCTTCCAGCGGTCATTGGTGTTGCTTCACTTGTTCCTCCGAAGAGATCATATGCTCCCAGGCCGTTTCCGAGGCCGAAGTGCCAGGGTGCTGGTGCCCATGCAAAGCTACCTATGTTTACGACGTCTGGCTTGGCTACGCCCATATCGGTTGGACCACGGTCGCTCCAGCTAACCACTTCTCCTCCTGGGGCTGGTAGGTATCCGTATAGCGGTCTATATGCGAATAGTGTTGATGCGCCTACGCTAATCACGAGACTGGCCGCGGCTGGCATTGTTACTGTGCCGTATCCTGGGCCACCGTTGCCCATAGCGAATACTATTATTGTGCCTGTCTCTGATACTAGGTAGTTGACCATCATGCTCATCGGATCCATTCCTGAGGCGAAGCCCACTATTCCTATATAGCTCATTCCCCAGCTGTTACTGATTATGTTAACTTTGTGCTCGCCAGTGTATTGCCAGTTCCAAGGCATGTTGTTGACTGCGGAGAATCCTGACCAGAAGAACTCGGCTGTGAAGGCATTAATTAAGAAGCCCGGTGTTGACGCTATCTTGGCATTAGGGGCTATTCCTTTTAGATGGAATACTCCGTAGCCTAGGTTGTATGCCACTCTTCCACGGCTAGCTATTACTGATGCACAGCTTGTACCATGTCCTAGCCAGTCATACGCTATGTCTACATAGTATCCATTGGGGTCGAGTCCTGGGAGGATTACTGCGTTGTACTCCCAGTCTTTGTCCCAGCCGTACTCCCTGGTGTAACCTGTCAGTATTCCTAGCCAATCATACACCCAGCCAGCCAGTTCTCCTGCACTGAAATCATTTACACCGTCACCGTTGAAGTCGCGAGCCATTACTTCTTGTCCGTAATACGCTGGTTTCTCATCGGCGAAACTGAAGTCCGCCCATGCCGGATTAGGTGCTGGCACTATCCCTGCTTCGTGTAGGACATACATTATGTAGTAATACGTGGTCGATAGATCGGCGTACACCGTGTCGTATTTACCATCATCGTTTGTGTCAGCAAGTATTATCGGCACTGTGTACTGCAGGATCCCCATTTCCCCATACTGCGGATAAACCGTCTCTACGGCTATGCCGAACTTGAATAGGTTGTCCTTGCTATGGATATTACCAACCTTGAACTCACCCAACGGGAATGTCACTAGGTATGTATGGCCTGCTGGTGATACATATAGTACCCATCCATCATTTGTCTGCCCAATAATGCCGGGCCAGATGAAGAACGTGACAGGTAGTTCTACTTTTAATATGCCGTTTTCATCAATAGCTTTGCTTAGGGTTAGTGTTAGGCCTAGTTCATCAACATCGAATATCATTGGTATTCCATTGGGTGTCCTAGCTATGGCTCCAACTCCTAGGTCTGATATGCCAAAGTCTACACCCGTGTCTACAACTGCTACGGTTATTCCTTTTCCAGTGATATTGTATTGTTTCCAGACCTGTGTTGCACCTATAGTCTTTGCCGCTGCGTAGAGTGTTGGTTCGGCTCTGCCTACGCCTGGAAGTCTAGATGACTGTGGACCGTTGTTTTGTTCGCCAAGTATCTGTTTGACTGGTGATTCCTGTGCTATTATCTTGAAGATATATGGTGTTTTCGCCAGGGATACCACGTCATTGTAGGTTGCCCATGCCTCGATATACCAGTACCGGGGCAACTTGTAGGCGAATATTATTCCCTTAGTATGTTTTAATATGAATCCTATATCTGTTAAGGGGGAAGCCAGTATGATTACCTTAGCCTGCCCAGGCCTTACACGCGCTATTATATGGATGTTTAGCGGGGTACTCGGTTTTTTTAAAGGTATGTTCAGCTTAGCGAAGAGGTTCTCATTATAGAATGACTTGTCGAGGAGCTGTGGTGAGAGTTTTGTCATCCAGGGCTTGTATGATAGCTCGCTATTCGTTTGTACAGCATAGGCTGTTGCGAACGGAGTCAAGACTGGAAGGAGAAGTATTGCGGTGAACACTAGTATTAGAGGAATATACCGTTTATTCATAGGAGTCACCTGCAACCCGGATTAGGTTTAGACCAAACTATTTTTCTAGGGGAATGTATTATTTAAAATTGTACCACCTGGGTGGGTTATTAATCATTGTTCTCGAATACGTTATGAGAACAGAATCTATTTCATCTATTTCTATTCATCGAAAACACTGTGTTTAGATATAAAGCATGAAAGTACATTGCCATATGCAGTATTTTAAGAAAAGGCTTAGTATTAAAAAACATTATTATTGAAATATTTGGTATAAATTATTCGCGTTACTCCTTCTTCTTGTATACTCCGTAGCCGCTAACGGCGATTGCTATAATTATGAGTATGATACTGATTATTCCGTATGTTGATACTGTGCCACTGATTCCTTCTACTGCCTTCTTTAAATCTGAGTTCTGACTGTTTATGTAGCTCTTTATACTACTAGCTGTTGACTCAATCTTGCTGGCGAGGCTACTGACTGTGTTCTTAATGTCCTGTAGGCTGCTCTTGATATCGGTTACTGTGCTCTGTACATTGGATACAGCGCTCTGGACGTTGCTGAGCATTGACTTGAGGTTATCGAGTGTTGATGCTAGCTGGTCTAGCTTACTTGAGACGGTGCTTACTGATCCATTGATGTTGCTTAGCTGGCTCTTTATTTCGTCAATCTTTGATAGTAGTGTCTGTGTGTCTACCTTTAGCCCGCTCTTGATCAGCTGTTCTAGTGCGTTGAGGCTTGCTGTTATGTTGCCGGCAGTTGTTTCTATTACTCCCTTGATCTCGCCGGACTTTGTCACAATGAGGTCTTTGAGCTCTGCGTTGCTACTCTTGAGTGCCTGAAGAGATGTCTGTATATCACCTAGTGCTGTCTTTAGCTCTATAAGTCCATTCTTGCTGATTGATACTATCGTTGCATTAAGCTCATTGAGCTTTGTACATACCTTGGCGATTACCTCATTGTTCTTTTCAACTATTAGTGTTGCTAATGTGTTATTGATGCTCTGTAGCTTTAGTGTTATATCATCGCCCAGACTTGTGATGAGCGCCTTGAGGTCGTTGATACCTACTACTACGTCATTGAGCTGTGTGCTAAGTCCGTTTACTGCGTCTAGTACGTCCTCAAGTGTTGGTCCTACAACTGTAAATGTCGCGTATAAGTCGGGTACTGTTACGTTAGGTGTGCTCCATGATTCATAGTATACTGCTACCACATGCAGTCCTGGCTTGAGCCCAGTGGCGGGGATAGTTACCTGTAGGCTACCGCATGGACTTGCCTTGAAGCCCCATAGCAGTGCACCTTGATCCAGTAATATATCGTAGTATCCAGTGGTGTTGAGTCCCGTCGCATTTATTGTTAAGAATTCCTGGCCCTCTGGAATGACTGACGGTTCTACAACTACCTTAGCAAGAACTGTAAAGTTCGCTGGCTGTACATCAGATAGTTTGACTCCATTTACATCGGCGGCATATATATAGTGCAAGCCGTATGATGCTTCAGGTATAGTAATTGTTACATTCATTGTATCTTCCTCTACAGTAAAGTTAGCGACGGTTACATTGGGACAACCACTGGGGCTCGTGCTTCTGACAAATATTAATGTTATTCTCTGGTTCCTGTAATCATTGAATCTATGCAAGGTAACGTTAACTTCTGAACCTACATAACCCGATAGGGGTTCTACCGTAAGATACGGCACGATCTTAACATAGATCTGCACTGAAACAGTTACATCGCCATCAGTGATATTTAACCAGTAATAGCTTGTTCTCGGTATGTTCACGGGAATAGTTACTGTAAGGTTAGTACAGCTACCATACTTATCTAGTTGTACATTGCTTGCAAGTGTTGTTACATAGTTTAGTGTTGAGTTGGATAGTGTTATGGTTAAGCTACCTTCGTATACAAAGTTTTCTACCGTTATGTCAAGCCTATCTAGTATTTCGAACGTCTTTGTTGTTATGGTGTATGGATTCGATGAAACAGTTTCACCTGCTACTGTAACATTTCTTACTTTCTCTTTTAATGTCCAATTGGCTAGTATGTTGCCAGTCTGATTAACGTTTACTTCAATACTTGTTGGAGTATTACCTGGCGTGAGTCCCAGATCCTTTATTGGGAACGTGTATTTGAAGCCGGTCCAGTTCCATTCAGGGTTATTATCCTGTGGAGGGATCGTATTTACCTGTGATACTACTGTAGCAACTAGTGTGGGCGGTATGTTTGCTTCTGTACTGTTATAAGTAATATCGTATTCCTGGTCTATAGCAGTGGCATAACCCCAGATCGTTACAGGTTCCTTAGGGACAACATAGGGTTGTTGTTTGTTAGCAGTATCTAGTTCAAATATGGGTTTTACTGTGAAGTTGTTAGTAGATACTGCTACGTCAGAGGATGGTATGTTGGGCCTCAGACTGGGGTTCACATCCGTCACTTTTATCCAGTACACCACTTTTTTGCCGCCTTTGCTGCTTTCGAACAACGTTGGTATTGTAAAGTTCACTACTCCTTTGCCTAGTGATACCTTAATGGTACCGCCACCGAAGGTTCCCGAAACGGGTACTGATGTAGTTGTTGCGTTCTGCAGGAATATCCGGTAAACGTATATCGGACCTATGTACCATACATCAGACGGTGTTATTACTGCTGAGCCGTCAGTTGAGAACCATATCCATATCTGTGCACCACTAATAGTCATTCCTGTGAAGTTTAGAGTGATGGTCGCATTTACAGGTATTTGTAGCTGGGAGAGGGCGCTTCCATTGTATACGATAGTAGGTCTTCCAGTTATAGTTGCGTAGGTGATCGTATTTATTGTTGTAAATGGAATCGCGATTCCTAGTATCATTAATGCCATGAAGATTATTCCGAGTGTTCTTCTGTTCATAACTAACACCTAGCCTAATTTTGTTTAGCCGTTGGATGGATATTTATTGGGTCTATATTTAAGTGATACTGCTCATGATCTATGTGATCACACCCGGGTTTTCCCGGGGGGTTAGGGGGGTATTACCCTGTTTCAGGGTTCTCGCTACTATATTACTCTTAGTATTAGAGGTTCTAGACCGATGTAGTTTTGTTGTAGTGGGACCACTAAATAGTATTGTGTCGAGAGTTCTAGACTGATTATGTTTTCTCCTGGTTTCAGGGTTACGGTGGGATAAGTTGTTTCTAGTACTCTTGGTTTGTAGTATAGTGTTAGTGAATTATCCGGTGTTTGGAGGTAAAGCGGTATTATTGGTGCATATATGGTATTATTAGTTGGGTTTATTATTGTGGCATTTGTACCCGCGTAATATATTGATGTTAAGTATTGCCATGCGTTTCCGGTATTGATACTTATTTGTAGAGGGAAATGGGGAAATACTATTAAGAAGGTCCTTTTCGATGGATATTCTTGCATAATGATTATATCCGGCAATAACATTACATATACTACTGTAGTGTTAGATGGTTTTGTATTGCCTATGACTCTGAAGTATTGGAAATGGAACACGCTAAATAAAGTCGTTATAACATTTATTCGGAGAGGACTACACCATTGTAATACCCATTTAGGTATACTAGGCCTTATTTCTATGGTGTTGTTTGTCGTTACATATATAGGACTATTAGTTCCTGTGATGTTTCTATAGATAACATGGTTTCCATAGTTCATGATTATTTGTGGCTGTTCGTATTGATAGCCGAGATATTTGATAAGGTTAAAGAGACCTTTAGCATATCTGTCGGTACCACTGAGGGAAATGCCTATTCGCCACTGGCGCACCGTTATGTATTTTGAGTATACCTTGATATTCACTGGTCTAGGTTCTATATTGATGAATTCCAGCGATGTTATATTGAGAACTACTGTGAGGTTTATCTGTGCTGGCGCTCCCCATACATTCTTAACGTATCTCCCATAGCCTAGCATGATTAATCCATCGCTGGTTATGTTTCCTATTAGACTTCCGTTGATTGATAAGAAGGTCTCTTTGTTTACACCCACCTGTTTTACGTACTGCTTACCAATGAGATTTATAGATGTGTTTGAGAGAGGAGCTAGAGCTAGTGGCGTGTTGAGGTACTGATTATTTATCGCTACGAGCCACCAGCCTAAATTAACTACAGTTGGTTTCATTGATTGTTCTACTCTTATGGATCCCCTAAAGATTATGTTTGTTGAACTCGTTGAGTTTATGAATAATCCTACAACAGAGAATAAGAGAGGGGATGTAAATGTTGCGTAGACTCCGTAGATGTTTAATGTATAGCCATTAATATTTAGGGATGCTATTTTTGCTACTCCATTACTCTTTAGTTCTGTACTTCTTGGTTTTGGATATGTCATTGTAAATGTTGGAGATACTAGTTTTGATATCTTCAACTCTATTCTGAGGGGGGCGTCTAATAGATCGACATATGTCTCTATAATCTTTGTGCTTGCATTCTTTATAATTATTGTGTTGTTTCTGAATACTGGATTATATAGTGGTTGTGAAACCTGTATGCTTAGATCGTTTGATTCCTGTAGAGCTGTTATCAGGTTTTGATCTATATACGTTGTGTTCGGGACTATATTCCTGCCTGTGATCCAGGGATCTCTTATTGGATTATAATATATGGTTATACCCGGATCTATTATTATCCCTATTTTGAATGGTTGAGTATATTGTGTTATTGGTAGTTTTATGTATGTGGTATTTTCTATATAGTGATCTATTTTATCGAATATTATTGTTCCATTCATATAATCGATAAACACGTATTCTAGTTTAATCGGCTCTACAGGCTGCACTACGAGATATAATGAATTATTTATGTATGTTAGATCTAGTAGTGGTTGTTTAGCTATTGCCTCCATTTTCCGGATATTGGAGTACATTGCTTGGCTCGTCTTGTTTAGCCCATTATTTAACACCTGGTATGAAGCTACCAGCATAGCTGTGACTATTAGGATAAGGATGAAAGATGCGTAAACAGTTCCTAAGGCTTTCACGGCTTGATCACCAAAACACATCCTTTACTCGTTAGGAGGGTGATCGTAGGATTTCTAGAGGATATTCTGAATATAGTGTGTGGCTCCACGATTGTTGAATTAACCCATTTATTATCGACAAGTACTTCCACTTGTGTTCTTAAATATAGTGTTCCACCGGAGTTGTAGAGGTATATATAGTTCTTAGAATACCCGATATAGACTATGGTATCACTTGCTACGCAGTAGTTTGTTGTTAAAGCTTCAACAGTATTTTTTGAGTGAAGCGAATACGTGGATACCAGTGCCATACCCACTATAGATATTACAAGTAATAATAATGCTGATACATACTGAGATACTGCTTTCATCATCCCCCTGGATTGTATGGGGTAGTATTAATTCTGGGGGGTTAATCGAAAATATTCCAAGAAATAGTTCTTTGTAGCCATGACTATTCACGGCTTGTTGCTCTTCTATATCCAATCAATCCTACTGTGACGAGCGCAATACCGCTGATCAGTGACAGGATAGGAAGGATTACCATATACCATTCTCTCATTCTAACATATCCGTAAGATGCTACGAATAAAGTTCCCGAGGCCGTACCGCTAACATATATTGTATCGCCTACGACTTTAACCGCTGTTATAGTTACTGGTCCTGATGATGTGATTGTTATTTCTGTCAATACATGTCCTTTTTCGAGCTGTGTTAGATCGCTTAGAAAAACTATCCCCTTACTAGGTGTTTCTCCATAATATCCTCCGATCACTATGGTGCCATTGCTATCGATATCGAATGATGTTATATTCAATCCTGCATATTTCGTTGTTAAGTAATTCAAATAAGTGGTAATAATATTCCTGGTTCTCAGATCTACGTTATAAATAAGAGGCGACGGGTTATATGCGAGAATATATGCGTTGTTCCCAATAACCTTTAACGAGACAATACGGATTTTTCCTAGTGTGCGATTCCAGTATATTTTACCATCGTATCCAATAATGCCAATATATACGTCTTTGCCGTTAAGACTAAGGTATACTATTCCTAGTTCATTATGGCCGAGCATTATGATGGAATCAACTTCCTTGCCACCCCATATCTTTGCCCATTCATTCTTGTTACTAAGAACATCTGTTAGTGAGATGAAATTCTGCAGTTTAAAGCCAGCCGAGTATCGTGCTCCCCCGATAACAACATATCTTGAAACAAGATCGTCTGAGAACACCCAATATATTGACGAATAATTAATTGTTACATTATTGAGTAATGCACCATTAACAGGTGAGAACGAATCTATTATAACGTTATGCCGATCCTTAGTAGTTGCTACTGTAAGTATATGGCCGTATAGATAATAGATGTCTAGCGGGATTAGCCGGCCTTGACCCTGTGTAATTCTCCAGAATAAACGCCCATCACTACTCAGCTTATACACAGCTACATCGTCGGATTGAGTAGATGACAATACATATACTTGGTTCCTATATGGGTATAGCTTTACCGGGATATCGCCATATACACCTGTATACATATATTTCTGTTCTAGCTTCATCGAATAAGCTTCACTATACGTCAAGTATACGAGTATAGATGATAATATTATTATAGCGATTCCCACAATAGCCATGGTCTTTGCACTAGGCAATGAAAACCACCTTTAATTCTGGATGAAAAAAGTATCTATTTTAACTAATTATAGTTTTTATTCCCTCAGTAAAAGCGCAAATTAGCCGGAGCGCTACTCTCCTAATAGTTTCTTCCTCAAGAACGGTAGCCATGACGTCTCTAGGATAATGGATACTATGATCGTTATCAGCGTTGTGCTCAGTATAACTTCTCCCCAAGTAATAAGTGTGGGGTTATTATACATTATACCTAGACTAAGTGGAAGTGATGCTAGTACCGACGGCACTACGCCTCTCGGGCCTTCCAACGACATGAATAAGTATTCTTTGAAGCTCCATTTACCAATAGGTATTATTGGTAAGCACGCTATAGGTCTCGCAACTAGTACTACACCTAGGGCGACAAGTAGTGATGGTAGAAGAGTCGCGATTAAAACATTTAATCTTATACTCATACCGAGAAGGAGAAATATGAATACTGCAGCAAACATTGAGAGAACCTCGTTAAAATGCAGCTCTGTATCAATAGTGCTCCTGATTTTCAGCTCGTCCTCTGCCGTCTCTTTGAAAAACTCGTGGTGATTGCCTAGTATTATTCCAAGAGTTGTTGCTACAAGGTAGCCGGAAGCCAATAGTTTTTCTCCAATATAGAAACCTATGAACGCTAAGCCGAGAGCGAATAATATTATTTCTTCGTTTCTCTCAAATCTTAAATGCCTTATAAGCAAGTATCCTATGATCGCAACACCGACGCCCAGGATGATCGATATTATTACCTCGTAGAGAAAATACGATAATGCTGCAAGAGATAACGGCATGAACTGAGCAAAATACTCGATAAACTGGGCACTAGGTGCTTGGGGGATAACAAAAGCAACGGCCAGAGAAGTCAGCACGATACCTAATGGGTCGTTGAATATCGATTCTGACTCAAGTATTATTCGGAGGTCATCACGTACCTTGTACTGATGAAACAACGGGATAAGTGTAGCCGGGTCTGTCGCGGATATTATTGCGCCATATAAAAATCCTGCTATGAATGGTAGGTGAAATACGTATGAGAAAAATAATCCAGCAAGTACCGCAGTCACAATTAATCCAAGTGTGTCAAGTGTACCTATTGTTGGTAAGTGCTTCTTCAAAATGTACCATTTCAAGTTATGGCCTTCCGTAAAAAGTATTATTACTAAGCCAAAAACCCTTACATAATCAAATAATCTTCTAGCTAGATCAGTGTTTACAATGTTAAGCACGGGACCAAAGAGTAGACCTAAAATAATAAAGACAAATATGTAGGAGAGCCTAGCCTTACGGCTTATCAAATAGGCAGTAACGCCAAGAATCAATACCACGGCAAGTGTAAATACTAGTTCGTCGATGTCTGGCATCGTCATCGTCTCCATTACTTCTTATTTTTCACAGGATAACAACATAGTCTACGAACATCTACTCTTTCTTTCCGTTATTTAGGATATTACAAGTTTATTTTAAAATAATCGGCTTGTTGGTATAGTTTAGAGACTGAGAAATTGATATAATTATCTATACATTGTTTCTTACAAAAAATACTAATTATCTTAATAAAATACATATTTAGGCTTAATATCAACATCGTATTCGTCAAGCTTACTATAAAGAACTCTTAACGCCTCCCAGTCTGAACGAAATTGCCTCGGCGGATGTTTAAAGAATGGGGCTGAGGCCCAATAAGGCGAACCTATAACTCCACGATCAACTAGCGCTTTGGCGATCCTAACAACATCTGCAAGTACTGCCGAGGCCATTGATTTATCATCAACAGATAATTTTACGTCAATTGCAAGTTTTGCTCCACCATAACTTTCCGCTTCCAAGTACATATAGGCTACCTTAGTATTTCCTAGGAACTCTACATAGCCGCTGGGACCAGCGTATATGTAGTTCTTGATTGCCTCTGGGTTAGGCTGTGTTGATGCTACAGCCATAGTCTTGCTTATTTTCTTCGACGTTAAACGTGACGGATCGATCATATTTAAGAAGTCTGTATTTCCACCAACGTTTAACTGGTAGCTCTTAAGAAGCTTACAGCCCCTCATAGATATTAGTGATGCTATAGTTCTGTGCAGAATTGTTGCTCCTAGTTGTCCTTTAATATCATCTCCTAAGACAAGCGTGTTATTCTCTTCGAATAATGAGCCATATTTTTCATCACTTGCAATGAATTCGGGAATACAGTTAACAAATGCTATGCCTGCTTTAGCTGCTGCTTGAGCATAGAATCTAGTAGCATCATGACTTCCTACGGGTAGTAGATTTACAAGTACATCGACCCCTGTGTCAAGAAGTTCCCTGGCAAGCTCATCGAGGGTTGGCTCAGGATATTTAGCTGGTTTGAAAATATCGATCATATGAGGAGCAACACCGTCTAGTATCTTACCCATTCTTACGACTACGTTTTTACATCTTAGTTTATCTGGTTCTACTATTCTTGGAACTATGTTGGGGTATTCATATATGGCTTCATATAGTGGTTTACCTACCTTGTTTTCAGCGATATCAATTGCGTAAACTATATTGATGTCGGTGACTTTCATTCCATCAATTATTTCGTGCATTACTCCGATGAAATCTTCTTTTTCTCTATAATATTCGATTGATTGAATCAGCATAGAAGCTATATTGCCTACACCGATTATTCCTATATTAACAACCATGTTTTATCGCCAGAAATATTTATGTTGATAAATATAGGTTAAAAACTATTAATATTTTTATGTGTTAAATCTTAAGCTGTGGCAACGATGAAAGAAGCTCAATTAAAGCCGTTGAAGAGGCTTATGAAGAAACTAACTATTGAGAATCTATGGATCTATGTGCTCAAATACATGTTGATAAAGAAAGAGCCTGTTAAAGCATATGAAGTAGTAAGATACATTAAGAAAACACTTCCTTATAAGCCAGCAACAGTCACAGTATATACAGTCATATATAGGCTTGTGCACGAAGGCCTTATTGATACTGTGAAAATAGGTGGTGAAACTCTTTATCAGATAAACGATCATGGTAGAAAGGCGTTTTCAGAAGCAATAACTATGATCCATAAAATCTTAGATCTACTTGAGAAAGACGTTTAGCCGGTTTTACTGATATAGTGTTTTTCGAGAAGGACGGGGCGAAAGAGGACATTGAAGATCAAAATTTTCAGTAAGAAGGCCAAAGACAGGGAGGAATTACCTGAGAATATTCAAGAACTGATTAAACAGTATGCGGAAAGGAACAACATAGATTATCTACAAGCTCTTAAGGAACTAGTACAGAAAGGTCTAAGATACGACGAGCTCGAAAGACAATATGGCAAAGATGTTGATAGCAGGGAATTGTGGGATAAAAGATTCTATTATCTCAAAATAGAATCAGGCTATCTATACTATAGGTTAAGACTTAAAGAAGTAATAGATGAGTTAAAGACACTCGCTATTAGATTTGCTGGTGTACTAGGAAGTCTAGAGACTTGCTATAAACAATGCATGAGCTCCGAGGCTCTCGAGCTTGAGCTGAAAAAACTGGCGGAACTCAAAGAGTTTATCCGCTATTATTTGGACACGTATGTTATTACAGTTAATAAAGAACTGGAAGAGAAGAAGTATGCTGACGATGAAGAGATAATAAGATTTGTAGAAGAAGCCGTTAGAAAATATAAGAAATACTTTATGAAAAAACAAGATAAAAACTCCAGTCAATAACCTTATTATTCAGAAATCCATTTGGAAATGTACACCATTTTTATTAAAGCTACTAGACAAACTAATAAATAACTCTAACAATTACTATGGTAGGTGAAAATATATGTTCTCATTGTTAACAGGATATTCATTCGCTGTAAATAACACAGGAAATGTAACATCTGCGATGCTATCTGATTTCATACATGCAGCACTCACTAATCCACAAGTAGCTATAGCAATAATCATAGAGATAATAATGGGGATAGCCCTAGGATACATTATGGCTAAAATGGCTAAGTACATCATAGCATTCATAGCCATCCTAATAATAGGTGCAGTGCTCAATGTATGGAGCTTGGGAGGAAGCATACAGGGATTCCTGGAAAAGCTAGGAATAACGGCTATGGAGTTCAAAAATGTAATACTAGGATTCCTCGGTACACTAGGCCTCCTTATGGTGGGACCAGTAACACTCGGATTCCTCATAGGAATAATAATAGGATTAATGAAGAAGTAATTCAGTTAAAATAATGTTCTTCTACATCTTATTTAATCCTGGAAATATTTTTCAAAAACATGGTGACCAATAATGGTCTCAAAGAAGAAATTTGAATTTCTAGATCATCCTGCGGACGTATATATCAGGGCTATAGGAGATAGCTTGCCGGAACTATTTGAGAATGCAGGAATAGCTTTATTCGAGACTATGACAAACACCGATCTAATTTCACCCTCCAAAGAATACAGCGTAAATGCTGATGGATTCGACTTAGAAAGCCTATTATACAGATGGCTCGAAGAACTCCTTTACATCTATTACAGCTACAATGTCATGTGCAGTGATATCAAGGTTAAAAAGGTAAGTATTGAAAGACAGGAAAACGACTTTGTATATAGTATTCAAGGAATCTGTAGAGGAGAAGAATTCGATCCTTCTAGACACGAAGCAAGAGTAGAGGTTAAAGCAGTAACATATCATTTAATGAAAATAATTAAGGACGAGGATCACTGGGAAGCCTATTTTGTCCTCGATATTTAATAACCTGCTAACCCATACTCTCCAGTATTCTTTTACTACATTGACTGCAGAAATACATGGATTTCCTATCCACATCATATATAGAATTACTGAAACTCATAACACAATCAGGATTACTACAATGATTTAATCCGAATAGATGACCTAATTCATGGATTATTTCCTTAGAGACGCGTTCCACATAGAGATCATATCTACCACTATCATGTCTACCGATATTATAGAATGCTGGATCAAGTCTTTGCGTACTTACAAAAGCAACTCTATTAGCAGGAGAAGCCTCTCCAAATACGAAGTTTAAACCATTATCATAAGCATCAATATAGCCTATACCAATGAGAAAAACACCTGTTCTAATCATATCAGTAAACGATACGTAGAGATGCTTCAATATACAAGGCCCAATATATTGTTTCCTAGCCCAATCAAAACATGATAAAGGAATCTTCAAGATCTCCGGCCATACATCGACCTCGACATCTGTAAAAATCCTCGCCAAGACATCATAGACCATTCTACGCCAATCTTCTATAAAGTCAAAAACATAGCATCTCGTCAACGGTACAATCACTATTTTCACATTCATCTTATCCATCACTTCATCAACCATTATAGAATAGTGCCGCCGCGGGGATTTGAACCCCGGACAACCCGGTCTTCAGCTTCGCCGGACTACCCGTGCCAGGAGCCGTGATTTTCTTTTATGACTACTATTTATAAATTTTATCCACTTAGTTATTTTGTTTTCTACCATAGATAGCTAACTTATACGCTTTATCTGATTTTTTAGATGCGACTTTATATCATACCTTTTCTGTAGGACATAACCGATTTGATTTAACAGGATTAAACTTTTACTAGTTATCTCTATTGTCGGGTATTCTTTAATGCCTGGCTTGGAGCTGAAAAACAACATGGATCCATTGGTATCAAATATTCCTCGTATTATCCAATTGATATTATTACTCTCCAACAGCATAGGGGGAATTATTATGGTGTCGCTTTTCTTTCCTACGGGAAACCCGAGTGTAGTGAATATATTGAATAACTGTTTTGACTTGAACTCTATGCGATAGGCTTTTGCACGATATTTTATCCTTATTTCTTTTCCAGTTAGTAGTTTTGCTAAACCTGCTATGTAGAGTGCATATTCATATTCTCCCTCAGATATTGTGAAAAAGTATTTACAATTCCTACTATGATATAATGAGCCATCACCGATCATTATTCCATAGAATTCATAGAATTCTTTATTCTTATAGGGATAAAAAGGAAGGCCCCTGGCACGGGCGTCCACGGGCGCTCTCCCGGACTGAGCTACGGCGGCACTTCTAATTCTTATTGTGGGAAAATAGAGGTTTATTAGTTTTGAGCTTTTATCCTTATATATGGATATAGATTCTGTGTAGCAGAGGTGATCGAATATGATGGCTGTTATTCTGGCTGGTGGTTTCGGGAAAAGGCTGAGGCCTTATACGGAGGAAATACCGAAGCCCTTGGTAAGGGTTGCTGATAGGCCTATACTGGAACATCAGATAGAGTGGCTGAAACAATACGGGTTCAACGAGTTCGTCCTCTTAGTGGGCTATAGGAAGGAGAAGATAATCGAGCACATTGGAAGCGGTGGTAGGCTTGGAGTAAAAGTAACGTATGTTGTTGAAGATGAGCCTTTAGGAACAGGTGGTGCTATAAAGAATGCTGAGCATATATTGTCGAAGGAAGAAAAGTTCCTAGTAATTAACGGAGACATACTCACAAATCTTAACCCGTTAAAGCTATTCGATAAGCTCGAGAAAGAACCTAGTCTTGTGGGCGTGATAGCGAGCATACCGCTACCTAGCCCGTATGGAGTACTGGAGATTAAGGACGGCAAAGTGGTGGGATTCGTAGAGAAACCCAAACTACAAGATTACTGGATCAACGCGGGAGTATACGCCCTCAGACCAGAAGCGCTGAAATACTTCCCGGAGCGTGGCGATCTCGAACGAACAGCGTTTCCAGCCATGGCTAAGGACGGCGTACTAGGAGCTGTAAAGTACACGGACATCTTCTGGAAGAGTATTGATACATACAAGGATCTAGAAGAAGCAACAAAAATTATCATTAAAATGGGCGGAAAACTACAAGGATAATTTTTCAGATTTTCCGGCTATCATCACAGCCCTCCTCGGGCTCAAGAGACCCTCTTATCATCACCAATAATAATACATCATAAGTAAACCTAAAAACCCCGTCTCTAATCCATAAAAACATGGAATACTGCGGCGGTCGTCTAGCCTGGACTAGGACGCCGGCCCCCCAAGCCGGAGATCCCGGGTTCAAATCCCGGCCGCCGCACCAATTTTCCAGCAAAAATAACAATCCATACCCTATACTAATGTGCCGACATATATCTTCTATATATTATCACGCCGAGTATAGGGAGAGCCATATTAATGACCAATCCCACTAGCATGTAGGGATTTAAAAAGACATTTCCTATTAGACCAGCACGCTTCAAATACATAATTGACCAAATACCAATAGGAATATTCAGAGATAGGCTAACTATAAGCCCCGGATTATATATTGTCCTAGCTTTAATTGACAAGAAAATATGAGCGATACCAGCAAATAATGAGAAATACGGTATCCATAAACCGAAGCCATAGTTGATCATTGACAGCAGACCAAAACATGGTAAGGCGATCCATATAAGCAGGATATTTAGATAAAAGATAAAATTATCGCTGAGCACGGTTTCATCCTCGCTTAAACCATATATTCTCGTTGTAAAAAACTCTCTAAACCCACCTGGAAAAACATACTCTTCCGTCTGATGCAACATGTAAATAGGCGTATGGAGTAAAAGAACGAACAATACAAAATCATATCGTCTTACAACAACTATTAGCAGTACCAACAGATAAATTGCGAGAATGAATCCGATTCGTGCCCAGTTCTCCTTAAACCAGGAAAAGTACTCATGAACACTAGTCAATCTTCAAAGCCCCGCCTACACAGAGATTACCCCTAGAAGGCATAGTGACGAGAAATAGGTGGGAGCGCCGGGGGCGGGATTCGAACCCGCGCGGGCCCCACGGCCCACTGGCTCTCAAGGCCAGCCCCTTAGGCCGCTCGGGCACCCCGGCACATCTATTAATATCGATTAGTTTCCTGGATTTATATTTGCTATTTTCGTCGGAATATTAGTATTGTGTAGCCTTTCCTTGACACATTCTTGATTATTTCGACATCATTTCTACTGCTTAGTTTATCTATATAGTAGTTCGCACCTCTCGCTAAGACAAATTCGGCGTATCCTCCTCGTCGCAGATGCTCTATGCTACCCATTATTATTTCTTCAACAACACTTCTACCAGCGGATAATGGTGGATTACTAATTATAATGTCAAAAACCATGTTCTTCACAGGCTCGTACACCTTTCCCTGTAGAATCTTTACTCTTTCCTCAACCCCGTTAAGCCTAGCATTGTATCTGGCCATTTTTACAGCAACAGGATTAATATCTACCATATACACCTGTAGATCGGGAAATGCTTTCGCTAGACTTATCCCGATAACTCCATATCCACACCCAACATCGAGAACCGTGCCTTTCTCGACAATGATGGCATGCTCCAGTAACAGCTCAGTCCCCAGATCTACTTTATTTCCCGAAAACAGGCTGGAATACGTAATAAATTCTAGCGTTACGCCCCTATATACGAATGATATGATTTGTTTTTTCCCTAGTTTATATTTGTCCGGCCTAAAATAGTGCGTCATTTATTCTTCCTCCAGACAGGCGGATAAACGCCTGTCTTCATATATACACGTTTAATCTTTACAACAATACCTCTCTTCATCCCAGCTATCTCTTCCGCACTCTTAAGCGCCTGCCCCAGAGCAACTAGCTCTCCTTTTAGCGTTAGAATAGCAACTAGTTTACCGGGCTCTACATCTCTGGTTAGCCTCACTATGCCTGGAACAGCCAGGTTTGCACCATGTGCTATAGCATCTACAGCTGTGTCGCGGATCATTATCTTGGGTATATGGACTATCGCTGTCTCCACAGGCATTATCACCCTACGCAAGTATCGTTCATCACCTTCTTTTTTCCAGAGATAGAGGGCCTCGCTAACCTCTTGCATTCTCACTAGTGTTTCATCCTCGCGATAGGGACCAGTTCTTGTCCTACGTAGTTCTCTCATATGTGCTCCAACACCCAGTAGTAATCCCAGATCATGAGCTAGTTTACGCATATAAGTTCCTGCTTCACATAATACTCTTAGTAGAACATAACGATCATTATGTTCTAGGAGTTCTAGCTCGAATATAGTTCTTTTACGTATTGTTCTCTTAACACTCGATCTCAGCGGGGGTTTCTGATAGATTGTGCCCCTGAAATTCTCCAGTGCTTCAAGAAGCTCCTTATCCTTCACATCACCATGTAACTGTACAACCATCACATATTCTTTCACAGTATGTATCACGTTACCTATGACTTTCGTGGCATTAGCTAGTGCTACAGGCAGTACGCCGGTCACCTTGGGGTTTCCCCGCCCCAGCCCAAATGAGGGCTAGAGCTCTAGGGTACCCCCGTGACCGGCGCGCTCGAGGCCGAACATCTTCTTTATCCATGCAACTACTTCATGACTTGTAGGTCCCGGTGGTTTATCAAGATTAATCACGCCGTTTTTTATGTGTTCCTCAATGCTTCTCTCATATGGTAAGACACCGTAATCCGGTGATGTATCATCTTCTCTCAATACTATCCATTCATTCTTAAACCCGGCATGCGATGTTATCTTGTCTATGAACTTGACTCCTTTCTCAGCTAATCCCATATGCCTCCACCATCCCTTGTAACGGTTGACACTGTTGTTATTATACTTGATTTTTCACAGAATTATTACTATTGTTTACACATATTTCTTCTCAAAGAATTCATTGATAAACATAAATTCAATTAGAGATATAGGTTAGAAGGTGAAGGCAGAGGAGGCCTTGTTATACAGGGGACAATTTGGGCTTTACAATCTCTTTCATGAAATCGGTTAGTCCTGTAGCAGCTATGGCTTTCAATACCTCCTCGTCCGAAGCACCCCTCTTTATATCGATAACCTTGTCAAGGGGCTCTATATGCTTAATGTTAACCCTTCTCCTCTTAACACCAGTTAGGCTCTTAGGCCCTGTCACAAGGACAAAATTATCATCTATTATGTCGACTATAACGCATTTTCTTCCCGCTTCTCTTCCAGCAACCTTTACACATATTCGCCCGATCTCTATTGCAGGCATCCATCTCACCACTTAATCCTAACTAGCATTCCCTAATCTTTTCGATTCCTCTTTAAAATTTTCTCTATTGCTGTCTTAATTATCTCGAAGGTATCATCGATCCCAAGCTTCTCAGTATTAACAATTATATCGAAAATACCTAGATCATCAATATCTATTCCATAATATTTTCTGAACCGTATCTTCTGCAAGTATTCACGCACGACAGTCTCATAATACGCGTCCATGAAAGACTTATTGTCTCTCGAAGCAATACGTTTAATCCTAACCATTAGCGGAGCTGTCACAAGTACCCTTACATCAGCTATATCGGCTATTATCCAGGCGGTGAGATGTCCATCGATAACCACGTCTCCTTTTAGGGCTTCTTGATACGTTCTCCTATCAATCTCTATATCAATGGATGGATCTACAGCGGCTATCTTACTGAGCTCCTCAATTGTTATTCCACGCTCCTCGGCCATTCTCCTAAAGATCATTCCAGCTGAATGATACCTTAAGCCGAAGTACTCGGCGATTCTTCTGGCTTGTGTCGTTTTTCCACTACCAGGTGGTCCACTAACAACTATTACTACCAATAATCATACACCCTTCGATATCAACAACTAGTTTAGGAAAACCAGACTATTAATAAAACTTGGTACTAGCCGGTAAACCCGGTATTCGTATAGATAGAAACGAATCTAGAATCATTAATTATTGAGCCGCAGCTCTTATCGATTCACGCAGAAGTCTTGATAGGCATTTAGGACATATGTATCCACCATAGGGTCTTTCCGGCCTCTTCTCAGTCTTGGCAAGCTTCTTTATTCTGCTCGGGATATCCCTAGGAACACCGTTTAACGGCCTTCCACATATAGCGCATCTAGCAGGCCCGGGTTTTCTAGGCTCATAATGAATTACTGTTCTCCCACCCGGAGTTCTCACTATTACTTTCCTACGACTCCTGGTTCTATGTGCTGGCCTAGGCATTACCACTGCACCCATTATTTCTTATCTCTTATCTATCAGAGAGACTATATCCAAGCATTGGTAACTCTTAAATTTAACGCGTCACGGGATAAACTGCTCTCATTATCAAGTAGCTGGGTGCAAGATAACCTATGAGCGTTAGGAATAATACGTTTGTAGCGAAGAAACCGTCAGATAAAACCGATAAGAATGGAAGATATATCGGTATCTCGACGATCTGTTCGTGTGGAGGAATTAGCGTGTTTAACATGTATATGCTCGCCGTATAAGTAAACATGAATACCAGTATATGGAGCATAAACATTAGAAATATTCTCTTCTTAGCCTTATCTATGAGTGATTTATACTTTCTTATTCTACGATAATCGGATTTCGTCCTGGGCTTCTCGGGTAGCTTTACCTCAGACAAAACGTTTACAGCCCAGGAAAAGTACGTTGTCCTACTAATCAGCTTCATAACCAGCGCTGCTAGGAGAGAAAAACCAGCACCTGTTAATAGAGCTACGGTTATCAGCAATTGCCGTTACTCACCTATGAGCCTCTTGAGCAGCGGGTACGCCTCTAATGTTCTCTCATATGCTATCATCGTGTAGTACTGCTGGACTATACCTACTGCTAGAAGCAGGCCTGTACCAGTACCGTAGGCTCCCAGAAGCGATCCCAGTGCAGCTATGCCTGCCACTATCAAGCTGCTCAGCACGGTTAGCGGGAATATGTAGCGGCTCAATATTCTCTCTAAGATCTTCGGGTTACGCCTTATACCCGGAATTTCCATACCACTCTTTATTAATTGTTCAGCTTGCGCTGATGCACTTAGCCCTGATATCTCTACCCACATTATGCCGAAGAGAGTAGCAAGTCCCATCAAGGTAACAGTATAGACAAGGGCTCTAACCGGATCAGCTAGTGTAGCGTACAGGCTCCCAGGAGGTGACAAGTAGTAAGCCAGCCCTCCAACTAGCCTTCCATTCTCATATTTTGCTAAGAAGTCCGCTATTCCAGACGGCACTACTCCCTGAAGATACATTCTAGATAGACTGGCAAAGACTAGGACGTCCGAGTAAAGTATACCTACAAGGAGGACAGGTATGTTGGTTACGTAGAGGAATTTTAGCGGAACCTTTGATTTAACCGTGCGTAGCCTCGGCGATGTAACAGGTATCTCAACCTTTATTCCCTGCAGATATACTAGAATCAATATTATGAATACTGTCACGATAAGTCCTACGAGGTCTCTTCCTCCCTGACGAACAATTATCTGACTAATACTTCCTCCTGACATGAGAACCTGTACTGCATAGGGTATGAAACCTACTATTTGTCCGCTGACAACTATCGGGCTTAGCAAGTTCCAGAACACGTACTGCGCCACTCCTGCTAGAATGAATAGTGATACTCCTGAACCAAGCCCCCATCCCTTCTGTATCATCTCGTCTAGCAAGATGACTATATAGGTTGCAAAGAACAATTGCAGACCAACAATAACTCTTTGTAGAGCAGTAGCGCTACAGTCAGCGATAGGGTTTGGTCCTGAGAGTGCCCAGTACCTACAGGCTGAAACATACATTGCAGCTTCGAATGCAGCCAGTATTAGTGCAAATGATTTCTGTGCAGCCGTAAACTTTCTCCTGTCATCAGGATTAGACATATCCAGATGAATGAGTTTTGCACCGACAAGGATCTGCATGATTAGACCAGCAGTTACTATAGGACCTATGCCCAGCTCCATTAACGTACCTCTTCGCGAAGCAAATATTATTGACACGAGGAGTAATTGTTGAACATTAGAAGCGCCCGTTATCTGAATACCGTACAGCGGTGTATTCGCCATTATAACATAGACTACAAGGGCTATCGCGGTCCACAATAGTCTTTCATACAAGCCGGGTTTTGCCTTTGGCTTCTCAACGGTGGGTATATAGTACGCCATTTTTGCAAGCGCGTCTAATACGCCCATCGAAACCACACTCGTATCCCTAAATGACGCCCATTATCATTTCTAAACCTTAAAAATACATTGTAGCTGGGATATATACGTTCCTAAATATATTGAAAAGACAACGTTATAGATAAAACAAAATTATTGCTCTGTGATAACAACTACTTCGCCGCCTGCTTCTTCTATCTTCTTCCTGGCTTTCTCCGTAATGGATCTCGTTATCACTTTTAGCGGCAAAGTTACTTTGCCTGAGC
>Ga0256835_1000473_pt1 | contig 29995 bp, 23 predicted proteins | sample PIR30metaG_FD_185972 | JGI IMG/M metagenome (GOLD analysis project Ga0256835, IMG submission 185972) | Hydrothermal vent microbial communities from East Pacific Rise, Pacific Ocean - PIR-30 | ecosystem: Environmental > Aquatic > Marine > Hydrothermal vents | place: Pacific Ocean: East Pacific...
GGTCCAGGCCGGGGCGGTCGGCGCCGGGGAGCGGGGGCTCCTGGTGCGCCGGGTGGTGATCCCCAGCGTGGCCCCGGAGGTGCTGCGACAAATTTTGTGAGGTGGCGGCCGGTCGGGGGGATGGAAACCCGGTCGTGGGAGCCAGCCGATTAAACCGGCGATAGCGCCGATGGAGCGAAGAAGTTATGGCAACGAGTGAATCCTTGGGTTTTGTGGAGACCATGGGGCTGGTGGCGGCCGTCGAGGCGGCCGACGCCATGGTCAAGGCGGCGCGGGTAAGGGTCAAGACGGTGGCCAACGCCGACGCCGGCCTGATCAGCGTCATCTGCGAGGGCGACCTGGCCGCCTGCAAGGCGGCGGTGGACGCCGGCAAAGCCGCCGCCGGCAGGGTGGGCGATTGCCTCTCCAGCAATCTCATCGCCCGCCCCGACGACGACACCGATACCATGGTCACCGACTACATCGGCGCTATCGTGGAGACCAAGAAGGCCGAAACCAAGCCCAAGGCTAAACCCAAGGGCAAGAAATAGATTCACCGACACCCGCCCGGGCCTGGGCGCCCGGGCACAGCAAGGAGCCAAAGCATGGATAAGATGGACGCGTTGGGCATGATCGAAACCAAGGGGCTCACCGCCCTGATCGAAGCGGCCGACGCCATGGTCAAGGCGGCCCGGGTGCAACTGGTGGGCTACAAGCAGATCGGGGCCGGCCTGGTAACCGCCCTGGTGCGCGGCGACGTAGCCGCCTGCAAGGCCGCCACCGACGCCGGGGCGGCCGCAGCCCAGAAGGTGGGCGAGGTGGTGGCGGTGCACGTCATTCCGCGTCCCCACGCCGACCTGGAAGACGTCTTCCCGCTGGGTAAGTAGGCGCATCCCGCCGGGCCCCGGGCCCGGCAACCGGCCGGTCCGGCGGAGAGCCATCCGGTTTGCCGCCCCGGCCATGGGAGTTAGACCATGGAACTGGGCAGAGTAGTAGGGCAGGTGGTATCCACGGTCCGGGACCTGGGGTTGCCCAACCTCACGTTCCTGCTGGTGGATATCGTGGACGCCAAGGGCAACGTGACCTTTCCCAACCAAGTGGCCGCCGACACCATCGGGGCCGGGGAGGGGGAAGTGGTCCTGTTGGTGCGCGGCAGTTCGGCTCGCCTGATCCTGGAAGGCAAACGGCCCCTGGACCTGAGCGTGATCGGCATCGTGGACCAGATCAGCTCGGGCAAGGAAGCCATCTACCAAAAATAACCAACCGCCATGCGGCAAGCAGGAGGCCCCATGTCAGTGCGGCGTGCAGAGATAGAATCCATCGTGAACCAGGTGCTCAGCCAGTTGAGCGCCGCAGCCGGCGCTCCGGCCCCGTCGGAGACCTCCGGGGACTGGGGGGTGTTCGAGCGCCTGGAAGACGCCGTGGCCGCCGCCGAGGCGGCCCGCCGGCGCGCCGACACCATCGCGGTGCGCGTCAGCATCGTGGAGGTCATCCGCCGCGCGGCCCGCCGCAACGCCCGCCGCCTGGCCGAGATGGCGGTGCAAGAGACCGGTATGGGGCGCATCGAGGACAAGGTCAAAAAAAACCTCCTGGTGGCCGAGCGCACCCCCGGCCCCGAGGTGCTCAACCCCAGCGCCATCAGCGGCGATACCGGCCTCACCCTCATCGAGAACGCCCCCTGGGGGGTCATCGCCTCGGTGACCCCTTCCACCAACCCCTCGGCCACGGTGATCAACAACGCCATCAGCATGATCTCCGGGGGCAACGCCGTGGTCTTCGCGCCCCACCCGGCGGCCAAGCGCACTAGCCAGGAGACCATCAAGATACTCAACAAGGCCATCCACGAGGAGGTGGGCATAGACAACCTGCTCACCTGCGTGCGCCAGCCCAGCATAGAGGCCGCCCAGCAGCTCTTCACCTTCCCGGGCATCAACCTGCTGGTGGTGACCGGCGGCGAGGCGGTGGTGGAGGCGGCCCGCGATACCACCAACAAGCGGCTCATCGCCGCCGGGGCCGGCAACCCGCCGGTGGTGGTGGACGACACCGCCGACCTGGCCCGCGCCGCCCGCAGCATCTACGACGGCGCTTCCTTTGATAACAACATCATCTGCTGCGACGAAAAAGAGATCATCGCGGTGGACTCCATCGCCGACGAGCTGCTGGAGCAGCTCAAGGCCTGTGGCGCGGTGCAGATCACCCGCGAGCAGGCCGAGGCCGTGGCCAAGGTCACCCTGCACGACTACCCCGGCCCCCAGGCCCGTCCCAACCACCGCTGGGTGGGGCGCGACGCCGCCGAGTTGGCCGCGGCCGCCGGCTTCAGCGTGCCCGAATCCTGCCGCCTGCTGTTGGTGGACGTGGGAAGTGAGACCGATTACGTCTTCGCGCGCATCGAACAGATGATGCCCCTGCTGCCCCTGTTGCGGGCCCGCGATTTCGACCAGGCCCTGGAGTGGGCCCTATTGCTGGAGCGGGGCCTTTGCCACACCGCCGGCCTGCACTCGCGCGATATTACCAACATGGACACCATGGCCAAGAAGGTCAACACCAGCCTGTTCGTCAAGAACGGCCCCCACCTGGCCGGCCTGGGGGCCGGTGGCGAGGGGTGGACCTCCATGACCATCTCCACCCCCACCGGCGAGGGCGTAACCAACGCCAGTACCTTCGTGCGGCTGCGACGCTGCACCCTGGTGGGCAGCTTCCGGATCGTCTAGGCCGTGGCCGTATCATGGTCCACGGCCAACCAACGCCTGGATAGGGCGGCCCGGCTCCTCAACCAGACCGGCCCAATCTCCGTCTCGGGGCCGCTCCACGCGGGAGTTGACCTGGGCACCGCCGACGTGGTGCTCATGGTCTTGGATGAGTTTGGGGAGCCGGTGGCCGCTTTTTTGCAATGGGCCGAGGTGGTGCGCGACGGGGTGGTGGTCGACTTCATCGGGGCCATCGATATCGTCAGGGAGCTGCTGGACCAGGCCCAGAAACGACTGGGACGCTCGCTCACCAAGGCGGCCACCTCCTTCCCCCCGGGCACCGACGCCCGGCTCTCCACCAACATCCTGGAAGGCGCCGGCCTGGAGGTGAGCCTGGTGCGCGACGAGCCCAGTTGCGTGGCCTCCCTGCTGGAGCTGGACCAGGCGGCGGTGGTGGACGTGGGCGGCGGCACCACCGGCACTGCGGTGGTGCAAAAGGGCCGGGTGGTATTTAGTGATGACGAGCCCTCCGGCGGCCGACACCTTTCGTTGGCCATCGCCGGGCACTTTGGCGTCTCCTTTGCCGAGGCCGAGCGCCGCAAACGCCGGCCGGAGCGCTACGGCATCATGGAACTGGTCACCCCGACCCTGCAGCGCATAAGTGATATCGTGGCCGGGCACATCCAGGGCCGGCAGGTGAAAAAAGTCATCCTCACCGGCGGGACCTGCTGCCTGCCGGGCATCGACCGGGTCTTTGCCCGGGAGCTACAAATACCGGTGCAGCTCCCCTCCCAGCCTCTCTTGCTCACCCCCTTGGCCATCGCGTCCTTGCCCCTGGCGTAATTTTCTGCCGAAAATTGCGTCGTTTTTTCGTCGGGTCCGTCTTTAAACCTGCCCTTTTTAAGGATTGTTAATTTTCCTGTCGCATCAAATCTTTTCCTGACTTGACCTCAATCGCTCGACAAACCATCCAGGTTTTTGCTACTTTGTAATACATAAACCTTATAATCTATTGGGCCAGATGAGTGCGCTAAAGGGCGACCAAAAAAGAAAGTCCAAAGCAACTGCCGGGCCGGGGCTACGCCTGGCAATCGACCAAGGGGGAATGACCGCACGCATCAGCGGCGCGGTGCCGCCGGGTACCGACCGCTTGGTGATCCAGGAAAGGATCACCAACCTGATCCAGTCCAAGGGTATCAAGTACGGCGTGTCCGCCGAACGAGTCAAGGGAGTAGTGGATGCCCTGGCGACGGGCGATACCCTAGACGGCGTGGTCATCGCCAAGGGACTGGAGCCGGTGCCCGGTGACGACGCCCGCCTGGAGCTGCTGGTGGACATCCACAGCCTCACGCCCGAGGTAGACGATAAAACCGGCAAGATCGACGTGCGCGACCGGGGCCGTCTGCCCCTGGTCACCGCTGGTACGCCCCTGGTGCGCCTGTACCCGGCCACCAAGGGCAAGTCGGGCCGTGACTTGTTTGACAAGATCATCCCCCCCAAACACGCCAAGCTGCTCAGGTTGATAGCCGGCCGAGGGGTGGAGTTGCGCGAGGGCGGTTTGTTGGCCGTGTCCACGGTTGATGGCATGGTCTCGCGGCCCGAGGAAGACACCTTCGAGGTCCTGGAGATACTGGAGATCGACGGCGACGTGGACTTCAGCCAAGGCCATATCAATTTCCCCGGCTTGGTGCGCATCCGGGGAGCGGTGCTGCCCGATTTCAAGGTGCGCTGCAAGAACCTGGAGGTAGAGGCCCTGGAACCGGGCTCCATGGTCGAGGTGAGCGGCGACTTGGTGGTCCACGGCGGCATCCTGCGCGCCGCGGTAAAGGTGGGCGGCTCGGCCAGCGCCACCTACATCTCGCAGTCCCGCATGGTATGCGGCGGCGACCTGACGGTGGCCAACGAACTACTGCAGTCGCGCATCCAGTGCGGGGGGGCCATACGGGTGACCTCGGCCACCGGCCGTATTGTCAATTCCCACCTGGAGGCGGTGCGCGGCGTGCTGACCAACGACCTGGTGAGCAGCGGCAAGGGCGGCAGCGTAATCCGCCTGGGGGTGAGCCCGGCCATGCTGAACCGGCTCTACGAGGCCAAGCGCAACGTGGAGAAATACCGCAAGGAACGCCGGCAGCTAAGCGAGTTGATCGTGGGCCAAAGGGAGGAGCTCGACACCATGGAGCAAGAGATGCGCGCCACCCTCACCCTGCTCAAAGACCCCAGAGAGGCCCACAACGCCGACAACCTCAAGGCCCAACTCAACATGATCCGGCCGCTGCGTGAAAATCTCAAGGCCGGGGTGGAAGAGGGCGAGAAGCGCCTGGAAGACCTGCTGTACATCGAGCAGAAGACCCTGCGTCGCATCCAGGAGATGGAGGCCTTGATCCCCGTCGGCGCGGTGTGGTTGGACGTGCGCGGTACGGCCGACGCCTCCACCGAGATCAAGGGCCCCAACAGCAGCATAACCCTCGAGAGCAGCAAGAGGGCCTTTTCCATGCGCGAGGTAGAGGTGAAGGGCCCGGACGACGATGGGCCCCGCATCGTCATGCGGGCCTCGCCCCTGCGCGAGGTGGCCCGCTACTAACCCTTGTACCGGCCCGGACCCGGGTCAGTAACCCATAAGGCCGCAGCAGCGGCTGCACACCGGCATCAATCCTTCGTTATGCAGGCTGCGCCGGAAGCGCCGGAACCCGGCGCTGTTCCACAGTTGGCTGATGGTTTGATCCTGCACGTTGCCTACCACGTAGTCATGGTAGTCGCGGCAGGGTGAGAGATCGCCGTTGGAGTCCAGCTCGGCCACCTGGAAGATGCTGATGCACTGGTCAAAGCCGAAGCGGGCCGCGTGGTCGCCGTAGTAGCGGGCCAGGTCGCGCGGCTCGGTAAGCCCCGGGATGAAGGTGACCGGTGTGGCCTTGAAGGGCCGCGAGAGCTCCTTGAGCCGGGCCACCTGGTCGGCCAGCACTTCCATGGACCCGGGCTGCCAGCGCCCCAGCCATCCCCGGTGCAGCCGCGGGGCAAAGCCGAAGCGCCGGGCAAAGTCCGCCTGGTGGGCCTCGGCCCGCTCGGGGGTGATCCACCAGCCCAAGTAAAAAACCATCAGGTCCACCCGGGAGCTGAAGGCGCGGTAGATATCGGCCAGGTGCTCCAGGTTGGCCCGGGAGATGACCGTGAGCGAGGCGATGAGCGGCAGGCCGTGGCCGTGGCGTTGCCGGGCGGCGTGCAGGGCCTCCAGGGCGGCCTCGATGTCGCCAAAGGCGTCACCGCCGCGGCCGGCGGCCGGGCGGGCCCGGTTGTGGGTGGCCCGGTCGTGGCCGTCGATGGAGAGCTGCATGAGAAAAAGCGGCGCCGCGGCCAGGCGCTCGGCCGCTGGCGCCACCCGGTGTCCGTTGGAGGCCACCGAGCAGGGCAGGCCCAGGCCGGTGGCGTGCTCGATCACCTCCAGGGCGCCGGGGTAGAGCATGGGCTCCCCGCCCCACAGGTAGACGTTGGGCTGGTGGCCGTGGGCCGTGAGGTCGTTTAGCAGCTCGCGGTAGCGCCCGGGGCTCACCTCTTGCCGCTTGAGCCGTCCCAGCTCCTGGCCGCGCAAGAAACCGTTGTCGCCCCACTGGCCACAGGTGTGGCAGCGCAGGTTGCAGATGTCGGTGATGCGGATGGAGAGCTGGTGAATGCGGCCGGCCAGGCCATCGGCGGCGCGGGGGTTGAATATGCCGAAGGCGGTCTTTTCGGCTTGTAGCTTGGCCAGCTTGCTGAATATCCATGGGTGCCGGGCCAGCCGGCGGGCGGATTTGCAGATGGCGCCGAGGTCGATGGAACTGCGGCGGCTCATGGCGTGTCGGCCCGCTGCGCCGGGGTCACGGCCGGGACACCCAGGCCCAGGGCGAACGGCCAGCGCGGCTCACTTGCCGGTTTCTTTAAGGGAGGTGAAAGCGGTGCCAAAACTCAGCTCCAATCGGAAGATGATACCCGGCGTGAGTTTGAAGTCGTTGTCTTCGGGAAAAGCGATCTGGGGCGCCACCTCCACTACGATCCAGTCGCGCCACAGGCGCTGGCGATAGCGCAACCGGAAGTTGGTCTCGCGCAGTTGCCCCGGCTTGTTGGTCACCAGGTAGCTGTTCCACTCGTAGACGATCATGCGCCGGTCGCTGATGGACTGGAACAGTTGGAAGCTCTGGTCGTAGTAATAGCCCTTGTCGTTGCTAAACAGGGTGCCCTCGGTGGTGGACCGGAAAAAGAGGGTGGGGGAGATTACCCGCTCCACGTCCACGGTGGAGATGAGCTCCCAGCCGGCATCGGAAAAACCGTAGGCCCTCTGGGTGAAACGCAGGGCCCAGGATTCAAAGGGAAAATAGACCCGGTAGCGGGGTCCGGTGAACAGGGCCACCGAACCCGATGGCCGGAAGCGCAGACCGCCGATGAGTATCAGTGACTGCCGCTTGGTCATAAAGACATGGTATTGCAGGGCCGCGGCCACGTTGCGCTGGTTGGTTTCGGCGAACTCCTCCCGCAGGACCTGGGTGGGCGAGGCGTCGGCGTCGGTGTTGTTGTCCGGGTTGCCGCTGAGCACCAGGGAGAACTTGCGGTTGAAGTGGGGCAGTACCAACTTCAGGTCCGGCTGGACGTCCAGGGTGGGGCGGCTGCCTTTTTCAAACAGGGTGATGAACTTTAGCCGCAGGCGGGTGGCGTTGGTTTCGGCCCGGTGGCGCCGGTCGTCAAAAAAGGAGTCGAACCAGGCGGCGGTGTAGGCGATGCCCTGGGAGAGCTGGTCGTGGGCCTTGTCCAGGGACTTCACGTCCTCGGCCACCAGTTGCTTTATCTCCTGCACCACGCTGGGCTGCTTGGCGGCGTCCATGGCTCGCGTTTTGGCCCAGGCCCGGCCGGCCGGTCCGGTGATGATCATGACGATGGCTGCAAACAAGGCCAGCCAGGGCAAGAGCGGTTGCCTGCGGAGGTGTTTGGCGGTGCGGGGACTCGGCGACCTGCCGGGTCGCGGTTGCTTGCCAGGGGCCGCCTGGCGGTTGGGCTCGGGGTAAGGCATCCACACCTCGTGGGGTTGGGATTGACAACGGCGTCGCACTCGGCGCGGGCCCGGACGCTATTCCCGGGCCGCAGGTGAGCCGGTACCAGGTGGGGCCTACGGCCATGCGTGGACGGCCGCGGGTGGGCCGCCTTTAGAGAAGCCCTTCATCCCGGTACCACTCAAAGGTGCGGCGCAGACCCTCATCCAACTCTACCCGGGGATTATAACCCAACTCCTCCCTGGCCCTGTCAATTTTAAAAGCCCGGTTCTGGCGGAACCAGTCCACCCGGCGGGGAAAGATGGGAGGGGTGACGCCCAGGGGCTTGCAAAGCTTCTCGCAGACGTGGCCGGCCACCACCAGGGGCATGACCGGGAAGTGGGGTATCTTCACCTCCACCCCCATGGCCTGGGCCACCTTGCGCACCAGGGTCTCGATCTCCACGTATTGTGCGTCGGCGATGAGATAGGCCCGGCCGTCGCCTTTGTCCTCGTCCTGGGCCAGCACCAGGGCGTCGACCAGGTTGTCGATGTACAGCGGGTGGTAGAGGGTCTTGCCCGATCCGAACATGGGGAAGGTGCCGCTGGCCACCCGTTTGAAGATGAGGTAGAAGCGCTCCGGATCGCCGGGACCGTAGATGGCCGCCGGCCGCAGGATGGTGGTCTTCATACCCTTCTGGTGATACTGGTTCACCAGGGGTTCGGCCTGGTACTTGGTGCGCTGGTAATAGTCGGCCGGTTGGATGGGGGCGTCCTCGCCGCCCGGCGGATCATCGATGTTGCCGTGCACCCCGCAGGTGGAGGTGTAGATGAACTTTTTGACCCCCTGGTCCCAGGCGGCGGCGAGCATGTTGGCCGTGCCGCCCACGTTCACCTCGTCGTAATAGGTGTCCGGCACGTTCATCTCGCGGAAGGCGGCGGCCATGTGCTGCACCAGGTCAATACCCTGCACCGCGGTTTGGACCAGCTCTTGGTCGGTGACCGAGCCGATGATCACCTCGGCCCCCCAGGAGCGCAGCTCGTCGGTCTTGTGGCCTTCCTTGTAGTCCAGGGCCCGGACGTGGTGGCCCATGTCCAGCAGGCGCTTTACCAGGGCCTTGCCGGTGAACCCGGTGCCGCCGGTAACCAGTATGTTCATTGGCTTCCTCGAATTTGCCCGGCGCGGGAGCCGGTTAATCGTTAGGCCGCAGACGGGCCCGCATTATCATTTTGTAACCGCTGGACCAGAACAAGAGCCCGTCCAGCTTGGACACCAGCCAGAGCAGAGGATAGAGCGCCGAGAGCAACCGGAGCTCCTTGCGGTGGCTTGCCAGGTCGTCGGCGGTGACCACCGCGCCCTTGGAGCCTTGGCGCACGCGGTCTTTTTTGCTTTGTAACACCTCGTATAGGAAGTTCAGGGCCGTGTCAATGGCCTCGGAAAAGGTCTTGGAATAGGTGAGAGCCGCCTGGCCCACGAAGTCCGGGCCCAGCAGATCGGCCAGGCCCTGGCGGCTGTAGCCGGGGCGCACGTGCCCGTGTTTCTCGTCGGTGAGCCCGATGGCGTGGCGCAGCCGGTTGAGCAGGCTGTGGGGCTTGAGGTGCGGCACGTTGACGATGAGGCTGCCGCCGGGCTTAAGGATGCGCTTCAGGTCCTGCACAAAGGCTTGGTCGGTGGGGGTGTGCTCCAGGAAGTCCACGATCACCACCAGGTCAAAGGCGTTGTCGGCAAAGGGGGTGGCCCGGCCGCTGATCTGGTGCACCGGCTGGCCCACCAGTTCGGCGATGGACCGCACGGCCACCGGGTCCAGGTCAGCGCTGGTCCAGTCTCCGCCCAGCTCGCGCAGCAAAAGGCTGATCACCCCGTTGTCCGCCCCGATGTCCAGGCAGCGCTTGCCGGCCAGCGGCGGCAAGAGAGCCCGGATGCGCCGCCACTTGGCCTGCTTGAGCACCGATTTCTTGAACAGGGTCTTGGCCCACGCCTTTTGATCAGGGCTCATGGCGCCTTCTCCCGGCCGCCGGCCAGGCGCGCCTCCAGCCGCTGGTAGAATCCCCGCAGCTTGTCTTCAAAGACCGGCAGGCTAAACTCGGCGGCCACCCGCTCGCTGGCCGCGGCCGCCAGCCGGCGGCCCAGCTCACTCTCGCGCAACAGGCGCACCATGCCCTGGGCCATGGCCCGGGGCTCGGGCTCCACCAACAGGGCTATTTCTTGGTCCAGCACCTGGGTGTGGGTGGGCAGGTCGGTGGCCAGCAGGGGCCGGCCGCAGTCTAGGTAGGAGTATATCTTCATCGGGGTGTTGCCGCCGCTGACCCGCGGGCTTACCACCACCGAGGCCTGGGCCAGCACCTGGCCCAGTTGGCCCGGCGGCCGGGGGCCCACGAAGTGCACCCGCTCGGCCAGGCCCAGGCGGGCCGCCTGGGCCTGGTGGGCCTCTACGCCGGCCGGGCCGCCCACCACCACCAGGCGGGCCTCCGGCACTTGGGGCGCGGCCAGGGCAAAGGCGTCCAGCAGCAGGTCAATGCCCTGGTAGGGCTCCAGGTTGCCCACGTACATCACCAGCCGGCCCTCCACCCCCAGGGGCTCAAGCGGGGTGTCGTCGCGCAATGAGTCCACCCCCAGCAGGCTGATGTCCTCCAGGCGCAGCACCGGCAGGTCGTCGCGGTATCCCCGGGCCACCTGTGCCAGCTCCCGGCACACGGCCACCACCCCGGCGCTGTCCTTTATGGCCCGGCCCTCCAGCCAGCGCATCACCACTCCCAGGGGCTTGAGCCAGCCGAAGCGCTCCATCATCTGGGCGGCCAGGGATGAGTCCATGTCATAGACATAGGGCACGCCAAAGCGCCGGCCCAGGCGGCGGGCCAGGAAGGCCGCCTCCTCCACCGCGTGGATGAGATCGTAGCTATGTCGCCCCAGCCGGCCGGCGGCCAGGCGATAGAGGTGGCGGTCGGCCCGGAGCTTTTTTAGCGAAAACCCGGGCCGGATGCCGCTTACCCGCTCCAGGTCGGGGATGCGGTGGATGCGCACCCCGGCCATGTCCACGTCCTCGCCTTCGTGGAAGGTGGCCAGGTCAACTTGGTGGCCGGCCCGGCCCAGGCACTCGCACAACAGGCGCACCGCGATGGGTGTGCCGCGGTACTGGAAAAAGGGGTGGGGGGCCAGGACCAGCACGCGCATGGGGCTACTCCCGCTCTCCCGGCCGGCCGGCGGCCAGGTTGCGCGCCCGGACGATCACCGGTGAGCCCAGCAGGGCGGTGAGCCCCAGGCCGCGGGCCAGGGCCTCGGCGGCCCTGGAAAAACCGGCCGAGCCCACCGCCCGGTGCAGGGCCATGGGCCAAAAGAACTGGGGCCTCAGCGCCGCCTGGCCAAAGCCGTGGACGGCCAACTGCTCCAGCACCTGCCGCCGCCGGAAACACTGGAAGGCGCGGGTGTTTTTTTCAATAGCCATCTTAGCCGTAAACAGGCGCTCGGAGAAGTAGTTGAAGCCGCGCAGGTCCGGGTAGTCCAGGATCACCGCGCCGGAGGCCACCCGGCACATCTCGGCCAGCAGGGCCGGCCAGCGCCGCACATGGGGCAGCAGGCGAAAGGCCATCACCACCTCGAAGGAGTCGTCGGGCCAAGGCAGGTTCAGGCTGTCGCAGGTGCGGTAGGTGAAGTCGCCCGGGGCCATGGCCGCGTCCAGCCGGCGGCGACAGGAGTCGTCCGAGCCGGTGACCGTAACCGCAAAGCCGGCCGCGGCCATGGCCGGGGCCAGTTGAGCGTGGCCGCCGCCCACCTCCAACACCCGGCCGCCGGTCCAGGGCCGGGCCAGCTCCAAGGTGATGTCGCGCTGCCGTTCCAGGAACCACCGGCCTACCGGTCCGGCAAAGCGGGTGGCGTAGTCGTCGCTGGCGGTGTCGATGTCCGCCGTCTCGGCAAAGGGCCGGGGAGAATCACTCATGGCCGGGATCGTTCCATGGCTTGAGCGGGGCGTAGACCGCCTGGGTCTCGGCCACCTCTTGTTCGTAGCGTTCCCGGTCCCAGCCATGCTCGATGCCCATGATGGCCGCGGCGGTCTCCAGCACCCGTAGCGGCGGCTGGGCCGCGCTGCCCATGCCGGTGCGGCGCAGGACCACGTCACTGAGTTTGCGGGCCATCTCAAAGCGGGCTGCAAAGAGCACCTCGGCGCCGAGCACCTCGGTCTGGTCGGTGAGCGGCTCGGCTCCCAGGGGCCACTGGGCGCACAGGCCGGCCACCGCGGCCGCCCGCGCCCCGTAGCGCCGCACCAGCCGCGTCCAGACTCCTGGCGGCAGGTCCTGGGGCGGGTCCTGGGGCAGCCGGTCCAACTCGCCGCCGGGCAGCAGGGTCGCGGCGGTGCGGCAGGCGGCCGCCGGCCGGTCCAGCCGGGACAGGGCGGCGTCCACCGCGCGGGCGGCCAGGGCCCGGCCGGTGGTGTATTTCACGCTGCGCAGGGTGATGAGCCCCGGCGGGCCTCCCTGGCGGGCGTGGTCGATTACCGCGTGTTTCTCGGCCAGGCCGCCGGGGTGCTCCGGCCGGTCCAGGGGCAGCAGGCCGTAGTGGAAAAAGCTCACCTCCCGAGGGTCCAGCTCCCACTGGGGACAGGCTTGCTGGAACTCTTGCAGCAGGGCGGTGATGCTCTCGGCGGTGACCTGGGGCGGGCCGCCGGCAGGGTCGTGCACGGTGTAGGAGGTGCCCAGCAGGGAGTAGTCTTCCCAGGGCGCGATGAACAAGTAGCGCCGCTGGCCGAACAGGGGGTCCGAGGCGCCGGGGCCGGAGGTCTCCACCCCCACCGCGGTCTCCACCAGGCGGCGGCGGATCACCAGGTTCATGCCCAGGGCCTGGGCCAGGGGCTCCTGATCCGGGTGGGCCAGCCCCTCGGCCCAGGGGCCGGCCGCGTTGATCACCACCTCGGCTTGGAAAAGATGCTCGTGGCCGTCTATGGCGTCGCGCACCTGGACCCCGCTCACCCGCCCGTCGTCTTGGACCACGCCGGTGACTTGGGCGTAGTTGACGGTCACGGCGCCGGCGGCCTGGGCGGCCAGGACCACCTCCAGGACCAGGCGTTCGGAGTCGATGGCCTGGGCGTCGTACCACATAACCCCGCCGGTTATCCCGGGCCGGTCGAACCCGCTAAAGAGCCGGACGCACTCGTCGCGGTCCACCAGGCGGCTGGCCGGGATATGCAGCTCCGGGGCCAGTCCATGGTTGCGGCGTCGGCCCAGGAGGTTGTAGGTGGCCAGGGCGGCGCGGAAGGCCGAACGCGAGCGGGCGCCGCGGCCGCGGGTGGCGATGAGGCAGGGCAGGGGGCGCACCAGGTGGGGGGCGATGCGCAGCCAGGCCGAGCGTTCCAAGATGGCCTCGCGGGTGCGGGCCAGGTCGGCCGTGGCCAGGTAACGAAACCCGCCGTGGATCGTCTTTAGGCTGTTGGCGCTGGTGGCCCCGCCAAAGTCGGCCGCCTCCAGCAGGCATACCTTGAGCCCGCGCAAGGCCGCGTCCCAGGCGCAGAAGGCTCCGGTGACACCACCGCCCACCACGACCAGATCGTAGTGGGGTTGGGCCAGGGTTGCCAGGAGGTCGTCTTGCATGGGCGCTCTTGGTCTCCGGTTTGAGGTACTGGTCGCGGCGGCGCGGGTCCATAGTATAAGCCTCTGTGGGGTCTGTCAAGGATGGTGTTGGCTAACTACGCGAATAAGCGGTAAATTCTATACGAAAACCCTGGTGGCGCTTTAGACTTGTCGCCACGGGCTCCCCGGGGGATAATCCTTCGGAACTTTACGGGAGGCTAGGTGGAGTGACCAACCGGCGCGCAACAGGGCAGGCCAAACCGTGGATTCGGCGACCCGGCGCGCTGCTTTCGTTGCTGCTGTCGGCCGGGCTCACCGCCGGACTCTTCCACTACCTGGCCCGCGCCACCACCTGGCAGCAGTGGCTGGACCTCTACCGTGGTCTGGACCTGGCCTACTTCGCGGCCTTCTTGGGGCTGTTTTTGGTGTCCATGCTGCTCAAGGCGGTACGCTACCGCATCCTGCTCCAGGCCTCGGGCAGCCCGGAGACGCCCTCGCTGGCCGACCTGGTGACCCTCACCTTTGTCTCCAATCTTTTCGTGGACCTGCTGCCGGCCCGCAGCGGCTCCCTGGCCTACATCGTTTTCTTGAACCGTAAACTAAGGGTGGAGCTGCCGGCCTGCTTTTCATCCTTTGCCTTCAGCTTCATCCTGGACATGATCGGCATGCTGCCGCTGTTTGCCCTGGCCATCATCATCCGCGGCCTGTCCACCGGCGAGCCGGACTACCTGCTCTGGGGCCTGCTGGCCGCCCTGGCTCTCATCAGCCTGGCGGCCCTGGCGCTCATGGAAAAGGTGTTGCACTTGGCCGGCCGCATGGTGGCCCGGCTGGCCGCCGGCCGCAGCGGAAAGCCCTGGTCCCTGGTGCAGCGCCTGGCCCGGGAGATGGAGCGTATCGCCGAGGACATCACCCGGGTCAAGGCGCGCGGGCTCTACGGCCGCCTGCTGCTCATCTCGGTGGTGATCCGGCTGCTGAAGTACCTGGGGCTGTACCTGCTGGTGGTGGGCCTGGCCCACCAGTTCGGGCCCCCGGTGGTCCAGCGTCTGGGTTTCAGCGTGGTGCTCTTCGCGCTCATCGCGGCCGAGGCCACCGCCAGCCTGCCGGTGAGCGGCATCGCCGGGTTCGGGGCCTACGAGGGGGTGATGATGGCCACCTACAGCGCCGCCGGCCTGGGCGCTCAACAGGCGGCCCTGTTGTCCTTTGGGGCCCATCTCTTGACCCAGGTGATAGATTATTCCCTGGGCGCCTTGGCTCTTTTTCGCCTGAGCCTGATTAACCGGAACCAACCTGGGAGTGAAGCAAGTGGCTAAAAGTAGGGGAGCCAAGCTCTGTTTGATAATCGCGGTGGTCTGCGCCGTGGGCGCGGTGGCGGCTTATTTCGCGCCCCGGGTGTTTTACGCCAACTTCGGCTACCTGGCCCTGGGCTTTCAGGAGAGCAGGGTGCCGCCGGAGCAGGTGGCGGCCATCCGCCACGGCCTGGGGCGGCTTAAAGGTCGGGTGGTGTGGTCCTCCAGCCGTAGCGGCAACCACGAGATATACCTCATGCGCCTGCCCCAGCTCACCATCACCCGGCTCACCCGCAACGACTACGTGGACTTCTACCCCCGCTTCTCGCCCGGGGGCAAGCGCATCGTCTTTGCCCGCAGCCAAAAGCCCTGGGTCTCGGAGCGCCGCTACGACCCCTGGGACGTGTACCTGCTTGACCTGGCCACCGGGCGCGAACGCCTGGTGGTGCGCAACGCCAACTTCCCGGTCTGGGCCGGGCCGGATCGCATCCTGTTCATCCGGGGCCGCAAGGTGATACTGCGGGAGCTCACCACCGGCCGCGAGGAGGTGATCCTCGACGGCGGGGCAGACCCGGTGGACGCGGCCATCTCCACCCCCGAGCTCTCGCCGGCCGATCCCAACCTCCTGGCCTTCACCGGTCGGGGCAAGATGAACGGGGTCTTCGTGGCCCACCTGGGGCAGAAGACCTTCACCAAGATCGCCGGCGGCGCCTGCGAGCTCACCTGGTTCCCCGACGGCCGGCGGCTGGCCTGGATCGGTGGCGGCGGTCGGGGCAAAACCCGGGTGATGGTCTCGGCTCTGGATCCGGTTAGTCCTAGCCAACTAATTGATTTGCCTGGCACTTTCAGTCACGAGTACTTCCCGCGCCTCTCGCGCGACGGCCGCTGGCTCCTGTGGGCGGCCTCGGCCGGGGGCCACGAGCACGACATCGCCGACTACGAGCTGTTCCTCTGGCGCCTGGACCGCCCGGCCTCAGAGGCCATGCGCCTGACATTCAACCGGGCCAACGACCGCTGGCCCGACATTTTCATCGACCGCTAGTTTACTGAATTGGTGCACCGGGGGCTTCACCCCGCCCCGGCGTGAGCCGGGGCGGGGTGGCCCACCGTCCAGTGCACCCCTCCCAACCTACCGAAATCCTTACAACCACCACATGTAGTTATATGGTTGGCGGCGGGTACCCAATGTGGTATTATCGGTTGAGTATGAACTGGCCATTTGCTAACACTGAGTGAACTAATACCAGGGGCGGCCATGAAGGTTACACGGCTGGAGATCAACGGTTTCAAGTCCTTTGCCGAGCGCACCGTGGTGGATTTTCCCGACGGACTATGCGCCGTGGTGGGTCCCAACGGCTGCGGCAAGTCCAACGTGGTGGACGCCATCCGCTGGGTGCTCGGCGAGCAGTCGGCCAAGCAGTTGCGCGGCCACGCCATGGAAGACGTCATCTTCAACGGCTCCGACGGCCAGAGCCCCGCGGGCATGGGCGAGGTGAGCTTGGTCTTTGAGAACCAGGGAGACGTCACCGCGCCGGCCTTTGCCGACTTGAGCGAGATAATGGTCACCCGCCGCCTGTACCGCAGCGGCGAGTCGGAGTACATGATCAACCGGGTCCCCTGCCGGCTCAAGGATATCCACCAACTGTTCATGGATACCGGCCTGGGCAACCGCGACTACGCCATCATCGAGCAGGGCCGGGTGGCCGCCTTTATCGAGTCCAAGCCGGTGGAGCGCCGCCTCTGGGTGGAGGAAGCCGCCGGAATCACCCGCTACAAAAACCAGAAGAAGGTAAGCCTGCGCAAGATGCAGGCGGCCAAGGACAACCTGGATCGCCTGCAGGACATCATCGTGGAGGTGGGGACCCAGATGGCCCGGCTCAAACGCCAGGCCAAAAAGGCCGAGCGCCACCAGGAGGTGCGCCAGAAAATCCGCGAGTTAGACTTGGCCATCAGCGGCCTGGAATACGACCAGCTCACCAACCTGCTGCAAGAGGCGTCGGCCGAGGCCGAGGCGGTGGGGGCGCGCCTGTTGTTGGCCCAGCAGCGCCTCACCGGGCTGGAGACCGACCAGGAGACCCTGCGGGTGCGCCTGGTGGCCGCCGAGCAGGAGATCGACGCGGCCGGCGCCCGCAAGCTGGAGGCCGAGGGGGCCATCCAAAAGGCCGAGAACGAGCTTACCCTCATGGGTCGCGAGATTCAGAACACCAAGCGGATCATCGAGCGTTTCAGCGCCGAGCGCCAGGAGCACCAGGCCAAGGTGCGCCAGCAGGAAAAGGAGCTGGCCCAGGCCCAGCGGGTGGTGAACCGCTCCCAGGATCGCCAGGCCGAGGCGGCCGCCGCCCTGGAGCAGGCCAGCCGGCGCTTGTCCGAGGGCCTGGCCGCCCTGGAGGGCTGGGAGAGCGCCCTGGACCAGGCCAAGACCAAGCTGGTGGAGCACCTGGGCAGCGTGAACCAACACGCCAACCGCCTGGCCGACCTGGACCGGGCCGAGCACGACCTGGGCCGCCGGGCCCGGCAGACCGAGCAACGCGAAGAGGCCCTGCAAGGCGAGATCGACGAACTCACCCTGCGCCGCGACCAGGCCGCCCACCGCTCGGACCAACTGGGCCACCAGTTGGCCGAGATGCAGCAGGAGATCAATCGGATCACCCAGGACCACCAGGAGGTCAAGGCGCGCATCAAGGAACTCACCCGCGCCGAGGCCCGGGCCACCCGCCAGGAGCACCAGGCCGCCGCCGCGGTGGACGCCCTGGGTCTGAGCCTGGCCAACCACGACTGGGCCCAGGACGGGGTACGCGCGGTGCTAAAGGCGGCCCAGAACGGCCGGCTGCCGGTGGAGGTACTGGGGGTGGTGGCCGACCGGCTCAAGGTGCAGCCGGGCAGCGAGGAGATGGTGGAAGCGGCCCTGGGCGACGAGTTGCAGGCGCTGATGGTCAAGGACGACCGCGACGCCCGCCGCCTGGCCGCCTGGGTGGAGTCCCAGGGGCTGGGCCGCATCCGGCTGCTGGCCCTCTCCCGGCTCAAGGCCGGGGCCGCGGCCCCGCCGCTGGAGAGCACCCCGCTGGGCGAGCTGGTCCAGCCCACCAGCGGCTTCGAGGCCCTGTGGAACCTGCTCAACCCGGTGGGCTGGTGCCAGGAGGCCGAGGCGGCCTGGAGCGCCTCGGCCGCCATGCGTCCCGGCCAGGTGGTGGTGAGTCGCTCGGGCCAGCGCCTGGACCGGCCGGGCGCGGCCCTGGTGGGCAAGAACGACGCCGGCAGCGTGCTGGCCCGGCGCAATCAGCTTGAGCAAAAGCAGCAGGAGCTGACCCAGGCCCAGGCCGAGAGGGAAAAGATCCTGGCCCAGTTGGCCGCGGCCGAGCAGGAGCTGACCGCCCTGGAGCAGGAACTGAGCCGCCTGGAGCAAAAACGGCGGGAGTGCCACCAGGAGTCGGCCCAGGTGCGCCAGGTGCTGGTGGAGTCGGGCGAGGCGCTCAAGGCCAAGCAGCGCCAGCTCGAGACCCTGCGGTTTGACAGCGAAGACATCCAGGAGCAACTGGCGCGCATCAGCGACCAGCGCCAAAAGCTGGCCCATACCCTGGAGGAACTGGAAGAACAGACGCCGGAGCTGGAGGCCCACCTGGAGCGCTGCCAGCAGGAACTGGCCCAGGGCCGGCGGCGGCTGGAGGACGATCGCCGGGCCGAGAGCCAGGCTCGCCTCAACGAGGCCAACCTGCAGTCCGAGATGAACGCGGCACGCAAGGACCTGGCCCGGCTCAAGGAAGACCTGGCCCGCCGGGGCGAGCGCATCGAGGCCCTGGCCGCCGAGATCGACGCCGCCGGTCGCAGCGTGGAGTCCCTGGAGGCCCGCCGCAACGAGACCCAGGTGAAGCTGGCCGAACTCTACGAAGACCTGGACCGCCAGCAGGAGGCTTTGCGCCAGGCCCGGGAGCTGCACAGCCGGGCCCAGGTGAAATCGTCCGACCTGGAGGCGGCCCTGAAGCAGGCCCGCGCCGAGCTCAAGCAGGCCGAGAGCGAAAGCGCCGAGATAGCGCTGAACCAGCACAAGCTGGCCATGCAGCGGGATCAACTGGCCGAGCAGGTGATGGAACGCTGTCGGGTGGACCTCACCACCGACTACCAGACCTACCGTCCCCAGGGCGCCTTTGACCTGCCCAGCAACCGCGAACGCCTGGCCAAGCTGCGCAACCGGCTCCACCGCATGGGGCCGGTGAACATGGAGGCCATCAGCGAACACGAGGTCCTAAGCGAGCGCCACCGTTTCCTCACCGAACAGCGCGAGGACTTAAGCGCCTCCCTGGAAGACCTGCGCAGTGCGGTGCGCAAGATCAACCGCACCAGCCGCAAGCGCTTTACCGACACCCTGGAGGAGGCCAACCAGCGCCTGGCCGAGGTCTTCCCGGTGCTCTTCTCCGGCGGGTCGGCCACCCTCACCCTGGAGGAGGGGGTGGACCCCCTGGACGCCGGGCTGCACATCATGGTCGAGCTGCCGGGCAAGAAGATTCGCACCCTGGAGTCCTTGAGCGGCGGCGAAAAGGCGCTCACCGCGGTGGCGGTGCTCTTTGCCCTGTTCCTCATCCGGCCGGCTCCCTTCTGTATCCTCGACGAGGTGGACGCTCCCATGGACGAGGCCAACATCGGGCGGTTCCACGACCTGCTATCGCGCCTGTCCCAGCGTTCCCAGATCGTGATGATCACCCACAACCGCCGCACCATGGAGATGGTCCAGATGCTCTACGGCGTGACCATGGAGCAAAAGGGCGTGAGCAAACTGCTGGCCGTGACCCTGCAGGAGGGCGAGGCCATGGCCGCCTGAGCGGCTTGACGCGGCGGCCGGCAAAGGCTAGTTATTAGACGGACGGTGCCAGTGGCCGTCCGTTTTTATTCGCCGGCCCCGGCCGGCAAGGGGATAGAGTCGCACCATGGGTTTTTGGAGTCGCAAATCAAAAGACGGCCCTGAGCCGCCGTCCGAGCAGGGCGCCGCCGACCAACCGGCCGGCGACCAGGGCGGCCTGTTCAAGGGCCTGGCCAGGACCCGGCGCAAGTTCGGCGGGCTATTTGGCCGTATCGCGCCGGGCCGCAAGATAGACGATGAGCTCTTAGACGAGCTGGAAGAGCAGTTGGTAACCGCCGACCTCGGGGTCACCACCACCATGGAGCTCATCGACAAGATCCGCGGCCAGGTGGCCCGCAAGGAGCTGGCCGACGCCGAGGCGCTCAAGGAGGCGCTGCGCCGCAACATCGCCGAGGTGCTGGCCCGGGCGCCGGCCCCGCCGCTGCGCGACCACCGGCCCCACGTGATCATGGTGGTGGGGGTCAACGGGGTGGGCAAAACCACCACCATCGGCAAGCTGGCCCACTACTTCCAGGGCCAGGGCCTGAGGGTGCTGCTGGCCGCCGCCGACACCTTTCGGGCGGCGGCCTCGGAGCAGTTGGCGGTGTGGGCCGAGCGGGCGGGCTGCGAGATAGTGGGGGGCCAGTCCGGGGCCGATCCTTCGGCCGTGGCCTTCGACGCCCTGGAGGCCGCCCAGGCCCGGGGTTGTGACGTGGTCATGGTGGACACCGCCGGCCGGCTGCACACCAAGACCAACCTGATGGAAGAGATGAAAAAGGTCCACCGGGTGCTGGGCCAACGCCTGCCCGGCGCGCCCCACGAGGTGCTCCTGGTGCTCGACGCCACCACCGGGCAAAACGCCTTGAGCCAGGCCAAGCTCTTCAACCAAGCGGTGCCGCTCACCGGCCTGGTGCTCACCAAGCTGGACGGCACGGCCAAGGGCGGGGTGGTGGTGGCCATGGCCGCCGAGCTGGCCGCGCCCATCTGTTTCGTGGGGGTGGGCGAAAAGATCGACGACCTCCGGCCCTTTGATCCGCAAGAATTCGCCGCAGCCATCGTCTAAAGTTGGCAGAGCGGTGCGCCCGGCCGCGGCTTTACAGGTGGCCGCCGGCGTGGAACAATGGTTGCCAGGCGATAAATCCGGGCAGGGGGAGAGGACCTTCTTATGAATGGTCGGCGTTGGGCCTTTGTGTGCGTGGTGCTGGTGGCCGCCGTGGCGGCGTGGTGGTTCTGGCTGCGGCCCCAGCCGTCTCCAACCCCGGGCCGCCCGGGCCTGCTGGGTCCGGCCGGGGATCGATCGGTGGCCGCCACCGGCGCCCCCGGGCAACCGCCCGGCCCCACCGTAACCACCACCCTGCCGCCGGTGCCCCGGGGCAAGGCCGGCAAACCGCACATCATCATCGTGCCGGTGTCCAAGTCCATGAAGCGGCGCATGGAGCGTAAGTTCGGTCACTTCAGCCCCCTGCTGGCCCTGCGCCGCCGCGGCCACGGACCCGAGGTGCCCGAGAAGATCGAGATAACCGAGCGCACCGAGTTCTTCGCCTTTTTCGTGGACCCCACCGGCAAGTACAACCAAAAGACGGTGGTGTTCCAGTGGTTCTACCGCACCCGGCCCGAGCCCTTTGCCCGGCCCATGACCGTGCCGGTGATGAAGCTGCCCCAATACAAGTGGCCCCTGGCCTACTCGGCCATCTGGTCGGCCCCGCCCTCGGCCCGGGGGCTGATGTCCTTTATGAATTACCGCTCGGTGCGCAGCCGGGCCGAGTGGGACCGCTCGCGCTGCTGGGGGCCGCGCACCCTGGTGGTCTCGGAGTACAAGGGGCTGAAGAAGGGACCTGACGGCCGCATGATCCCCAAGGTCGGCAAGACCATTGCCAAGGCCCACTTTGAAATCCACCAGCGCGGGGTGACCATCTACTAGGTGGGCCGGCTAACGCATGCTCACCAGCCGCAGGTTGAGGCCGGTGAAGCCGAGCCCGTTGCGGATGGTGTTCTTAAAGAAAACCAGTACTCCCCGGTTCACGTCATAGCCATAATCCGTGGTGTGGGTTTGTCCCTGTTCCCGAATGACCAGGGTGCGGCCCGCGCCGCCGGCGGGCCCCAGCGACAGCACCCACTGCTTTACCCCGGTGGTGGGATCGCTGTCCAGGAGCATGCCGGGCCGCAAACGGGCGATGCCGGCGGGCGGCAGCCAGAGACCACCGATCTGGGCCGCCCCGGATACCTGCATGGTAATGTTGCGGCTCGGCGGCATGGGACCATAGCCGGCCGAGGAGGCCACCGCCTGGTAGTGAATCCAACCCGGTCCCCGCTTCACCACCCGCGCTTGGAAATCAATCGGCCGGGACATGGGCGGGGAACCGACCACGCCGGTCTGGCTGCTGCCCCGGTATAGCAATTCTTTCACCGTGGACAACCAGGCCGGCGGGGGGGCGTTCTGCCAGGGAAAACGCCGGCCGCGCATGCCCAGGTAGGTGGTCTGGGCCAGGGCCCGGCGGGCGCTTAGCTGGCCAGGAGACGGCCGGGTGGCGCCGATGCGGATGTTTTCCCTGGAGCTGGCGCTGACCATTGATGATAGCAGCACGCCGGTCTGCCGGTCGAATATCCAGGTCTGTCGGGTTTGGCGGGAGGTGGTGGTGAAGTAGGCCGCGGGTCGCGAGCCGCCGGTTTTGAGCCGAAAGGACCCCGATTGTATCACCAGGCCGGGTGTCCGGCGGGGCTTTATTTGTCGCAGGACAGCGGGCGAGAGCCAGAAGGTGTTGCCATCGCCCACGGGACACACAAAGGATTGGACGGCCAAGGGCGTGATGTTGCGCCCGGCCGCATCCATGGTCCAATGCAGCATGCTCACCACTGCCAGGTCGCCCTGGCGGGCCACCACGTCTAGTTGCAGGTAACCGTGACCCGCCGGGGCCGGGTTGTCTCCCCGCTTGAATTTGTCACCTTGGGGATCGCCCTTGAGCACGTAGTTGCCCTGGGGGTCCCTCCAGTAATAGTGGCGCGAGCCGGGTAGGGAGGCGGCCGAGGCGTAGAAGCTCAGGCGCATGCCCGGCCGCAGCCAGGACGGCGCCGGCATGGTGGCCAGCCGGGGGAACAAGGACTGGAACGGGGAGCCCTGGGCCGCCGCCGGCCACGGGCCGATTAAGGCCAGCAGAACCAGGCCCAGCGTTGGGATTAATAAGACGCATGGCAGTTTTTTCATGATGACCCCCCAAGCTTGCTTCACTCCTTTGGTTATCATTATAGCTCGCCAGGACAGCTCGGTCGCCGGGCCACGGGCGGGGCTTGGCTACTTAAAAAACCGCTGGAACGGCTGCGGTAGATCGCGCGGGTCCACCGCGGCGGCGTCGGTGGCCAGGTCCACCGAGCTGAGGGTGCTGAGGTAGAGCAGTGGGCCCTCCCCGGGCTGGTCCCGGGCGTGATCCACCAGGGCGGCCAGGGTCTTGGCGGTGTAGGTTTGTTCCAGGCCGATTCCCTCGGTCTCGGCCATGAGCTCCATGGCTCGGCTGCCGGCCGCGGTGGCCGCACCGTAGCCGCTGCCGTAGTGCTGGGTGTCGATGACCAACTCGGCGGCGTTGACGGAGACGTCCGGCACCGAGTGGTCGTGGCGGCGCAGCAGGGCCAGGGCCTGGTTGGCCATGCCCAGGGCCAGGGCCTGGTTGGCCGCCTGGGGCGGGGTGACCTGCACCCCCACCACCCGGGTGCGCACCCCGCCCAGGCGCAGACCGGCGGCCAGGCCGGCGATGGTGCCGCAGGTGCCGGCCGCTACGAAGACCGCCCGCGGTGCGGGCATCTGGCTGGCCTTGACCTGGTCGGCCAGCTCCAGGCCAGCCTCCAGGTAGCCCAGGGCGCCCCACTGGTTGGAACCGCCGGCCGGGATGAAATAGGCCCCCGGCCGCTTTAGGCGCTCCAGCCAGCGATAGCGCCAATCAGCCGCCCGGAAAGACTTGCACAGGATCATCTCGGCCTGGTGGGCGTGGTAGAGCCGCAGGTTTTGGCGCACATGCCCGCTCACCGGCTGGGCAAAGAGCAGCAGGGTCACCTTGAATCCCTGGCGGCGTCCCAAGATGACGGTGGCCAGGCCGTGGTTGGTGCCGATGCCGCCGATGGTCACCAGGGATTTTTTGCCGCGGTGCGCGGCCTGGGCCAAGAGAAACTCCAGCTTGCGGGGCTTGTTGCCCCCGTAGTGGGGGCAGCTCAGGTCGTCGCGCTTCACCCACACCTCGGCGCCCAGGCGGCGGCTGAAGCGCTCCATGAGCTGCACCGGGGTGGGGCGGTTCACCAGGGGAGTCCAGGGAATCTTGTCCCGCAGTCCGGGGTGGGCCGCGAAAAGCCGGGGGCCGGTGTCTGGCGCGGTGGTTTGGTTCATGACCCTCATTTTACACATTAGCGCGGCGCGGGGGTAAAGCATTTGCAGCCACCGGCGTCTTGGGGTTAGTCTATATGGCCATGTTCATCGCCGACCTGCACATACACTCGCGCTACTCCCGGGCCACCGCCAAAAACCTGGACCCGGAGAACCTGCACCTGGCCGCCCAGCTAAAGGGGGTGGACCTGCTGGGCAGCGGCGATATCACCCACCCGGCCTGGCTGGAGGAACTGCGCCAGAAGCTGACCGAAGACGAGCCGGGGACCTTTCGGCTCAAACCCGAGCTGGCCCGGGCGGTGGATCAACAGGTGCCCGAAGCCTGCCGGCGGCCGGTGCGCTTCGTGCTTTGCGGCGAGATAAGCAGCATCTACAAGCGCCACGGCAAGACTCGCAAGGTGCACAACCTGGTGCTGCTGCCGAGCCTGGCGGCGGCCGAGGAGTTGCAAAAGCGCCTGGACGCCATCGGCAACATCACCAGCGACGGCCGGCCCATCCTGGGCCTGGATTCGCGCGACCTGCTGGAGATGTGCCTGGAGGTGGACCAGCGGATGATCTTCATCCCGGCCCACATCTGGACCCCTTGGTTCAGCCTTTTCGGGTCCAAGAGCGGGTTCGACGCCATCGAGGAATGCTTCGCCGACCTGGCCGGCCACATCCACGCCCTGGAGACCGGGCTGTCTTCCGACCCCCCCATGAATTGGCGGCTCTCGGCCCTGGACCGCTTTGCCCTGGTGAGCCATTCCGACGCCCACTCGCCGGCCAAGCTGGCCCGCGAGGCCGATATCTTCGAGGGGCCGGTCTGCTACGACACCGTGTACCAGGCCCTGGGCCGTCCCGGCGGCCGGGGACTGGTGGGCACCCTGGAGTTTTTTCCCGACGAGGGCAAGTATCACCTGGACGGCCACCGCAAGTGCGGCCTGCGCCTGAGCCCGGAGCAGACCCGGGCCTATGGCGGGCGCTGTCCCGAGTGCGGCGGGCTCATCACGGTGGGGGTGCTGAGCCGGGTGGAGGACCTGGCCGACCGACCGCCGGGGACCCGGCCGGCCGCGGCACGCCACTTCGAGTCCCTGGTGCCGCTGGCCGAGGTGGCCTCGGAGGTGCTGGGCAAGGGGCCGGCCACCAAGACGGTGGCCAAGCTGGTGGACACCCTGCGCCGTGAGCTGGGGCCCGATCTCTGGGTGCTGCGCGAGGCCGGGCTGGAAGACCTGAAACGCGCCGGCGGCGAGGTGCTGGCCGAGGCGGTGCGCCGGGTGCGCGCCGGCGAGGTGATCTTGCAGGGCGGCTACGACGGCGAGTTCGGCAAGGTGTCTATCTTCAGCCCGGCCGAGCGGGAGCAGATCAAGGGGCAGGGCGGCTTTTGGGCGGTGGACGGGCCGCAGGCTGCCGAGCCTTCGCCGGCCGGCGGGCTCACCGGGCCGCCGGCGGCCGAGCCGGAGATGAGCCCCCCGGAGCTGATGCTCACCATCCTGGACCCGGCCCACGAGGGGCTTAGCTCCCAGCAGAGCGAGGCGGTGGCCTATCGCGGTGGGCCGCTCTTGGTGCGGGCCGGCCCGGGCTCGGGCAAGACCCGGGTGCTGGTCCACCGGGTGGCCAGCATCTTGGCCCAAGACGTGGAGCCCCAGCGGGTGGCCGCGCTCACCTTCACCCGTAAGGCGGCCGGCGAGATGTGCCGGCGCCTGGCCGAGCTGAGCCCGGAGGCCTCGCGGGTATGGGTGGGCACCTTCCACGCCCTGGGGCGCGAGGTGATCACCGAGGCCCTGGGAGAGCCCCCCCGGATCGCGGACGAGGCCACGCGCTTGGCCATTATCAAGGAGCTGGGCCAGGCGGACGAGCGCCGGCCGGCCGAGCTGGCCCAGGTGATCTCCCTGGCCAAGCAGGGCCTGGCTGCGCCAGAGGACCCCTGGGCGGCCAGGCTGCTAGCCGATTACCAAGAGGCCCTGCGGCGGGCCGGTTACCTGGACCTGGACGACCTGGTGCGCCGGGCGGTGGAGGTGCTGGGGAAGGATAAGGGCTTGGCCGCCCGCTGGCGCTGGCGCTTTCGGCATATCATGGTCGACGAGTACCAGGACGTGAACCAGGCCCAGGTGGCCCTGCTGCGGGCGCTGACTTCCTCGGCCACCCAGGTGGCGGCCATCGGCGACCCGGACCAGGCCATCTACGGTTTTCGGGGAGCGGACCGGCGACTCTTTGATCGCTTTGGCCAGGACTTCCGCGGCGCCCGCACCATGGCCCTCACCCGGTGCTATCGCAACAGCCCACCTATCCTGGCCGCGGCCCAGGCCCTCATGGCCGCCGAGGAAGACCCCGGCCGCTGCGAGCTGCTGGCCGGCCCCGGTCCGCAGCACCTGGTGGGGCTGTGCCGGCTGGCCAGCCCCCAGGCCGAGGCGGCTTGGGTGGCCGGGCGCATCGTGCAGTTAATGGGCGGGTTGGACTCGCGCCAGGTGGAGACCGCCGGCCAGGGGGAGGGCTACAGCGCCGGCGACTTCGCGGTGCTCTACCGGGTGCACGCCCAGGCCGGGCCGCTGGTCCAGGCCTTGGAAGAGGCGGGGGTGCCGGTGCAGGTGGCGGCCGAGGAACCCCTGGCCGAGACCGAGGGCATGGATTTCAGCGCCCAGCGGGTGAGCCTGCTCACCCTGCACGCGGCCAAGGGATTGGAGTTTCCGGTGGTGTTCATCGTGGGGGCCGAGGAACGGCTTTTGCCCTACCAGCCGCCGGGGCGCGAGCCCGCCGAGTTGGCCGAGGAACGGCGCCTGCTCTACGTGGGCATGACCCGGGCCGCCGGCCGGCTGTTCATTACCCGGGCGGCCAAGCGCAGCCTTTATGGCAAGACCTACGCGCCGGGGCCCTCGCCCCTGTTGGCCGATATCCCGGGCCGGCTGGTGGAGCGCCATCGCCCGGCCGCGCGCCGCCGCCGGGCGATGCAGTTGGGGCTCTTCAGCCAGTAGGCGTCTGCCGCCAGCCATTGGGTCGGCCTCTTGGCCCGCGCATCTTTCCTGTTAACCTGCGTGCCTTCGCCCGCCCCTCGTTTGTCCGCCACGGCTGCTCACCCCGCTTGCTCACCCCTGACTTGCTCGCCACCGCTTGGCCGCCCCCTTTGGTCCACCCAACCAGCGGGCCCCCGTTGCCCGGGTTAGAACTCGCCGGTGTCGGGGTCGGCTTGGTGATCCGGTCCAGGCTCGTCCGGAGGCGCGGGCAGGCGCGGCGGGGAGTCGGCCTGGGAGCAGTCTATGGTCGGCTGCTCCCGCGTGGAACCCTGGCGCACCAGGCGGAACTTGCCCATGGCCTCGGCCAACTCGGCGGCCATCCGGGCCTGCTGCTGGGTCACGCTGTCGATGCGGCCCATGGCGGCGTTGACTTGCTCCACCCCTTGGGCCTGTTCGTGGGAGGCGTCGGTTATCTCGGAAGACAACCCCGCTACCTGGCGCACCTTGAGGGCAACCTCGCGGTACTCGCTGTCGGCCTGGTTCATCAGGTCGTGACTCTGTTTGATCTTGCCCACGATGTCGTGGATCAGGCGGCTGGTTTGCTTGGCCGCTTCGGCCGCCCGGCCGGCCAGGTTACGCACCTCGTCGGCCACCACCGCGAAACCGGCCCCGGCCTCGCCGGCCCGGGCGGCCTCCACCGCGGCGTTTAGGGCCAGCAGGTTGGTCTGGAAGGCGATCTCGTCGATGCTCTTGATGATCTTGGAGGCGTCGTCGCTGGACTGCGAGGTCTGGGTCATGTACTCGCTCAACTGGCGCATGGACTCGCGGGCCTGGGACAGCACCTGGGTGGTGCTTTCCACCAGCTCCTGGGAGGCGGTGCTGTTCTTGGCGTTGGTGTTGAGCATGGAGGCGATCTCTTCGGTGGAGGCGGCGGTTTCTTCCACGGCCGCGGCTTGCTCCGAGGACCCCCGGGCCAGTTCGTCCGACTTGCTTTCCACGTCGGAGAGCACCTGGTTGAGGCTTCGGGACACCTCGTCGATGGAAGCAGCCAGCCACCCCAGTTCGTCTTGCTTGCGCAGGTTCAGACGCCGGGTCATGTCGCCGCGCGCCAGGCAATTGGCCACCGACACCAAGCGCTTGAGAGGGGTCACCACCTGGGTGCGTATCAACACGAAGACCAGGGCCACCGCCAATAGGATGCCCGCCGCGCCGACCAGGATGTTGAGCCAGCGCAACCTGGTTTGCATGGCCACGGTCTTGGTCATGTCGCGCCGCACGAACATGCCGCCGAGGACCTTACGGCTGGCGCCGTGGCAGTGATGGCATCTTTTTTCGTTGAGCATGGGACGAAACACCGAGAAATACCGGGTCTGGCCAATGGTCTCGGTCATGCCCCGGGGGGGCGGCTGGGTTGTGCGTAAGAAGTTTCGCAGGATGGTCTGTTGCCGGGGCGAGAGCAGGATGGTCAGGTCCTTGCCGATCAAATTGGGCCGCGAGGCAAAGGTGATTTTTTTGTCAAAACCAAAAACGATAACATCCACGTCGGCCAGGTTTTTTCCATAAGCCTCCATTTGCCTGCGGATGGTTTCCTGGTCGTTGATAGACATGGGATGCAAGATGCCATTGTAAACACTGCTGACCAGCATTCCGGTGGAGAGGGTTAGTTCACGCGCGGTATTTTTTTGGGCGCTGATGATATTAATAAGCACCATTGAGCCCATGATAACCAGCAAGGCAAGCGCCAGGCTGCCCACGGTTTTGGGCTGTATCCCCCGGAAAAATTTTTTCAGGCCCATTAATGACCTCCCCCATAAATGAGGGGCCGATAGCGGAAGGAGCCCACCCGCGCCTTGTTGTGGCAATGCTGGCAGTCGCTGACCGATAGGGAACCCTTGATATCCGAGGCGTCTTCTGATTTAACATGCAAACTTCCAGGACCGTGGCAGGCTTCGCAGCCGGCGTTTTTTAAATGCGGGGTTTCAGCTTCAGAGCGGAAACCGCCGGGTTTGCCATACCCGGTGGTGTGGCAGTCATAGCACTTTTTGAGCTCTTGCTTGGTGAGGCCCTTTTGCATCACCTTTATGCTCGAAAACGAATGGGCCTTTTTGGAATACTTGGAGTAGCTCTCGAATTGCTCTTCATGGCACTCTTTGCACTTCTGCGAACCAACATAGGTCGCAGTGCCTTTTTTGGCTTCGGCCCATGAAGTTTGTGCGCTTGCAAGAAATAATAAAAAGGTCAAAAATGAAACGACTAAAATCGCTTGGTGCGTATTTACGCTAGATACCATCAGAAAGACCCCCCAATTAGATGAATTCAAGGGCATTATACAAAAAAAAGTCAAGCAGGGGTAGGAAGAATTATTTGCTCGGTGGGGTATGCGGTGGAAATTAGGGAGATAATTTTATGCTGCTAGCCAACCCGAGTGGCCTAAAGGGTGACGCCGAATCGGGGAGGGGTGGCGCGCCGGCTATCCGGCCGGGGGCAGGCCGTATTCTTTAATCTTGTTTTGCAGGGTCTTGCGGGTGATGCCCAGCATCTTGGCCGCCTGGGTGCGGTTGCCTTCGGTGGCCTCCAGGGTCTTTTCGATGAGCAGGCGTTCGGCCTCGCGGATAGACAACCCGGCCCGCAGGGATTGCTCGGCGTTGGGGGTGGCGCCGGCGGGCGGCAGGGGCAGGTCCTGGGCCTGCAGCAGGTCGCCGCGGGCCATGATCACCGCCCGTTCCATGGCGTTGATCAACTCGCGGACATTGCCGGGCCAGTTGTAGGCCAAAAGCATCTGGCGGGCGTCGGAGGCCAGGCCGCGCACCTGGCGGCCGTGTTCCCGATTCAGGACCTCCAGGAAATGCTCGGCCAGGGTGGTGATGTCCCGGCCTCTTTCGCGCAGGGGCGGCATCTCCAGGTTGACCACGTTGAGGCGGTAGTAGAGGTCTTCGCGGAACTGGCCGGCGGCCACCGCCCGGGCCAGGTCGCGGTTGGTGGCGGCGATCACCCGCACGTCGGCGTTGCGGGTGCGGTTGGATCCCAGGGGGGTATACTCGCCGTCTTGCAGGGCGCGCAGGACCTTGGCCTGGGTGGAGGCCGACATCTCGCCGATCTCGTCCAAAAAGAGGGTGCCGCCGTCGGCCGCCTTGAAGCGTCCATCGCGGCGGGCGGTGGCCCCGGTGAAGGCGCCTTTTTCGTGACCGAAGAGCTCGCTCTCCAGCAGGTTTTCGGGCAAGGCGGCGCAGTTTATCTTTACCAGAGATCCCTCGGCGCGCGGCGAGTTCTGGTGCAGTATCTGGGCCACCACTTCTTTGCCGGTGCCGCTTTCACCGGTGATGAGCACCGTGGCCTGGGTGGGGGCCACCATGGCCATGGCGTCCTTGAG
>Ga0256835_1000474_pt1 | contig 29980 bp, 24 predicted proteins | sample PIR30metaG_FD_185972 | JGI IMG/M metagenome (GOLD analysis project Ga0256835, IMG submission 185972) | Hydrothermal vent microbial communities from East Pacific Rise, Pacific Ocean - PIR-30 | ecosystem: Environmental > Aquatic > Marine > Hydrothermal vents | place: Pacific Ocean: East Pacific...
CGAGCCGCTCTTTCTCGCGATAGCTGTAGAGGCCCTGGATCTCCAGTTCGAGAGGCTTCATCTGGCCCCCAGAAACACCCTGAGAATTTGCCAGCAGAAGTTGGCCAGGAGACCGGCCACGAGATCGTCGGCCATGATGCCCCATCCTCCGGGAAGCCTCTCCGCCAGGCGCACGGGAGGCGGCTTGAGGATGTCGAAGAGGCGAAAGAGGAAAAAGGCCAGTACCGCCCAGAAAGAGGCCCCCGCGCTCACCAGGGCGAGCCACTGCCCGGCGATCTCGTCGATCACCACTTCCTGCGGGTCCTCCACCCCGCGGACCGCCGCCATTCTCCCCGCGGCCCAGACACCCAGGAGTGAAAGAGAGAGGACCACGATCAGCTCCGCCCGCAGGTCGAGCCAGGGAGAGAGGAGAAGATAGAGCACCAGGGCGCCCAGAGAACCCCAGGTGCCCGGAGCCCGGGGGAGATGCCCCAACCCCAAACCAGTGGCCAGCAGAGAAGACCAAGAAAACACGCTCAAAAAATCCCCTTCGAGGCTCGATAAGGAAAGAAAAGCATGATTGCTCGAAATAGCTTAAAACAACACCCTCCGGATTGGAACTATCTCGTCGAAAAACTGGCCAAAGAAGGGGATCTCCCGGGGACCTCGGAGATCGTGAACTTCGTGCTCAACATAAAACCCGAAGACGAGGTCTCCGTGCAGGACCTGGCAGGGCTGATCCTCAAGGACTACGGGCTCACCAACCGCGTCATCCGGCTCGCCAATTCCTGCTTCTACAACCCCGGCGGCACGGAGATCACCACCGTCTCCAAGGCCATCATCTTCCTCGGGTTCGACTTCATCCGCGAGATCGCCCTGGCCACGGGCTTCCTCGAAGCCATGCTCTCCCGCACCCCCAAGGAGCAGAAGGGCCTGGTGCTGGACCTCCTCGGCCGCTCCTACTTCGGGGCCTTCCTGGCCAAGAAGCTCGGGGCCTACGTGGGGATGCCGCACGAGGAGATCTTCATCTGCTCGCTTTTTCACCGCCTGGTGCGCCTGCTTCTGGCCATCTACGCCCCCGACGCCTACGGCTACCTCTTGAGCCTCGAGAAGGAAAAGCCCCTCTTCGCCAAGCGCAAGCTCTATCAACTGGGGGAAAAGCTCGCCAAGAAGTGGAGTCTGCCGCGCAAGCTCACGGAAAGCCTTGAAGGGTCTCCCAAGTGTGCGGAGGAGAGGCATCCGGCCTTCTGGATCACGAAGATAGACTCGGTCACCGAGGCGCTGGCGGAAAAGGGAGACCTCACGCCTCTGCGCAACCTCCTGAGCGAAGCGGGCCTGGGACAGGGGCTCGCCCAGGAGATGGTCCGGGGCATCCAGCAGACCTTGAAGGACCTCCATCCGCCGCTTTCCGGCTTCCTCAAACTGAAAACGGAAAAGAGCCCCCCTCGGGAGGAGAAACCCAGGCTATCCCTGGACTTCTACCAGAAGGCCGTGGCGGAGATCACCAATCTCCTGGCGGCGTCGAATTTCGACTATCAGCAGGTCCTCCTCATGGTGATCGAGACCTTCTGCCGGGCCCTCTCCTGCCGCCACGTGTCCCTGGCCATCATCAGGCCCAGGGACGGCAAGCTGGTCATCCGCTACGGCGTGGGGGAGAAGAGCCAGGAACTGCGTGGAAAGAGCCTCCCGATGAGCCCCTTGATCCGCGACATCTTCCAAAAGAAGACGGAATGGTCCGGAAACCTCGCCCAGCTTCCGGAGGCCCGCCTCTTTGCCCATCACTGGCCCGGGGCGGACCTTCTCTTTTCTCCGCTCATCGTTTTGGGCCGTCCGGTGGGCATGATCTTCGGTGTGCGCGAAAGGCCCTTCACCATCGAAGAGACCCAGAAGGTGGCCACCCTGCGGAACCTGGCCGTGCTGGCCATTGTTCAGGAAAGGCAGAAAAAGGCCGCCTAGCGCTTGGAGAGCAGCCGATAGGCCCGCGCCTTCTCCTTGACGTATTCCACCACCTCTTGCGGCTCGTCGAGCACGGCGAAGAGATGGAGATCCTCGGGCGAGATCATGCCCTCACCCAAAAGGCGCTCCTGCATCCAGCCCACGAGCCCGGACCAGAAATCCTTTTCCACCAGCACGATGGGCACCGGCCGGATCTTGTGGGTCTGCACCAGGGTGACGGCCTCGAAGAACTCGTCCAGAGTCCCGAAACCTCCGGGCAGGCAGATGAAGGCCACGGCGTATTTGGCCATCATCACCTTGCGCACGAAGAAGTAGCGGAACTCGAGCCTCACGTTGGCGTAAGGATTGGGCACCTGTTCGTGAGGGAGCTTGATGTTGAGCCCCACGGAGTAGGCCCCTTCTTCCGCCGCGCCCTTGTTGGCGGCTTCCATGATCCCCGGGCCGCCTCCGGTGATCACCGAAAAACCCTCCCGCGCCATGAGCCGGGCAATGGTCTCGGCCTTCTGATAGTAGGGATGCCCCGGTTTTATCCTCGTGGAGCCGAAAATCGTCACCGCCGGATAGACCTTGGGCAGCTCTTCGAAACCCTCCACGAACTCGGCCATGATCTTGAAGAGCCGCCAGGCTTCACGCGCCGCCAAGCCGTTGAGTACGTATTGCTTCTCTCCGAGGTCCTTCAAGGCAGCCTCCTTTTGCTCTCGTAACGAGATCGGCTCTTTAAAACATCTCTTTAAGCACTCGTAAAGCGCTGATTTCACGGTCCAGTATGCGTTTGAGAAAAATTTCGAGAATCCTGCCGGCTTCCGAAAGACTTTCTTCCTTGGGCCGCACCCGCGGAAGCACATCCCAGGAGAGCCGCCCAAAATGCCTGAGAACAGCGAGAGCCGCGCCGGAAAGGGGCCGGTCCTCCTCCCGCCGGCATCGGGCGCACACTACGCCTCCGTCGGCCAGGGAGAAGGAAAACGGTGCTTCGGGCTCCTTCTGACAGCGGACGCAGTGCTCAAGGCGCGGGGCAAAGCCCGCCGCCTGGAGGAGCTGAAGTTCGAAAAGCGTCTTTAAAAGCGGGGAAGACCCCGCCCGATGCAGCTCCTCAAAGGCCCGCCTGAGCAGGGGATAGGCCTCCTGTCCGGTGCCCGGACGGAAGAAGGACTCCGTGAGCTCGGCGAAGTAGGCGGCCATCACGTAGCGACGGGGGTCGAGGCGGAGGAGCTCGTAGGGTTCGAGGAGGTCTGCCTGGTCCAGAAAGGGAGGGAGGGTCGCCCGCCCGCCGCGCAGATGCGCGCGGATGAGGCTGTAGGGCTCGAGCACGTTCACGAAACGCCTCTTGCTGCGCCGGGCCCCCTTGGCCACCGCGGAAAGACGGCCCCAGCGGGGAGAGAGGAGGACGAGATAGACGTCCTTCTCCCCCACGTGCCCCTGATGGAGGATGATGGCTTCGGTAACCCCTCTCAAGGAGACTCAGAAGACGGAGAAGAACCCTCCTCCGAAGCCTTCTGGGATTCCTTCTCGACGGTCTCGCCGAGGGGCGATTCCTTGGTCTCCAGAGGCTCGGTCACCGGAGGAAGAATGACTTCGGAGGTCTTTGACTTCTGACGGACGTGGAAGAAATAGTACCCCAGCCCCACGACGACTATGATTACCAGCGCCACCGCGATCCAGAGGAGGGGTATGCCCCTCTTGCCCGGGAGATACTCCTTCTCGCTCATGGGGTTCTCCCGCTGGCGGCGAAAGGGCTCGTAGACCTGCTCGAAGCGCAGCAGGGCCTCGTTGGGATCGAGGCCGATGGTCTCGCAGTAGCAACGGATGAAGCCCCGAATGTAGATCTCCGCCGGCAGGAGCTCCCAGTCTTCGGCCTCAAGGGCCCTCAAGGCCCGCAGGCTGATCTTCGTCTGCTCCGCGATGTCCTCCAGGGTGAAGTTGCGAATCTCCCTCTGCCGCTTGAGATATTCCCCTAATCCACCGTTGGTCCCGTTTTCTGCCATCAGAGCAAGATCCTCACGTAGGATTTTTCCCTGAGTTCTTTTAGCCAGTTTTGAAAGAGCTGGTCAACTTTTTCCTGATAGAGCTTTTGCTGGATCTCCGGTTTGGCCTCCTCGAAGGACTTGGCTCCCTCGGCGTGAACCGCGATGACCAGGAATATCTGCCAGGTGTCCCCCACCTTGACCGGGCGGCTGAATTCACCGGGTTTGAGGCCCCTGATCACCTCGCGCACCTCAGGGGAGAGCTCTTCGAGGCTGAAGGTTCCCAGGCCTTTGCCGCTGTCCGGGAGGACGGAATACTTGCGCGCCACCTCGACAAAATCGGCCCCGGAGCGCAGTTCCTCGTAAGCCTTGCGGGCCTTCTCCTCCGCGTCCTCCCCGCGGATGATGATGGCGGCGAGCTCGTACTTGGTCTGCCCGGAGGAGAGATAGTGCTTCTGATAGTAGTCGCGGAGCTCCTCCTCGGTGATCACCAGGCGGCCGCGCACCTGCGTCTGGATGAGCTTGATGCGCTTGATCTGATCCGCTATCCGCTTTCGGTACTCCTCCATGGTGAGCCCCTGCGCCCGGACCATCTCCTCGAGCTGTTCGTCGGAGAGACCGTTCTGTTGCTTCACGTTTTCGATGAAGTGGTCTATCTCTTCGTCGGTCACGGTGATCCCCAGGCGCTCCACTTCCTGGGCCACCAGGAGGTCGTCTATCATCTCCCGGAGGACCTTGCGCCGGATCTCGTTGATCAGGCGGTCCCTTTCCACCGGGTTCTTGACCCCAACCAGATAGCGCTTGTAGAGGGGAGCGGCGGCTTCGTCGAGCTCCGAGAGGGTGATGACCTCGTCGTTCACCACGGCCACGATGCGGTCCACGATCACGGCTCGTGCGGGAAGGGCCAACAGCAGGAAGAAAAACGCGAAAAAGAAGAATCTCATCGGGCCTCCTCAAAATTTCCCCTATCATAAGCCCCTTTGAGGCTCTCTTCCAGGGCCGAGAGGAAAGAAAGGAGCTCCGGAAGGAGCTCGTCTCCGGAAACGGAGAGATGGAGCTTCTGGTCCTTGGTGAACCGGACCACGTAGCCGTTGCGCTGGGCCACCTTCCGCGCGGCCTTCACCGGGGGTTCGACCGCGGGGTCGAAGACGAAGACGGCTTCCTTGCCGCGCCGGTCGAGCTTGCGCACCCCGAGCCGCCGCAGATGGACCTTCAACCTGGCCAGCGCAAGGAGGTTCTGCGTCTCCGGCGGGGGCGGGCCGAAGCGGTCCTCGAGCTCCTCGGCAAAGGCCTCGATCTCTTCCAGGTCGCGCGCCATGGCCAGTTCGCGATAGAGATGGAGCCTCTGTTCGGTGTCCGGCACGTAGGCTTCGGGGATGTAGGTGGGGATCTTGAGGTTCACCTCGGGCTCGAAGGTCTCCTCGAGCTTCTGACCGCGCATCTCGTCAATGGTGTGCTTGAGGATCTCGAGATAGAGATCGTAACCCACGGCCGCCACGTGCCCGGACTGGAAGGTGCCGAGAAGGTTTCCGGCCCCGCGGATCTGGAGGTCGCTCATGGCCAGCTTGAACCCGGAGCCGAGTTCGCTGAACTGGAGAAGGGCCTTGAGCCTCTTTTCCGCCTCCTCGGAGAGGGACGAAAGCGAGGGCACCAGGAGATAGGCGTAGGCCTGCACGTCGCTTCGACCAACGCGGCCCCGGAGCTGGTAGATCTCGGCCAGGCCGAGGCGGTCGGCGCGGTTGATGATGATGGTGTTGGCCGAGGGGATGTCGAGTCCGCTCTCGATGATGGTCGTGCAGACCAGGACGTCTATCTCGCGCCGCACGAACCGCACCATGATCTCTTCGAGCAACTGGGGAGGCGTGCGACCGTGGGCCACCTCGATACGGGCCTTGGGCACCAGGCGCTTCAGCCAATCGGCCAGGGCGTAGATCCCCTTGATGCGGTTGTGCACGAAAAAGACCTGCCCCCCGCGGGCCAGCTCCCTTTCGATGGCCTGCTTGATGATCTCCGGCTCGAAGCGGGCGAGATACGTCTTCACCGGAAGCCTTGCCTGCGGCGGGGTGTCTATCACCGAGAGATCCCGAATCCCCAGGAGGGAGAGCTGAAGGGTGCGCGGGATCGGTGTGGCCGAGAGCGCCAGCACGTCCACGTTCTTCTTGAGCTGCTTGAGGCGCTCCTTGTGCCGCACGCCGAAGCGGTGCTCTTCGTCAATGATGAGGAGCCCCAGGTCCTTGAAGGTGACGTCTGCGGAGAGCAAACGATGCGTGCCGATGATGACGTCTATCTCCCCGGCGGAAAGGGCCTTCAAGATCTTCTTCTGCTCGGCCGAGGTCTTGAGGCGCGAGAGCGCGGCCACCCGGATGCCTAGCGGTGTCAGGCGTTCGCTGAAGGTCCGATAGTGCTGTTCGGCAAGCACCGTGGTGGGCACGAGCACGGCCACCTGCTTTCCGTTTTCCACGGCGAGCGCCGCCGCGCGCACCGCGACCTCGGTCTTGCCGTAGCCCACGTCTCCGCACACGAGCCGGTCCATGGGCCGGGACTTCTGCATGTCCGCAAGGGTCTCCTCGATGGCGGCGGCCTGATCCGGCGTCTCCTCGTAGGGGAAGGTGGCCTCCACCTGCCGCAGGAGCGGGCCCGGTTCGAAGGAAAAACCCTTCTGCACCTTGCGCGCCGCGTAGAGGGAAAGGAGCTCCTGGGCCACCTCCTCCACGGCTTTTTTGACCTTCTGCTTGCGGGCCGCAAAGCTCTTGCCGCCCAGGCGATCAAGGCTCGGTTCCTTGCCCTCCACGCCTACGTAGCGATGGAGGAGGTTTAGCCGGTCCACCGGCAGGTAGAGCTTGTCACCGCCCTTGTATTCGATGAGGAGGAACTCGCCCGGAAGGCCCCCGAGCTCAAGGGAAACGAGCCCCAGATAGCGTCCGATGCCGTGCTCCCGATGGACCACGTAGTCTCCGGGTTTCAGGTCCTCGAAACGCAGAAAGGTCTCCCGGCGCCGCTCCTTCCGGCGAGAGGTGACCAGCGGGCGCCTGAGGCCGAAGAGCTCTTCCTCGGAGATGATCATCAGCCCGAACTCCGGGGCCGAAAAACCGCGGAAGAGCGAACCCACGTAGATCTCGAGCTCCTCGGACGGAGGCTCGAAAGGGGCCTTGCGAATGGGGATCTCGTCGAGGGAAAGCTCCCGATGAAAGAGGGCCTTCAGGCGTTCGGCCGGCCGCTCGTCGCGACTGACGACCACCACCCGCTCGCCGGCCTCGAGATGCTCGCGCAGATACGCGAGCCCCCGGGAGATGGCCTGGCGCGGCGCCGCGCGCACGCTTTCCAGATGGAGACGATGGTCGCGCATCTCGAAGTTGAGCACCCCCTCCTCGGCCAGGGGCAAGGAGAAGACCTCGAGGCGCGGCTCGCGCTTGAGGAGGGAAAGGGCCTCCTCCTTGGAGAGGAAACTCTCGAAGGGCTCCACGAGCACGCGCTTGCCCTCCCTGGCCCGCTCCCAGGAGAGGAGGAGCTTCTCTTCGAAACGCGCGCAGGCCTCGGTCAGTTCGTCGGGTTCCACGAAGACCAGGAGATCGTCCGCGCGCAGATAGTCGAAGATGGTCGCCGGTTTTTCGTAGACCAGGGGCAACCAGAACTCTTCGGGATCGAGCAGGCGTCCGGTCTCAAGCGTCTGGAAGTAGGCCCCCCGCTTGTCCGCGGGGAGGGGGGTCCTCTCCAGGCGCTCGCTGAGGCGGGCCTCAAGGCCCTCGGGATCCGCGAAGAGGACCTCCCTTACCGGGAGCACCACCGCCTCTTCGAGGCTTTCGCGCGAACGCTGCGTGTCGGGATCGAACAGGCGAATGCTCTCGAGCTCGTCACCGAAGAAGTCGAGACGCAAGGGGGCCTCGTATCCCGGGGCGTAGACGTCTATCACCCCGCCCCGGACGCAGAACTCCCCGAGCTGCTGTACGAGGCCGGTCTTTTCGTAGCCCAGGTCGAGGAGACGCTTGATGAAGCCCTCCCGGGAGATCTCCTCCCCGGCGAGCAGATACTCGTAGGAGACCTTCAGGAGATCCGGCGGGATGGTGCGCCGCAGGAGGGCCGGCATCGAAGCCACCAGGCAGAGGTCCCTTTCTTCGAGCAGGCGATAGAGCGCCGCCACGCGCTGACCGCTGGTCTCCGTCTCGGGATAGACTCCGGCAAAGGGCAGGTTCTCCGGGGCCGGCAGATGGGCCACCTTCCCGGCCCCGAAGAAGGTGAGGGCCGCCACCAGGCTGCTCGCTTCCTCCTCCGTGGGTGCCACCAGCAGGAGACGCCGCCCGCGGGAGCGAGACAGGAGAAAGGCCAGGGCCGCGGGGGGAAGCCCTCCCAGGGCAAGGGCCCCCTTCCCTTCGCACAGGAAGTCTCCCAAAGGTTTCAGCTTTCCCGTCCAAAAAGACATAGGTATCCCTCCCCGATCCTCTGATCGGGCCTCTTTCTCCTTTGAGGAGAGATTTTAAGGGGTGGCCGGGGGTTTTTCAAAGATTTGAGGAGGGAGGCGGCCCGGGGCCGCGCTCCCTTCTTAGTCTTCGAGGGTGGAGGTGTCCCCTTCGGGGAGGCCGAGTTCGCGGGCGCGAAGGAGCCGGCGCATGATCTTTCCGCTGCGCGTCTTCGGCAGCTTGTCCACGAAGGCCACCTCCGAGGGGGTGGCGATGGGCCCGAGCTCCTTGCGCACGTGCTGGATGATGCTCTTGCGCAGGCCTTCGGTGGGTTCCTTGCCGGCGCGAAGCACCACGAAGACCTTGATGCGCTCGCCCTTGATGTCGTCGGGAAGACCGATGGCCGCGGCCTCGGCCACCGCCGGATGAGAGACCAGCGCGCTTTCGAGGTCCGCGGTGCCGATGCGATGGCCGGCCACGTTGAGCACGTCGTCGGCCCGGCCGAGCACGGCAAAGTAGCCTTCCTCGTCGCAGACGGCGATGTCTCCGGTCTTGTAGCAACCGGGGATCTCGCTCCAGTACTGCTCGTAGCGCTTGGGGTCACCGTAGACCGTGCGCATCATGTAGGGAAGCGGTTGCCGGAGGACGAGATAGCCGCCCTGGCCGGCGGGAAGCGGACGGCCGTTTTCGTCCACCACGTCGGCCACCACACCGGGGAGCGGCTTCCCCACGAACCCGGGCTTGTAGGGCACCGTGGGCATGGTGCCCAGGACCGGACCGGCGACCTCCGTCTGCCAGAAGTTGTCCATGCAATAGCCCTGGTTTTCGAGGATCACCTCCTGGGCGAAGTTCCAGGCTTCCGGGTTCAGCGGCTCTCCGGCACAGGCGAGTATCCGCAGGGTGGAGCGGTCGTACTTCTTGATGTGCTCCTCGCCGAAGCGCATGAACATCCGCAGGGCCGTGGGGGCGGTGAACATGACCGAGACGCCGTACTTCTGGACCATCTCCCAGACCACGCCGGGATGGGGATAGTCCGGCGCACCTTCGCGGATGAGCACCGTGGCCCCGGCGCAAAGCGGCCCGTAGACGATGAAGGAGTGCCCTACGATCCAGCCGATGTCCGAGGTGGACCAGTAAACGTCCTGGTCCTTGATGTCGTAGAAGGCCTTGGTGAGGAAGTAGGTCCCCACCATGTAGCCGCCGTGCACGTGAACCACGCCCTTGGGCTTTCCGGTGGTGCCGGAGGTGTAGAGGATGAAGAGCGGATCCTCGGCGTCCATGATCTCCGGGGAGCAGCGATGGGAGTGCGCGCGCAGGAGCTCCCAGAAGTCCACCTCCCACTCTTCGAGCTCGATGGGAGGATGCGTGCGCCGGTGAACGATCACCCGCTCGACGAAGTCGAGACCGTCGAGGGCCTCGTCCACCACGGCCTTAAGACGCACCACCTTGCCCCGGCGGTAGGTGACGTCGGAACAGATGACCACCTTGGCCTGACAGTCTTCCACCCGCGAGCGCAAGGCCCCGGCCCCCATGCCGGCGTAGACCACGGAATGGATGGCTCCGATGCGAGCGCAGGCCAGCATGGCGATCATGCCCTCGATGGTGAGCGGCATGTAGATGACCACGCGATCTCCGCGCCGCACGCCCAGGGACTTGAGCCCATTGGCGAACTGATTGACCCGGTCCCGCAGTTGCCCGTAGGTTCCCACCTGCTCTTCGCCCTCTTCGGAGAGCCAGATCACGGCCACCTTGTTGCGACGCCACGAATCGGCGTGGCGGTCCAGGGCGTTGATGGTGATGTTGGTCTTGCCTCCGACGAACCAGCGATGATAGGGGAGGTCTATCTCCCTCACCTTTTGCCAGGGTTCCACCCAGACCAGTTCGTTGGCGATCTGCCCCCAGAAGCCCTCTGGATCGCGAATGGAGTAGGCGTATACGGATTCGTAATCTTTGAGATAGGCTTCCTCCACCACCCGACGCGGGGGATAGAACTTCCCTTCGGCCTTGAGAAGGTGCTCGATCTGCGTCTCAAAACCGTGCGAATTGCCCATCGGAACCTCCTTTTTACATAATTGCCGCTATGATAGCGGATTTTATCGCCCTGTCATCACGGCTTTGGGTCCCTTTCCTCCCCGACCGAGGCCCCCGGCGGAGAAAGATACCTTTTTGTCAGTTTTCTCAGTTTTGTCTTTGACATTTTTGGAAACTTACATCGGCAAACCGGCCCGAATATCGGCCCAAAACCTTGGCGTTCCTAAAGATTAAGCTAATCGGCATTCCGCTTGCTTTTCTAAAATCGCCAAAAAGCAAGCGGAGGTTTGGCTCATGGGCAGATGGCGTTTTCTTCTCTTTCTCTTCTCGATGGTGCTCCTGGCCGGGGCGGCCTGGGCGGCGGATCCCACGGGAGCCGCCACCATCAAAAGCGACCCCGGCAAAGCCGTGGACTACGTGTGGGTCCTTCTGTGCGGCTTTCTGGTCATGTTCATGCAGGCGGGTTTTGCCTGCGTGGAGGCGGGTTTTTGCCGCGCCAAGAACACCACCAATCTCCTCACCAAGAACGTGATGGACTTTGCCGTGGGGGCCCTGGCCTTCTGGGCCGTGGGTTACGCCCTCATCATGGGCACGGACTGGAAGGGCCTCATCGGAACGAGCGGCTTCTTCCTGGCTGGTGAGGGCTACGACGTGGACAACTATCTCTCCTTCTTCTGGCAGATGGTCTTTGCCGCCACGGCGGCGACCATCGTTTCCGGGGCCGTGGCTGAGCGCATCAAGTTTCAGGCCTATCTCATCTATTCCGTGGTCATCACGGCCTTCATCTACCCCGTCTACGCGCACTGGGTATGGGGCGGGGGTTGGCTCTCCAAGCTCGGCTTCGGTCTCGGACATCTCGACTTCGCCGGATCCGGCGTGGTACACGCCGTAGGCGGTCTGGTGGGGCTTGCCGGAGCCATGGTCCTCGGTCCGCGCTTCGGTAAGTTCGACAAGGACGGCCGCCCGCGGGCCATTCCGGGGCACAACATCCCCCTGGCGGCCCTCGGCGTCTTCATCCTGTGGTTCGGCTGGTACGGCTTCAACCCCGGCTCCACCTTCTCGGCCCATCATCTGCGGATCTCGGTCATCGCGGTGAACACCACGCTGGCCGCGGCGGCAGCCTGTCTCACCGCGCTCTTCATCGTGCTGGCGAAGACCAAGAAGTTCGACCTGGGCATGGCCCTAAACGGCGTGCTCGCCGGGCTGGTGGCCATCACCGCCCCCTGCGCCTGGGTGGAATCCTGGGCCGCGGTGGTCATCGGGATCATCGCCGGCATCATCCTCGTGGCCGGGGTCTACTTCCTCGAAGCCGTGAAGATTGACGACCCCGTGGGCGCGGTGCCGGTGCACGGGTTCAACGGCCTCTGGGGCCTCATCGCCGTCGGTCTCTTTGCCGACGGGACCTACGGCAACTACTCCATAGATCCTCCCTACGTCACGGGGCTCTTCTACGGTGGCGGCGTAGACCAGCTCATCGCCCAGTTCATCGGGGCCGCGGCCCTCTTCATCTGGGCCTTCGGCACGGGATTCGTCCTCTTCAAGGTGCTCGACGCCATCCTGGGTATCCGCGTTGACCCGCGCGAAGAGATCCAGGGACTCGACATCTTCGAGCACGGAACGCCGGCTTATCCCGAATTCTACACGGTGAGGAGGTAACCATGCGCGAGATCAGAGCGATCATCAGACCGGAAAAATTGAGAGACGTGCTTGAAGCTCTAGAGAAAGTGGGGCATCCTGGGGTGACGGTGTACCAGGTGGAGGGACACGGTCGGCAATCGGGTCTCGTAGAGCAATTCCGCGGACGAGAGTTTCGCCTGGATCTCCTTCCCAAACTGGAGATTCGGGTGGTTTGCAAGGACGACGAAGTGGAAAACCTCCTGGGCGCCATCTCTCAGGCGGCCCGGACCGGGGAAATAGGTGACGGAAAGATCTTCGTCTACGAAGTGCTCGACGCCATGCGTATCCGCTCCGGCGAACGCGGCGAAGCAGCGATCTGAGGCTCTTGCCTTCTCCGTCGTTCGGGGGAGAACTTTCTCCCCCGCTTTTAAAAATCCATTAATTAAAAACTTCAAAAAAGGAGGGAAAAAGATGGGAAAGAAAGTCAGGATGTGGGTGGGTATCTGGTTGTTGATGGTCATGGTGGCTCTGGGAAGCGGTGTCCGGGCCGAAGACAAGCCCTCGGCCGACTTCTCGACGGACATCCTCTCCCAGTACGTCTGGCGCGGTTTTGCCCTCTCCGATGACTCGATCGTCATCCAGCCCTCGATGACGGTCTCCTATCTCGGGGCCTACGTGAACTTCTGGGGCAACTACGACACCGATCAGGACACGAACGGAGAGGCCAAGTGGAACGAAACCGACTTCACCTTTGGCTATACCTATAACGAATTACCCTATGGTTTGGCCCTTGATGTGGGTGGCATCTACTATGCTCTCGACGGAACGCAGGATTCCTTCGAGTTCTTCGTCGGACTCTCGGGCACCTGCCCGGTGACCGGCGCTTCTCTGGGGCTCACGGTATATAGAGAGATCTCGCACTATCCGAGCTGGTGGGTGGAGCTCTCGGCTGGCAAGAGCTTCGACCTTCCGTGGAGGCAGAGCTCGCTCTCCCTCGGGATCTCCACCATGTATCTGAACTCCGAGGACAGCGGGGCCTACGCCGACCCGGATGATCCCGACGACGAGTTCTCCGGCTGGCTCTACGTCCAGCTCGGGGCCGAGGTGAGCATCCCGTTTGGAGAGTACTTCACCGTTACGCCCAAGCTCTACTACAGCTTCGCCGTCTCGGACGACGCCAAGGACATGCTGGCGGATAGCTCCTGGGACGGGAACCACGACCATCTCTACGGCGGGATAAACATCCAGTTCGCCTTCTAAGGTCGAGGCGGTTTTCCAAGGCAGGAAAGCGGGGGCTTTCGCCCCCGCTTTTATCTTGAGAGGCAGTCGCCGGTAGCAATGCCGAGAACTATTCTTCTTCGAAGTCCATGCGAAACTTCTTCTGATGGATGAGGTCACCCTTTTTGCCGCTGATGTAGTAATAAACGTTGACCGTTACCTCAGCGGCCCTGGTGTTCTTGTCCATGAGGAAGAAGAAACGCTCGTGCTGGGTCTTTAAAGGCTGGAGGGTCATGTCAATAATTTCTTTAATCTGCCAGGCACCGTAGCGCATGTAGCCGTCGAGATCGAGGCCGATCTCGAAGTAGGTGCGCTCGTCTTTGTAGAGGACCTTCCCGCTGTCAAGATCTTTGGCGGTCACTTCCAGGACCACCTTGCCGGACCAGAGTCACCCATCCGGGGTGCGGTGCCCGGCCTTGTTCGTCAGGAAGACCTCCACGTTGGCCGCGGGTATCCACTTGCCCACGCCGTAGCGGAAGCCGCGAGCCTCGGCCTGGAACTCGATGCCTTCCTTGACGATCTCCAGGTCGTGGCCGCCGGGCATGCGATGGCCGCGGTTCTTTTTCTTCATGTGGCAGTCCTGACAGGTCTCGCGGCCACCCTGCCCGATGTAGTTGTGGACGTAGCTACCGGAAAGGGTATTGCAGTACGTGCTCTCGCCGTCCGGGGCGATGTAGACTCCGTGACACTGGGTGCAGAAAGCGGCCCGCGCAAGCATGGGAGTGTGCTCGGTCTCGTGGGCGTCGGATTCCCCCTCCCCGCTCGTATAGATGACGTTGGGATCAATATGACCGGTGATCCCCGGCGCCGTGCCGGCGACCTTGATGTTGTGACAGCCGTAGCAGGAAAGGTTGAGCTGCTTGAGCTTGGAGATGGCTTCTTCCTTCTTCTTGCCCTTGGCCAACTTGGCGTCGATCATGTAGCCGGCGATCTCCTTGGCCAGCCGCTCGGTGGCAAACTTGATCTGAGGCAGGTGACAGTCCAGACACTTGATGATCTCCTGCTTGTTGAGCTCCTTTTCCCATTCCTTGGGCACACCCACGGTGAAGAAGTTGGCGATACCCTTGATGGACGAAACCATGGAACGGGAATGATAGGACTCCTTCCATTCATTGTAGACGTCTTCGTGGCATTCCATGCATCGCTTGGAGTCGTAGGTCTTCACGAACGTCTCGAAATCGTCGATGGGACCGGAGGGAAAGGTAAGCTTCTCTTCTGACGACCAGACCACTCCTGTCCATAACAAGAACACCAGAGCAAAAAACAACCCCTTCTTCATAGAAACCTCCTGTTATTAGGATTTATGGCCGATTATACACTTCAAAGCCGCGTATTTAGCAAGTTTCTTCTCAAATAGCTTTTTTCCGATTTTTTGGGGAAAGTGCCGAAAAGGGATGGTAAAAATGGATTTTTAGCAATTTAGTGAAAATGTATATTTAGGCAAAATTTCTACTGAATTCTCCGCTTTTTCTTGAATATTTGACTGAAAAACAAAATCAACTAGCCGATTTTAAGAAATTTGGCACAAGCAAAGCGAGAAAAAAGGCGGCCCGGAGGCCGCCACGAAGAAAGTTTGATCAATCACCTGAGGCCGGTTTAAAAGGTGTACTGCAAGGAAAGGACGTAAGCGTTGCCGAAGGCGTACTCGCCGTCGTGGTCCTTGTCTCCGGTGTAGGCGTAGGAGACTACGAGCATGAGATCGGCGGTGGGCATATAAGCGATATGCGCCTCCCACATGGCGTGGGTGCGCACGTCTTCGTCGTCTATCTCCGTGTCCACCTTGGCCTCATACTCCCAGCCCACGATGAACTTCTTGAAGAGCACGGTTTCGATATTGCCGAAGAAGACCGTATCACGATCGTCGCCGAAGCCCAGCGCACCGCGCACCACGCCCTTGGTAAAGAGAAGGCCGGCATTAAGCATTACCGGCACGGGAAGCTGGCCGAACATCTTGGTGGCCACCACGTAGTAGTCAACGTCGCTGTCGTCATCGGCGTCGAAGTTGGTGGTCTTGTAGATGGCGCCCACGGAAACCGCCGGAAGAAGAGAGATGCCGTAGTCTCCCTCCTGGATCAGGTTGAGCTTGATGGAGAGGTTGTCCTTGCCCACGTTCTTGACGTTTTCGATGTCTATGTATTCGTGGCTGTAGCCGATCTCCACCCGGTTGAAGAAGCTGATGTTGGCTCCCAGGGCCAGCCAGTCTATGCGACCCACGGGCTTGTTATCGTAGAGACCGATCTTCCAGATGCCGATCTGGGGATAACCGATGTACTGCGAACCCTGGATGCCGGACTCCCCTTCTTTTATGGGGTTGGCCACGTAGGCAAAGGGATTGAGGGCACAGCCCCCCACACCCTCGGCGTTGGTCAGCGGGGGACCCGCCCAGACCTCAGAAACCAGACCTAAAACCACCAAAATTGCGAGAAAAACCATTCCCACTTTCTTCATGCCTACCTCCTTATAACTTTTTTTTGTTTAGAAAGTATTTAAGCTGCTTTTGAATAGACCACACCTCTTCTAAATGCATATTTGCCTATAACTGAGAATGATAAACAATAATTGGCTATAATCGCTGAATTTCGCTGATAGGCGGGATTATGAAAAGGGCTGATCAAAATGTCAAGAAAAATTTTCAACGCTGGTTTCCGGTTTGGGAAAGTGCTAATATGCTTGCATGATGAATGCAGATCGTCCCTATCTGGTTTCAGCCTGCCTTCTTGGCCTGAGAACCCGCTACGACGGGGGGAGCAAGGCCGTTTCGTGGCTCGCAAGGCACACGAGGAAGCTGATCCCCGTGTGTCCCGAACAGCTGGGAGGGCTACCCACGCCGCGGCCGCCGGCGGAGATCCTCGACGGAGACGGCTGGGCCGTGCTTGAAGGCCGCGTGCACGTGGTCAACCAAAAAGGAGAAGACGTCACGCAGGCCTTCATCCGCGGGGCCGAAGAGGTCCTGCGCCTCGCGCGCCTGCTACGCGTGGAGGGCATGATCCTCAAGGCCCGTAGTCCTTCCTGCGGCTTGAGCCCGAAAATGGGGGTCTGCGCGGCCCTCCTCCGGCTCCACGGCTATACCCTCATCGAGATAGACTGACGAAGCATCACCATTGACGAGCCATGATGGGCTTGCTACCCATGAGGCATGTCTTTTGACGAGGTGATCAACAAGATCGAAGAAGGAAAGCGCCTCTCCCGCGAGGAGGCCCTGACTCTCTGGCAGGAGACCGATTTCCACTCCCTCGGAGCCCTGGCCCGCAAGGTCCGCTTCCGGCTCCATCCGGAAAGGATCGTCACCTACATCGTTGATCGCAACATAAACTACACCAACATCTGCCTCTCGGGTTGCAAGTTCTGCGCTTACTACCGCCCGCCAGGGGCAAGCGAAGGCTACGTCCTCTCTCTCGAGGAGCTCTTCCGAAAGATCGAGGAGACCCTGGCCCTCGGAGGGACCCAGATCCTCCTCCAAGGCGGGCTCCATCCGGATCTGCCCTTCGAGTTCTACGAAGAGATGTTGCGGGCCATCAAGGAACGCTTCCCGGAAATCCACATCCACGGATTTTCCCCACCGGAGATCTGCCACTTCGCCAAGATCTCCGGGCTCTCCATCGAGGAGGTCCTCAGGCGGCTCATCCAAGCCGGCCTTGATTCCATTCCCGGCGGCGGAGCGGAGATCCTCGTGGACCGGATCAGGCAGAAGATCTCCCCTCACAAGTGCTCCGCCGACGAATGGCTCGAGGTCATGCGCACGGCCCATCGCTTGGGCCTGAAGACCACGGCCACCATGATGTTCGGGCACATCGAGACCATCGAGGACCGGATCGAGCATCTGGAACGCATCCGGGCGCTCCAGGACGAAACCGGCGGCTTCACCGCCTTCATCCCCTGGCCCTTTCAGCCCGGAAACACCGAACTGCGGGTGCCCAAGGTCCTGCCCGTGGAATACCTGAAGATGCTCGCCCTCTCGCGCCTCTTCCTCGACAACGTGCCCAACATCCAGGCCTCGTGGGTGACCCAGGGCCCCAAGGTGGCCCAGGTGGCCCTCGAATTCGGCGCCAACGACTTCGGCAGCACCATGATCGAAGAAAACGTCGTGGCCGCCGCCGGGGTCTCCCACAGGCTCTCCATCGAAGAGATCGAAAAGATCATCCGGGACGCCGGCTACATCCCTCGCCGCCGGAGGATGGACTACACCCTCATCTGAGGAGAGCATGGAAATCCGTATCTCTTCGGAACCGACCCTCTATCGGGCCAAGTTCGTCGTTCCCGTGGTGGCGGACCCCATCGAGGACGGAGCCCTGATCACCTCCGGCCGGGAAGTGTGGGAAGTGGGGCCCTACAAGCGGGTCAAAAAGGGCTTCCTCGGCGCGGAGCACGACCTGGGCGAGGTCATCCTCATGCCCTCGCTGGTGAACGTCCACACGCATCTCGAGCTCTCCGCCCTCAAGTGGAGGCTCACCCCCTCGGGCTCCTTCGTCGGCTGGGTCAAGAGCCTCCTGCGCGCCAGGAGCCAGATCTCCGCCGGCGAAGCCCAGAAGGCCGCCCAGGAGGCCCTGAAGGAGATGTGGCACGAGGGCATCGGCCTCGTGGGAGACGTGGGAAACACCGGACTTAGCATCCATCTCCTGCGCGAAGGCCCCATCCCCGCGGTCTTCTTCCGCGAGGTGATAGACTTCACCGGGCGCCTGAACCTCAAGGAGTTCCTGAAAGAGGGCCTTGAGGACGAAAAGATCACCCTCTCCCTTGCCCCCCACTCTCCCTACACCGTCTCGCCGGTGCTCCTCCAGGCCATCAAGAGCTGGACCAGACGCTTCGGACTCCCCTTCTCCATTCACGTGGCCGAATCACCGGAGGAAGTGGAGTTCCTCCTCACCGGAACCGGGCCCATTCGGCTCCTCCTCGAGGAGCGGGGGCAGTGGAACCCCAACTTCAAGCCCCCGAAGATGAGGCCCATCCCCTATCTCGACCGGCTCAAGGTCCTCGACGCCGAGACCATCTGCGTCCATCTCGTCCAGGTGGAGGGCGAGGAGATCGAGATCCTGGCGCGGGCGCAGATAAAACCCTGTATCTGCCTGCGGAGCAACACCTTCCTGGGGGTGGGCATCCCGCCGGTGCCGGAGATGATCGAAGCGGGCCTCAAGCCCTGCCTGGGCACGGACAGCCTGGCCAGCAACGACCGCCTCTCCATCTTCGCCGAGATGGAGACCATCCACCGCTTCTTTCCCCATATCTCCCCGAAGACCATCGTCCTCATGGGCACCCTTTGGGGAGCCGAGGCCCTCAAGAGACCGGATCTCGGGGGCATCTGGCGCGGCTTTCGCGCCGATCTCGTGGCCCTCAAGCTCTGCGAAGGGACCCCCAAAGACCTCTACGAATACGTGATCACCGTCCCCAAGGGGGAGATCATCAGGCTCTACGGCTGATCCTTGCTCCAGGGCGCCAGGGGAAGGTCCGAAAAAAGCGGCCTCGTCATCTCGAGCTCGCGCACCTCCCTTTCCGGGACCTCTTCTCCGGCGAGCCTCTTGCGCGCGAACTCGTGGAGCATCCAGAAGCGCTCGAGGGTTTCGAAGAAAAACTCCTTCATCCGGTCCACGAAGTGCCCGTTGGAGATGACGAAGGCGAGATCGCTGTTCATGGCCCAGAGCACCTCCCGCGCCGCCTGGCGGAGGATGCGCCGCAAAAGGGCGTCGTCTCCGGCCTGCTTGACCAGGCGGGAGAGGGCCTCGATGGCCTCGTGCACGTGGCGATACATCCAGGAGACCGAACCGTACATCCACTTGTCGAAGGTGCCCTTGTCTCCCCAGGAGCTCGGCGGCGGGAGGAGCTCCTGGTTGGTGGGATGGCGCGAGAGATAGTCGCTCGGGGTGATGAGCTCGGTCTGGTTCTGGTCGAAGTAGAGCTTCTTCAAGAGGAAGTAGAGGAACTGCGGCCCCTCGAACCAGTGGTGCCCGAAGAGCTCGGCGTCGTAGGTGGCCACGGAGAGGGGCTTTTTCCAGAACCAGCCCTTGATGTATTCGAAGCGGAAGTTGCGACACTCCATGAAGTGCTGAGCGTGCCGGGCGGCCTTCTCCCGGGCCCATTCCGGATTGTAGGGCTCCTTTTGCATGGAGTAGCGGTTGGTCACGCGACAATAGCGAAAGGGCCCGCCCTTGATGTGAAAGTCGAGATAATCCGGGTCTCCGGGATAGCCCTCATCCGCGCTCCAGACCTGTTTGCCGGTTTCGGGATCGCGGGCGAAGACCGCCACGCGTGAGCCGCGCACGAAAACCGGAGCATGCACCCCGAATTCAGCCGGGGCGTCGCCGCGGAGCACAGTGTGATCCTCGGCGAAGAAGTAGCGCAAGCCGTACTCTTCGAGGTATCTCTCAAGCCCCGGGACGTAAGCACATTCCGGGAGCCAGATGCCCACGGGCGGGCGTTTGAAGACCGCCTCGTAGTCCCTCACCGCGGTCTCGATCTGGGCCCTCACCGCCGCGGGATACATGGTGTAGAAGGGCAAGAAGCCGTGGGTCGCCGCGCAGGTGGAGACCTCGATCTTGCCCAGGTCCTGGAAGCGCTTAAAGGCTTTCGTCAGGTCGCGATCATAGCGCAGGAAAACCTCTCGCGCCTCCTCGAAGCGGCGCAGGTGCATCCAGGCCGCGGCCTCAAACCCCGGGGCCTCCCGGCGAACGCGTTCGATCTCCGCGCGCGCCAGGTTGATCAGACCCTCGATGTACTTGAGGAACTCCTCCTGGAGGAGGGGACAGCGCATCATGCTCGTCAGCGGGGGCGAAAGGTCGAGAGAGAGCTTGAAGTCCACGCCCTCGTCCACCAATTGCTCGAAGAGGCGCACGAGCGGGACGTAGGTGTCCACCAGGGCCTCGTGGAACCATTCCTCCGGGAACCCCAGGGGCTGCCAGATGCCGGCGGTCCCGTAGACCACGCGCCGCCTGATGTAGGGCAGATGGGCGTGGAGATGGAGGATGAGGTAACCGATGGAGTGCTCCGCCGTTCCCATCCGCGATTCCAGGGGGCGAATCGTGGGATGCTCCAGGGGTTCGGCGTGGGTGACGTAGGACACCGGGGCCCCTCCGGGGGCCAGGCGCGCGGTGGGCGCCGGGTTCGAAAGCTTCGTGAGGTCCATCTCCCGGCCGTCGTCGCGCACGGCCACGAGTTTCACGCGATAGACCCCGTCCGGCTCCACCTCGAGATACCAGTTCTCCGTCCGGAAAAGATCCACCTCCGCGTCTCTTTCCGGCTGGTGTTTGAGGTCCCCGAAGAAGTCGCGAAAGACGCGTAACCAGGTGGTGACCTCCCGGCCGGCGGCAAAGTCCTTGAGCCTCTCGTCGAGCCGCTCCTGATCGAGATGCCAGTAAGTGAAAAGGCGCCTTTCGTCCACGGGCATGAGGACGATCTTCTCCGGCCTGGGGGGCACGAAGAAAGGGGCGGATTCCAGCAGCACCTCGGCGTGCGCGCGGGTGCGGAGCACCAGGCGCGCGCGGTAGAAACGCCCTTCAGGCACGTGGTCAATGATCCAGTCGCGCGCGAGACCGATCTTTCTGGTCTCCTCCGGACGGAAGGGCCGCGGCTCCTCCCCCTCGGCCCAGGAGAGGAGCTCGAGATACACCGCGGCGTCCTCCCAGGAAAGGGCGCGGGGTTTCAAATGCTCCTCCTCCACGCGGGTCCAGAAATCCTCCGGCGTCTCCCAATAGACCCGGAGGTTCACGAGGTCCGGCTCCACCATCTGGCGCACGATGAAAAGACCCTGCCTTCCGGGCACCTCGAAACGGGTCTCTTCGAGCATCTCGGTCTTTCCGGAGACCGGACGCAGGCGCAGGAAGCACTTGAGGCTGCGGCCGCTTTCGCGATGGCGCAGATGCAACTCCAGGCCCTTGATCGCACCGAGCACGAGGAAGTAGTCCCTGAACTTGAGGGGAATCCACTCCTTTTCCGGAAAGTCGGTCAGGGGATCGGCGTGCCGGCGCACGAGGAGGAAGGGCTCCACGTCCTCTCCCCATCTCAAGCCCGCTCCCAGCTCCACGTCCCGCCGCAGGGCATCCCAATCTATGTCCGCCAGGCTCAAATGATGGCGTCTTTCGTTCTCCGAGACGAAGACCACCTTGGGCACGTAGTGAAAGCTCGATTCCACCTGGAGCCTCTGGCGCTTTTTGGTCAACATCCGGGCCACGTAACGCCCGGACGGGAGCTCCTCTTCCGTTTCCTCAAGGAAGCTTACCTTGCGGGAAAAGACGAGCTCTTCGTCCCGAAAGACCTCGAGATAGAGGTCCTCCTCGGCCCTGTTCACCCTTTCGAGGACCTCCGTCCCCCATCTGAACCGCACCAAATGCTGCGCCACTTCGATTTCCATGCTCGCTCCTTTCAAAAACGGCCCTCGCGTTTCAAATACTATCGCAAATAGTTTCCCGCAGGTAAATCATGGCTGGTAGCGGCAGAGATGGGCCTCGAAGGAGGGCTTCTTGAGGCGGCGCAGGAGGCGACGGAGCACCGCCTGATCCTTGCTCGGACGCGTCCGGGGCCTTTTCGGGGCAAACGGGCAGGACGGCAGGGGAAGGGAGGAGACCTCCTCCAGCCCGGCCTCACGGAGGAAGGAGAAGACGTCTTCCTTGTTGAGCGCCACCACCGGCCTCAGCACCGGCGCGCCGGCGGCGGTGAAGAGGAGCCCGGGAAGGGTCTGGCTGGCCTGCTCCCCGAGGATCTCCCCGGTGGCCACGGCCTTGGCCCCGGTCTTTTCGAAGAGCGAGGTGGCCAGGGTCACCATCGAGGCCTTGCAGAAGAAACAGCGTTCCCTCTGCGGGACCATCTCCTCAAGGGAAGCGAGCACCGGTCGGTAATCCGCCCGCCAGAGCCTGATCTCAAGCCCGGGGCAGAAGAAGGCGAGCGCCGAAGCCGCCTTCTTCACCAGCTCGAAACGGCCCTCTTCCCCGTCGTCGAAGAGGACGAGCTCGATCTCCTGCCCCCGCCGGGCCAGGAGATAGGAAGCAAGGAGCGAATCCGGCCCCCCGGAGAAGAGGACGAGGACCTTTTCGCCGCAACCCACGGGCAGGCCCCCGGGAGTGCGCAGACGATCCGTAAGGAGCCAGAACTCTTCCTCGTAGACCTCCAGGCGCCAGGAGAGCTGTTCCGGAGGATGATTGTCCCAGGCCGTTTGCAACCTCTTCCGGGCCTCGGCCTCGAGGCGCTCAAGAAGCTTCTTCTTGAACGCGAGACCGGCCTCCTTGGCCGCGGGATCAACGAAACGCTCGACGTACACCGTGTAGGTGAAGGGCCGCGCCGGAAGGAGCCTCTCCCAATCGAGGGCCGAGTCGGGATCGTTTCGCGGAAGGCGCCAGAGGGGGGAAACGCTACCCAGGCCGATGTGGGAGCGGAGGAGGGAGAGGAGCTCCTCCGGCCCCTCCACGAGGAAACGGCCGCGCTCCTCTTTCCAGGAAAAGCGAAGCCCGAGGGCCGCGGCGCGGGACTCGAAGTTTCGGGCAAGGAGGAGCTTGAGGTCCCGCTGGGTCCCCGAACGCTTGGTGCCGACTTCTCCGGAGGCGCTGACCAGCCAGGTGGGCATCTTACCAGCGGATGAGGGCCGAGGCCCAGGTGAAGCCCCCGCCAAAGGCCACCATGAGAACCAGGTCTCCGGGCGAAAGCCTCTTTTCGCGCACGGCCTCGTCCAGGGCGATGGGGATACTGGCTGCAGAAGTGTTGCCGTACTTGTGGAGGTTGACGAAGACCTTTTCCGGCGGCAGCCCCAGGCGCTCGCGCAGGGCCTCGATGATGCGCCGGTTGGCCTGGTGCGGGATGACCAGGGCCAGATCCTCCGGCTGGACACCGTTACTCTCCAGGGCCTCAAGGGCCACGGTCTCCATGGCTCTCACGGCGTTCTTGAACACCTCGCGCCCCTGCATGCGGATGAAGTATTCCTCACGGGGCAATTCCTTGCCGCACGGGGGATAGAGCGAACCGCACCCCTTGAGGGTGAGGAGATGCCACAGGGACCCGTCGGCGTGGAGATGGGTGGAAAGGACTCCCCGGTCATCGCGCGAACCCGTGACCACCACGGCCCCGGCCCCGTCTCCGAAGAGAACGCAGGTCGTCCGGTCTTCCCAGTTGACCTTCGTGGAGAGCACCTCACTGCCGATGACCAGGATCTTGCGCTCCGGAGCGACGCGGACGTACTGATCCGCCACGGAGAGCCCGTAGAGGAACCCGGAACAGGTGGCCGAAAGATCGAAGGCCCCGGCGCGCACGGCCCCGAGCTCCTTCTGCACGAGGACCGCCACCGAGGGCATGAGATAGTCCGGGGTGAGGGTGCCCACGATGATGAGGTCGAGCTCCTCCGGGGAAACGCGGGCCTCTTCCAGGGCCTTCTTCGCCGCTTCCACCGCGAGCTTGCTGTTGGATTCCCCGGGACCGACGATCCGGCGTTCTTTGATGCCCGTGCGCTGGACGATCCACTCGTCAGAGGTGTCCACCATCTCTTCCAGATCGCGGTTGGTGAGCACCCGCGAGGGAAGAGCCGAACCGGTCCCGATGATCATGGCCCCTGGTTTCATCTTTCGGATACCACGCTGGACGGGGAAGGAAGTTGGGCCAGGGCCTCCTTCAGGCGACTGACCACCTCCTGCTGGACGAAATCGCAGGCCGTGCGGATGGCGTTTCTGATGGCCCGCGCATCGGAACGCCCGTGACCGATGATCACCACGCCTTCCACGCCGAGGAGGGGGGCCCCTCCCCTTTCGCGCCAATCAATGCGCCTCTTGAAACTGCCGAGGGCGTTGCGGGCCAGGATGAAGCCGAGACGGGCGCTCCTCTTGCAACGCACTTCCTCGAGCATCATGGCCATGAGGGCCTCGGCCAGGCCCTCGGAAAGCTTAAGACAGACGTTTCCCACGAATCCGTCGCAGACGATGACGTCCACCTCACCGCGGTAGATGTCACGCCCCTCGATGTTTCCCACGTAGTTGAGGGCGGAGGAGGAAAGGAGCTTGTGGGTGCGCTTGACCAGGGTGTTCCCCTTGCCGCCTTCTTCCCCGATGGAAAGGAGCCCCACCTTGGGATCGGAGCGGGAGAGTATCTCCCGGGCGAAGACCGCTCCCATGTGGGCGAACTGGAGGAGGTGATGGGGCTTGCAATCCACGTTGGCGCCGGCGTCGATGAGCACGGCGTTCTCCTTGACGGTGGGGAGAACCGTGGCGATGGCCGGACGGGAAACCCCGGCGAGCCTTCCGAGGACGAAGAGCCCCGTGGCCACCACGGCCCCGGAATTGCCCGCGCTCACCACCGCCTGGGCCTCACCGGACTTGACGAGATCGAAGGCCTTGCGGATGGAGGAATCCGGTTTGGAACGCAGGGCCCCGATGGGGGCCTCGTCCATGGCCACCACTTGCGAGGCGGGGACGATCTCCAGACGCTTGGCGCGCCGCCTCTTCAGGAAAGGTTTGATCTTTTCGGGTTGTCCTACCAGAAGGACCGTAAGGTCGGAAAAGGCCTCTAGTGCCTCAAACACCCCCTCCACCACGGCCTGGGGGGCAAAATCACCCCCCATGGCATCAACCGCTACCCGAGGCACAGATTAAAGCTCCTCTTCCTCCGTGATCAAGAAAACCTTGCCCCGGTAAGTCCCGCAGCTGGGACATATCCGATGGGGCAACTTCGGCGATTTACAACGCGGACACACGGAGATGGAAGGCGCTGACAGGTGCTTGTGCGCCCGGCGCATGCCCCGCCGAGAACGAGAACTCTTCCTCTTGGGAACCGCCATCTTCTAAACCTCCTTTGCAGACTAGCGGGAAGAAACTACCAGTTTCTTGAGAATTGCAAAGGGGGAATCCTTGACTTCTCGCTTGCAATCGCAAGTCTTGAGGTTCAGGTTCTCACCGCATTGAGGACAGAGTCCCTTGCAATCCTCCTTACAAAGCTGCCTCATGGGAACGGCAAGAAGGATCTGTTCCCTGACCACTTCGTCTACCTCTACGGTTTCCCCGTCGAAGAAGATGACGTCGAGATCGTCCCGACTCAGGCAGACCTCTTCCTTCAGCCGGGAAACGCTGGCTACCGGCTCAAGGAGCACGTTTATCTCCTCTTCGACGGGAAAGGGAAACTCCTCCAGACAGCGGTCACAGGGCAGGGAGAGTTCGGTCTCCACCCGGCCGGTGACCTTGACCGAAGTTCCCCAGCGGGCCAGATGGACCTTGGCCCGGATGGGCTTGCGTACGGGAAAACAGTCGCGCACCAGATCCCCGTGCCGATCTTCGAAGGAAACGTCGAGCCCTTCAGGGGGAATGTCTTCGAATTTTATCTTCAGTTCGTCTCTCACCATCGTCCGATTGTCATAGAACCCGGGATTTGGCAGGAAAGCTGCCAGAGGGTAGCCCTATTTTAATCCAGTTCCCACGGACACGCCAGAAGAGGGGAAGAAAACATTGACACTCCCGAACGGGTGTGGTTATTAGACCAAGTTTTGAGCTCCCTCGCCCAAAAAGGCGGGAAACATCATCAGTTTGTGCTGAAACATTCTTCGAAAGAAGTGAGGGATAGACGATGAAGCGCACTTATCAACCAAGTCGGATCAAAAGGAAGAGGGTGCACGGTTTTCGGGCTCGCATGAAGACGCGTTCCGGGCGGAGGATTCTCTCCAATCGGCGGCGGAAAGGTCGGTGGCGGCTCACGGTCTAAAGAGAGAAGGGTTTTCGAAGGCCGAGCGACTGCGCCGGCGCAAAGAATTCGAAAGGGTCTATCGGCAGGGCCGAAGGCTTCGACTTCCCTATCTCAAGCTGGTCTTGGCGCCCAACGAGCTCGGCCTGAGAAGGATTGGGCTTTCCGTTTCTCGCAGGTTTGGCAAGGCCGTCCGCCGCAACCGGGCCAAAAGGATCCTCAGGGAGATATTCAGACGCCACAAGGACATTTTCCCGGCGGCGCACGATGTTATCTTCATCCCGAGGCCGGATCTTCTCGAAAAGCGCCAGGAAGACATAGTGCGCGATCTCGAAGAGATCCTTGAAAACTATGAAAAAGATCGCCTTGATCCTCGTTAGGACGTATCAACTTTTGATTTCTCCTCTATTTCCGGCGTGCTGCCGCTTCCACCCAACCTGCAGCGAATACGCCTTAGAGGCGGTCTCCCGTTTCGGTGCGTGGCGCGGCGGATTGCTGGCGATGTGGCGCCTTCTGCGTTGTCATCCCTTCCATCCCGGGGGTTACGATCCGGTGCCCACGGAGTTCCCGCGTTTCGGATATCCCCGCACGCCTCATTCCCGGCAAGACAAGGAGTAAACTATGGAATTCAGAAACGTCATCCTGGCCGTCGTTCTCTCCACGTTGGTGATCATCGGTTTCCACTTCTTCATGTCCGCGCAGCAGAAAAAGAACCCCACCCCTGCCCAGCAGGCGGTCCAGACACCCCAGCAGCAACAGGTGGCCTCCGCTCCCCAGGAAAAGGCCAAGGAAACCTCTCCCACGGTCGAGGAGATGGTCCCCGCCCAGAAGATCACCTACACCACGCGGGTGCGGGACATCCCCGTGGAAACGAGCCTCTACCGGGCGCTTTTCACCGAAGCCGGGGCGCGGTTCAAGAGCTTCACCCTGAGCAAGTATCGCCAAACCATTGACCCGGATTCCCCTCCGGTGGAGCTCGTCTCCTCTCCCAAGCTGGGGCTGCCCATCGAGATCTATCCGACCCGGGCCCCGGGGCTTGCCATCTCCCCCTATCGCGCGGACAAGGACTCCCTCAAGCTCGACAACGGGACCCAGGGTGAGCTCTTCTTCGAGCCCCTGGTCCGGGAGCCCCTCACCATAGAAAAGGACTTCGACTTCACCGATGGGCTCTATCTCATGGGGCTCAAGGTCCGGGTGAAGAACCCGGGAGAGAGCCAGATCACCGACCGACTGCTCTTCCGCCTGGTCTCCGAACCCGTGGCCAAGCTGGACCGGCGCTACATCTTCCGCGGGCCGGCCTATTGCCACGAAGGAAACTACGAGGAAGTGAAGCTCAAGAAGCCCGGAAGCTTTGCGGAATACACGGGCGAACTCGACTGGGTGGGCTACGGAGACCCCTACTTCCTGGTGGCCATGATCCCGCCGAAGGGTGAGGCCTGGCGGGCCACCTTCCGGCGCCTGAACGAAAAGGCCGAGGAAGTGATCCTCTGGAGCCCGGAATTCGTCCTCGCCCCGGGCGAGACCCAGGAACTCGAACTCAAGCTCTACTTCGGACCCAAGGACCTGGAGATCCTCAAGTCCACGGGCTACAACCTGGCCAAAGCCGTCAACTTCGGTTTCTTCGACCCCATAGCCAAACCGCTCCTCTATTGCCTGCGCTTCTTCTACAAGTACGTCCACAACTACGGGGTAGCCATCATCCTTCTCACGGCGCTCATCCGCATCATCTTCTGGCCCCTCAACCATCTCAGCTACAAGAGCATGCAGAAGATGCGCGAGCTTCAGCCCATCATCATGAAGCTCAAAGAAAAGTACGGGGACGACAAAGCCAAACTCAACGAAGAGCTGATGCGTCTCTACAAGACTTACAAGGTCAACCCGTTCATGGGTTGTCTGCCCATGATCATCCAGATCCCCGTCTTCTTCGCTCTGTACAAAGTCTTGCTCATGGCCATCGAACTTCGTCACGCCCCCTTCTTCGGATGGATCAAAGACCTTTCGGCTCCGGATCGTCTGCCCATCGGAATCCACATTCCCTATCTGGACGGCATCCCCGTGCTCACCATTCTCATGGGTATCTCCATGTACATCCAGCAGAAACTCTCTCCCACTTCTCTCGATCCGACCCAAGAGAAGATGATGCTCCTCATGCCGGTGGTTTTCACCATACTTTTTATCAATTTCCCTTCGGGTTTGGTGTTATATTGGTTGACGAACAACGTTCTTTCCATCATCCAGCAGTTGATAACCAATAAAATGTTAGAACGGAGTAAGAGATGAGAGCCGAGGAATTTGAAGGCAAAAACATCGATCAAGCCATTGAGGAAGCGTGCAAATTCTTTCAGGTCACCCCGGAAGATTTGGAGATCGAGATCATCACTCACGGATCAACCGGACTCTTCGGTATAGGAGCCAAGAAGGCCCGCATCCGGGCCCGTCTCAAGGGGGAGGTGGCCCTCTCCCGGCGCGCGCAGGAGGCCGAAAAGGTCCTGCGCGAGATCATCGAGGCCGCGGGGCTCGACCTCTCCTTCAACCTGGAAACCAAGGACGGAAAGATCCAGATAGAACTAAACGGCGAGGACACCGAGCTCCTGGTGGACAAAGGCGGTCTTCCCCTAAACGCGCTGCAATATCTGGTCAACAAGATCGTGGCCCGGCGGTTGGGAGTCGGGCCGAAGGTGGAGCTCGACATCCAGGGTTTTCGGGCGCAGCAGGAGGAGCGCCTGCGCGAAATGGCGCGCAAAGCCGCGGAGAAGGCGCGGAAGACCGGCCGCCCGGTAGAATTGCGCCCCATGCCCTCGCACGAAAGGCGCCTCGTCCATCTGACCATCAAGGAGATCCCCGGGGTAGAGACCAGGAGCAAGGGGCACGGTGACTCGCGACGGGTGGTAATCTATCCGCAGAAACGCCGTAGCCGGCGCCGATGAAGGACTCTCTGGCCTATACCGAGGCCACCATTGCGGCCATCGCCACCCCCGTCGGTCCGGGGGCCATCGGGGTGATCAAGGTAAGCGGTGCCCTCTGTGAGCACCTCTTCCGGCGGCTTTTCAAGCCCAAGAAAGAGATCCGCGAGATCCAGAGCCATCGCCTCTATTACGGCTACATCCAGGACCCGCAGTCAGGAGAGGTCATTGACGAGGTCCTCGTGACCCTCATGCGCGCCCCGCACACGTACACCCGCGAAGACGTGCTTGAGATATACGGCCACAGCGGCTATTTCGTGCTCACCAAGATCCTTGAGCTGATCCTGCGCGAAGGCGCAAGACTTGCCGAGCCCGGAGAGTTCACCCGCCGGGCCTTTCTCAACGGACGCATAGACCTCGCCCAGGCCGAGGCCATCCAGGATCTGGTAAACGCCCGCTCCGAAGAGGCCCTGCGTCTGGCCCTCAACCAGCTCCGGGGGGCCCTCAGTCAAAGGCTGGCCCCGGTGAGAGAGGCCCTCCTCTCCGCCCTGGCCGTGGTGGAGGTGGCGGTGGACTTCCCCGACGAAGACGTGGAGCTGATCTCGCACTACGAGCTGGCCACCCAGCTCGAAAGGGAAGTCCTCAAACCGCTTGAGGATCTCCTGCGCCAGTATCAGCGCGGGCGCCTCTTCCGGGAGGGCATCGCCGTGGTCATCGCCGGACGCCCCAACGTCGGTAAGTCGAGCCTTCTCAACGCCCTGCTCATGGAGGAAAGGGCCATCGTCACCCCCATTCCCGGCACGACGAGGGACGTGATCGAAGAGATGGCCACGATCAAAGGCCTTCCCGTGCGCCTCATCGACACCGCGGGGCTGCGCGACACGGAGGACCTGGTGGAAGAGATCGGGGTGAAACGGGCCAGAGAAAAGATCGCCCAGGCGGACATCGTCATCCTGGTGGTGGACGGGACCGAGGAGCCCACCGCCGAGGACTTCCGGCTCTACGACGAGATCCGGGACCGGCCGCATCTGGTGGCGGTGAACAAGATAGACGTCGCCTCCGAGGAGACGCTCAACCTTTGGCGCGAGGTCTTCCCCGAAGCGCGCAAGGTCTTCATCTCCGCCAAGGAGGGGCACGGGTTGGAATCCCTGGCCGAGGCCATCTTCGAAATCGTGGTGGGCCAACAGGAAGTCTCCGGCGCCCTCGTGGCCCCGAACCTGCGCCAGAAAAC
>Ga0256835_1000475_pt1 | contig 29900 bp, 29 predicted proteins | sample PIR30metaG_FD_185972 | JGI IMG/M metagenome (GOLD analysis project Ga0256835, IMG submission 185972) | Hydrothermal vent microbial communities from East Pacific Rise, Pacific Ocean - PIR-30 | ecosystem: Environmental > Aquatic > Marine > Hydrothermal vents | place: Pacific Ocean: East Pacific...
CCGCTCGCAATGGCTTTCAACAAGCGTCAACTGTTTTGGGCTCCCAGTAATACTTTGAAAGGACCGGGTATGGAACAAATTCTGGTTTTGAGCGTGGTGGCTCTGGCCTTCTTTTATCTCCTTCGCAGGAGACCTTGGAGCAAGGGGTGCGAGAATTTTTGTTCGGGAAATTGCAAATCTTGTTCAAAGGAGGGAGGCCATGATTTTGAAGGACTGTCCCGAGGGTTTTCAAGGACGGATAAAGTTGTTAAAAGGACCTTCCGTTCTGAAGAAGAGGTTTTTTGCCCTGGGCTTTGTACCGGGCAGAAAACTAAAAGTGATCCGCCAGGCTCCTCTTAAAGATCCGTTGGAAGTAGAGATCATGGGCTATCTCTTGGCGATCCGGAAAGAAGAGGCTCAATACGTGGTCCTGGAAACCTAAAATTTTTTGCCCTAAAGTTGCAAGGGTTTCTCAATAATAGGGGGAGGCATGAAAGAAGTTAAAATTGCTCTGGCAGGGAACCCCAACGCCGGGAAGACCACCATTTTCAACGCCCTTACCGGAGCCAAACAAAAAGTCGGAAACTATCCCGGGGTGACCGTTGAGCGCAAGGAAGGCTTCTTCAAGCTCGGGGATTTGAGGGTCCGGGTGATTGACCTCCCGGGCACCTATTCGCTCACTTCTTATTCTCCCGAAGAGGTCATCGCCCGGCGAGTGATCGTGGAAGAGAAGCCCGAAGTGGTGATCGATATCGTGGACGCCTCTAACCTTGAACGCAATCTCTATCTCACCATGCAGCTTTTTGAGCTCGGGGTCCCGGTGATCCTGGTCCTCAACATGATGGACGATGCCAAGAAGAAAGGTCTCGAGATAGACGTGAAGAAACTCTCTGAGAAGCTGGGAATCCCCGTGGTTCCCATGATAGGGCATAAAAGGGTCGGGCTTGAGGAGCTTTTTGACGTCCTCGAGAAGGTTTTGAACAGGGAAATTGTCCCCCTCCCCCGCGAAGACATCCTCTTTTATCCCCCTGAGATCCGCCGTTTAATTCGAAGACTTGAGGACTATATCGTTTCTCAGGGAGTGGATCTTTCTGGCTATCCGGCCCGCTGGCTGGCCTTGAAGGCTCTCGAAGGGGACGAAGAGGTCCTCAAATTTCTGAAAGAGAGGCTGGGAGAGGGGATCGAAAAAGAGCTGGAAAAGGCCCGTAAGGAAGTTCAAAGCCTTCTGGGCGACGAGCCAGAATCAGTTCTAGCAGAGGCACGTTATCTCAGCATCCAGGAACTTCTCAAAGATGTCCTCCGTAAAACTCCTCGCAAGACCCTTACGGATTATATCGATGCTATCGTCTGTCATCGTATTCTGGGGCTTCCCATTTTTATCCTCGTCATGGCCCTTCTCTTTCAGGCCGTTTACGCCTGGTCGACCCCTTTTATGGATTTGATCGACGCCTTTTTTGCCTGGCTCGGGGAAAACCTGGCTGGAATGTTGGGAGAGGGGATGCTTAAAAGTCTCCTGGTGGATGGCATTATCGGCGGTGTGGGCGGTGTCCTGGTTTTTCTCCCCCAAATTGTCTTTCTCTTTTTCCTGATTTCTCTCCTTGAGGATTCGGGCTACATGCCCCGGGCCGCTTTTGTGGTGGACCGCTTGTTGAAACCTCTGGGGCTAAACGGTAAATCTTTTGTCCCCCTTCTTTCCTGCTTTGCCTGTAATATCCCCGGAATCATGGCCACCCGGACCATCGAGAATTATCGCCAGCGTCTGCTCACCATTCTGGCGGCCCCCTTTATGAGCTGCTCGGCAAGGCTCCCCATCTATACCCTTCTCATCGGGGCCTTCATCCCGGACAAGAAGCTCTTTGGCATCTGGAATCTCAAGGGGGCAGTCTTGCTGGCCATTTATCTCGTGGGAATCCTGGCGGCGGTGGTGACGGTGCTGGTGTTTCGGGCCTTTACGTTAAAAGGGGAGCCCACGCCCTTTCTGATGGAGCTGCCTCCTTACCGCTTCCCAACTCTCAAGAGTGTCCTCATCCATATGTGGAACCGGGCCGTACTCTATGTGCGGAAGGCGGGAACAGTAATCCTTGCCATCTCCATCGTGATGTGGGCCCTTTTTACCTTTCCGCAAAACCCTTCGCTTTCAAAAGACTACGAGGCTTTGAAGGCCAAGGCCCGGAGCCCGGAAGAAGTAGCGGCCCTTGAAAACCAGGAAGCTTTCGAACGGCTGGCCAAAAGTTACGCCGGCCGGTTCGGAAAGCTGATCGAACCTCTCATAAAACCTCTGGGGTTTGACTGGCGAATCGGAATCGCTCTCACTTCTGCCTTTGCGGCCAAGGAGGTCCTGGTAGCCACCCTGGGGCAGATTTACGCCCTGGGCGAGGCCACCGAAGACGAAGTCTCTCTTCTTGAGAGCATCCGGAAAGATCCCGTTTTCAACCCTATCACAGCAATAGGCTTGATGCTCTTTTCTCTCCTCATGGTGCCCTGTATGGCCACTCTTCCTGTCATTCGGATGGAAACAGGGGGCTGGCGCTGGCCGGCTATCATCGTTTGCTGGACACTCTTCATGGCCTGGACGGTGACCTTTGTCTGGGTGAGATTTATCGGGCCCCTGATTTTCTAAGGCTCAAATATTTTGTTTGTCTTTGGAATATCTTGTGGTATAAAAACTTTCGCTCTGGGTGCCCCTAGCGGGTGAAACGGGAAGTCCGGTGAAAGTCCGGCGCTGGCCCGCAACCGTGACCGGGGACGAAAGCCGCTAGCCCGAGACGGGCGACAGGCCACTGGGGTCGGAGGCCACAGGTCGAAGGCCCTGGGAAGGCGCGGCGAGTAGGATGATCCGGAAGCCGGGAGACCGGCCCAGAGCAGGCTTGAACGGGGCTTCGAGGCTTCCTGCCCCGTTCGGGAAACCCTTCCCGGCGGTCCTGCCTCGCAAGCCCCTCTAAAAACAAATAAGGAGGGGGCTTATCATGTGGAAGAGTCTGTTTCTGACCGTTCTTTTGGGGGTATTTTTCCTTTCTTCAGCCTGGGCGGGTTATTATCAGGTGCGGACTCAAACGATTCAAAAGAAACCGGCCATCGTCATTACCGCCTTTGGCACCTCTACCAAGGCCCAAAAGACTTTCGATCTTTTCGAGGCTCAGCTTCGGAAAGAAATAACCGGCTATGAAATTCGCTGGGCCTTCACCTCTGAGATCATCCGCGAAAAGATGAACCGTCTCTATCGTAAGAAAGGGCTTAACAAGAGGCTTTTGAGCCTGAAAGAGGCTCTGGCCCAGCTCGAAGCAGAGGGCTACAGAAAGGTGGTGGTGCAACCTCTTCACGTCTTTCCGGGTCTTGAGTATCAAAACGTCCTCGAGATTTGCGAGAAATTCCCCGGCCTCCGTATCGTGGTGGGGGAGCCACTTTTTTATCGCTGGGAATACGTCCTCGAGGTCTTGGAGGCGGTCTCCAGGTATTTCTATGCTCCCTCAGAGGGTTACAACATCCTGGTGGCCCACGGTACGGACGTGACCTCAAACGGTGCCAATATTGCCTACCTGGGAATACAGTGGCTCCTTGACGAAGAGTTCAAAAACGTGGGGCTGGGGACCATGGAGGGAATCCCTACGGGAGATATCATTTTGACCCGGGCCAAAAAATATCCCGCCAAGAAAGTGCGTTTTATTCCCTTTATGTACGTGGCGGGAGACCACATCATGAACGACGTGATGGGCGAGGATCTCGAAGAGGGTGAAAAGTCCTGGCGAGAGGTCCTTCAGGAAGCTGGCAAAGAGATAGATATCGTGACCGTGAAAATCGACGGAAAGAACTATTACAAAGGTCTCGGCATGTACCCGGAAGTAAACGAGATCTTCATCCGCAGCATCAAGAGGATGCTCAAGATCATTGATCTCTACTAGCGGGTTTTGAAGGATGCCGGGGAGACTCTTCGGGATAGGGGTGGGTCCGGGAGATCCGGAGCTCCTCACTCTCAAAGCTTTGCGAGTCTTGAAGGAGGCGGCTACGGTCTTTGTGGCCGCCTCTTCCAAGAATTCATATTCTCTGGCCGCAGCCATCATCAAACCTCATCTCCCTCGGGAAAACGCCTTTGAGCGCCTTGATTTTCCCATGACCTACGAGCGGGAAAGGCTGGAGGCCGCCTGGCAAGAGAACGCCCAAAAAGTGGCGCATGCCCTAGAGGATGGAGACGTGGCCTTTGTAACCCTCGGGGACCCGAGTTTTTACTCTACTTTCAGCTATCTTGCCCGGGCGGTGAAAAAATTGCTTCCGGAGGTGGAGATCGAAATTGTCCCCGGAATAACGGCGGCCCAGGCTGCCGCGGCTCGGCTCAAGATCGTCCTCTCAGAGGGCGAAGAGACCGTGCTTTTTGCCTCGGGGGCCAAAGGTGGCGAAGTAATCCGGAAGTTTGGTGATGCGGTAGATACCCTGGTGCTCTATAAAGTGTACCGCCGCGCCGAGGACATTTACGAAGCCCTTAAAGAAAAAGGCCTTCTGGAGAAGGCTTGCGGCATTTCTCTGTGTACACTCCCGGAAGAGAGAATTTATAAGACCTTTCCTTCCCCGGCATCCCAAAAATTCCCTTATTTCACGCTTTTCATCGTTGGTGGCAAACCTATAAAATAGCACAGATTTCTAAAAAATAACACCAAGGAGGGTTGCTATGAGAAAGGGGTTATTTTTGTTGTTGTGTTTGGTGTTTTGTTTTGGGTTGGCTGATCTTTCCCGGGCGGACGAATTGGCAGAACTCAAGAGTATGGTGAAGCAATTACTGGAGCAGAACAAGGCCCTTTCCGCCAAGGTGAAGGAGCTTGAAAAACGCCTGGAGGCCTATGAAGAGAGAAGAGGGCAGACTCTTGAGGCTTCTGCCGCGGAGACTCCCTCGGGAAAGAAGTGGTACGATCGCATGCAGATAGATCTCTCTGTGGCTTCCGTGGTTCAGGGGGTAGTGGGTGTTGACAAGGATTTGGCCAATATTTACGCGCACGGTGGAAGGGAGCCTGCAGGTCGTGCCGGAGTCATTATGCGTGATGAAGACAAGGCCTATGCCTCCGCCTCCGTCGACCTGAAACTGTATAGCGAATTTTCAAAAACAGACCGAGGATTTGTCCTCCTGGAAATGGGGTCCGGTAAGAATCCGGAATCAGAAATTCCGAGTTTTTCGGGCATCGTTGACGAAGCCATTTCCATGGTTCCGGTGGAAACCGACGATGGAGACGTGCGCATCAGTGAAGCCTGGTATGAGAAGGATTTTCCCTTCGGTTCCGGGAAGTTCCGGGTCCGTTTCGGAAAAATAGACATCACCACGGAGGTGGACCAAAACGCCTTTGCCACCGATGAAAACACGCAATTTTTGAGCCCGGCTTTCATAAACAACCCCGCGGTGGAATGGGCTTCTTACAGTTTTGGCGTGGTTTTGGCCTATGAGGCGGAGAATTGGTCTCTCACCCTGGGTTACGAAGACGCAGATTCGGGGTGGGACAACCTTTTTGATTATCCCTTCCTGGTGGCTCAGCTGGCCTTTAAAACCAACTTTTCCAATCTTGAAGGAAACTATCGTTTCTACGTCTGGTACCAGGGCGAAAAACATCTCGAATGGGACGAGTTCGAGGATTACTTTGCCGGCCTCAAAGCCAGGCCCGAGAACGAAGATCCTGCCTGGGGCTTTGGTCTTTCTTTTGACCAAAAGCTCACCGAAGAAATTGGCCTCTTTTTCCGCTACGGCTACCGTGGCAAAGATCTCGTGGGCTACGCTTATTATGACGAAGACGGCAACTTTGACCTTGACGCCACCAACTTTTCTTACGGTTTCAAACACGCCTTTACCGGAGGTTTTTCTCTGTCCGGAGCCCTCTGGGGGCGCTCCAAGGACGAGATTGGTCTGGGGTTTGCCTACTTCGTGATGGACGACGATTACGAAGACTATTGGGAGGCTAAAGGGGTCTATGCCGCCCGGCTGGCCATCGATCCTCTTCACGAACACGCTCACGAGGTAAAGGACGAATATCACGTGGAAGTTTATTATCGCTTCCAGGCCACGGAAAATCTGGCCCTTACGCCGGATTTCCAATACACCTGGAACCCAGCCGGACTTGATGACGACGGCTTCTGGGTCTTTAGCCTGAGAGGTGTCTGGGATTTCTAGCTTTTTGATACTTTAAGAGGCCCGTAAGCCGGGCCTCTTTTTAAAAGATATTGTTTTAAAGACATCGGAATCCTGATTACTAGCCCTTTATGTGCCATTTTTTCCTTGACTTTTTTAAAAAGAGAAAAATAGAATAAATCACAATTAAAGTTAAACTTAAAACATAAAAACTAAAAATAAAGAAGGAGGTCCTAATGCTGGGCACCAATACACATCTGATGGGGGAAATCGAATCCTTGTTGCTTGCGGTTGACGCATCAGAACAAAGTAAAGGCGCAGTTCAGGAAGCGGTGACTATTGCTTTGGAATGTAAAGCAAAACTATATATCTTATACGTCAGAGAATATCATCCCGAAGTGCCACAATCTGTAATGTCTGCTTTAGAAGGTATACCGGAAGAACATCGTAAGTTTCTAGAGAAAGTTAAAGATATGGTCGAGAGGGAAGGTGGCCAGGCTGAGATTATTATTAGGGACCATCCGGAGGCCTGGCGTGCCATTATAGACGAAGCCGAGAAGCTCGGTGTAGATCTTATTGTAATGGGAAAGCGTGGTCATACAGGTCTTAAAAAACTTTTTATGGGAAGTGTTACCGAAAAAGTAATAGGTTATGCCCCTTGTAAAGTAATGGTTGTTCCAAAAGACGTTGTCATTCACGGAGAAGTTATATTGGTAGCTACGGATGGTTCCTATTATGCAAAGAAAGCGGAGAAAGAAGCATTGAGTATGGGGAAAAGGTGCAGCACTTTGAAAAAGATTATAGCTTTGAGTGTAGCTAAGAGAGAAAGTGATTTATCCAAAGCAGCCAAGGTCTTGGAGGCTTTTAAGGCTCTTGCGCAAGAAGAGAATCTTCCCCCGCGGGTAAAAATAGAGACCATGGAAGTAGTAGGTGATCCTCCCCATATGATTGTAAGGGTGGCTGAGGATGAAGGGGCAGATTTGATTCTTATGGGGGAGTATGGAAGAACTGGTCTACAAAAATTCATTATGGGAAGTACTACCGCGAAGGTTATCGGACTTTCCAAGAAATCCGCCGTTTTAGTAGTTAAGTAATTTTCGTGGCGAGTTAATAAAACCTTGACTGAAGCATCTCAAGATGTCATAAAGTGCTAAACAGATTTCTTGGATGGAAGGAGGTTTTTGTATGGAAGTTATTCTAAGAAAAAGACAAGGAGATTCCCCTTATTCATTCGTTTTCAAAGACAACGGTAAGGTTCTTATCAAAAGCGAAACCTACAAAAGTAAGAGTAGTGCTCTCAAAGGGATCGAATCAGTAAAGAAGAATTGTCAGATCGACTCTCGATACGAAATTAAAAAGGCTAAAAATGGGAAATTTTATTTCAACATAAAAGCAGCTAACGGCCAGATAGTGGGGACAAGCACATTTTTTAATACCGAGGAAGAATTGAAGGCTGCTATAGAAAAAATTAAGAAAGAAGCACCTTCTGCTCCAATCAGAGAAGAATCTTAGAAAGTGGCTTTTTGAGCTGGTCTGGCATAAAAGATAAACAGATTTTGGGTCTTATATGAGTTGCCGTTTGGTTGGCTCTTAGTCAGTAGTAAATTGCTGGCTTGGCCCGGAAGAAAATGTATCTGAACTTGTTTCCCTGGCTGTAAGAGGCGTTAATAGCACCAATCTGCAGAGCATTTTATTTGAGGTATTGTCTGGTCGCATTTGTCTGCGGCAAGCCTTTAATCTTTCCCTAAGATTTTCCTGCTTCCCGGATCTTCCAGAATCGTTCTCTCAAGTTATTTCTCTCCCCGTTTGATTTCAGGAGCTTTGCGGGGATTGTTTTCCGGTGCAAAATCCAGATATCCTCCATTTGGAGTAAAATTCCAAAATTATAAATCATTAACATCTAAAAATTTTATGCTTTTTAAGCATTGTTTCTTCTCCTTGACTTGACTTTTTCCTTGTGATAATTGTTTTCTATGCTTGTGAGTTTTTTCTCTTTTTGGAGGGGCTTCCGGGGCTATCGTTTTCAGGACCTTCAGGCGGATCTCATCGCCGGGGTTACGGTGGCCCTGGTCCTTATTCCTCAGTCCATGGCCTACGCCCAGCTCGCTGGTCTTCCTCCTTACTACGGTCTCTACGCTTCGTGTATCCCTCCCGCCATAGCGGCGATTTTTGGTTCCAGCAGGCAACTGGCCACCGGTCCGGTAGCCATCGTCTCCCTGATGACTGCGGCGGCTCTTGAGCCCATAGCCGTCACGGGAAGCCCCGAGTATATCAGGTTGGCCATCTTTCTGGCCCTGCTCGTGGGGCTCGTGCAGTTTTCCCTGGGTTTCTTTAGGCTCGGTTTCATCGTCAATTTTCTGTCCTATCCGGTGATTGTGGGTTTCACTAACGCGGCGGCCCTGATTATCGCCAGCAGCCAGCTCGGCAAATTCCTGGGAGTTTACGCGGAGAAGGGAGAGCACCATTATGAGACGGTCATTCGCACGGTGAAGGCGGCGTTTGAGTACGTCTACTGGCCAACCCTGGCTTTGGGCTTTGGGGCGCTCCTTCTGATGATAGCTCTCAAGCGTCTCAACCCAAGGCTTCCTTACGTTTTGATCGCCGTGGCCCTGGCGACCGTCGTCTCCAAGTATACCGGTTATCAAAAGGACGAAATCGTCTCTCTCGACAGGATAAGGCACCCGCAGCTTGCAACCCTTATCGAGTCTTTTAACCACCAGGTCGAAAAGATTCGCCTCATTACAGAGACACGTTCTGAAATCGCCAAACGTGCCGTTAAAAAGCATGGCAGAGGAAGACCCTGTCTTAGGTGCCACCCCTCCAAAACCTTGGAACGGGACGTCCTCCGAAAAAGGGTGGAAACTCTGAGGTTAGAGCCTGAAAAATTGATGGAGCTCCATTTTCTAGCCGGTGTCTTCGACGAATACATCAAGGAAGAAAGGCACCGTTTTAAGGAGTTGCGCTCCCGCCTGCGCCGCGTCTTTCTCTCCCGAGCCGAGTGTGGCGGAGAAGAGTTTTTCTTCCCGCGGGGAGGGGTTCCACAGGAGTGCAGAGTCCTCGATGATCACGTGTGGCGTCTCAAGGTGGGAAACGAGCCTCTTGATCCCCATAGATTGATTCTTGTGGGGGGAGGAGAGGTCGTGGGCACGGTTCCACGTGGCTTGCCGGCCTTTTCCAAGCCGTCCTGGGATTTCGAGATGGCCAAAAAGCTCCTTTCCGCCGCGCTCATAATCTCCCTTCTGGGCTATATGGAAGCCATTTCCATTGCCAAAGCCCTGGCGGCGCGCACCGGGCAAAAACTTGATTCCAACCAGGAGCTGATCGGCCAGGGACTTGCCAATATCGTGGGCTCGTTCTTTCAGAGTTATCCCGTTTCGGGGTCTTTTTCACGCTCGGCGGTGAACTATCAGGCAGGCGCGGTTTCTGCCCTTTCAAGCGTTTTTACCAGCCTCTGTGTGGTGATAACCCTCCTTTATTTTACGCCCCTTCTCTATCACCTGCCCCAGTCCGTTTTGGCGGCGGTGGTGATGATCGCCGTCCTGGGTCTGGTCCACGTGAAGGAGGTAAAACGAATCCTGCGAGTCTTTGTACCCGATGGCCTTATTTGTATCATTACCTTTGTCGTCACTCTCTATACGGCCCCCCATCTGGACAAAGGCATCTTTTTAGGAGTGCTCCTGAGTATCGCCGTTTTCTTCTATTACAAGATGCGACCCTCTATTGCCGAGCTTTCTTTGGCACCAGATGGCGTCTACCGTGACGCCAAGAAAAACGGTCTCGAACTCTGCAACTACATGGCGGTGATCCGCTTTAACGGGCCGCTCTTTTTCGCAAATCTGAGCTACATTGAAAACGAAACTTTAAAAATTCTGCGTAACTTCCCAAGATTACGTGTAATTATTTTCGAATGTTCCGGACTGAATTACATCGATGCTTCAGGTGTAAGGACCCTTGAGCTCCTGGTGGAGAGGCTTTCGGCGGGTGGTTTTGTGGTGGCCTTTTCTTCCTTCAACGAGAGGGTGGCCGAAACGCTGGAACGAGATCCTCATTTTATACTCGATCCGGGGAAGATATACGCCTCTCTCAAGGAGGCCATCGAAGATCTCTGGCCTCTGGCCCACCAGTACTGGGACAAGCGCCTCGAACCCCGCTGCCCCTTGAAGGAAGTGGTCAAAAAACGAGGATGAGATGGAATCCCCTTCCTCGAATCAAAAGCCTGCTAGTTCTTGCTCAGCAGCACAGAGAGCTTCCAGAATACTATAAGCAATATTATCGAAGAGAAGGCCAATAAAATTGCTGTCAGCTGAAACATTCTTCCTCTTTTACGCGCTGAAGCCCCCTTGAGAGCAGGGCTTTTTTTCGTCAGGTTTGCCTTGGGAGGTGGAAAGCATTCAAATTGTATTATTTTTCTCCCCACATTCCATAGGTATACGGAAAACCCCAGCAGAGGCAGCATAATTATTACGGCAAGCAACATTATATACAGCTGTATTCTGCCCGGGTTGTTCAGGAGCCATCCTGTGATTGCTGGCATGCAATATTGCAAAAGAAGCAGGGAAATAGCAGCCACTATAACGGCTATTAGGGCAAAGATCAGCCTTCTTTTCATTTTTTTCTCAAACTCTTTCGCGAGCTAGATAGAGCTGGTAAGTGGTCTCCAGCCCGGCAAAACAAGTGAAACGAGTCACTTCTAAGGAACTTCCCAATTATACTAGACAATCGATGTTTTCACCGGTCGTGCATAAATTTTAAGGTTTCTTGTTCGTCGCAGATCTTTTATCCCATAGCACTCGTTTTCGTAAACCGTTTGCACAATTTTTCGAATTTAACCGAGCAAAAAACTATATAAAAATTTACTTGACAAAAATCGCGGGCCTGCTAGCTCTTAAACTAAAGTATCCTTTTAAGGAGGTTCTTATGAGGTTAAAGTTCCTTATTTTTTTGATTTTTCTCTTCTTTTTGCCGATTTCCTTGAGTTTTGCCTCGTCTGAGGAGGGCAAGCTTACTTTCCCCACAGGCCCCATCGATGATTTTGAGACCTTCGTCAAGGCTTTTGATTCCATGCGGTGTGCCGAATGCCACCAGGATATTTACGAGGAGTGGAAGGAGTCCTATCACTCCCGGTCCATGGTTTCTTCCATCAAGGGGATTGCCAATTTCTTCACCGTAGGAGTGCCCAAGGAGTGGGAAAAACAGCTCGACAAGAAAGAGATAATCAAGTGCCTGGATTGCCATCTCCCCCAGATAAAGTTCGCCTCGGAGCGCCTGGCGCGAGAGATTGCCGATTATATGATCAAGGCCAAACTGGCCAAAGGTAAGGAGAAGGACGAGGCCATCGCCCGGCTCAAAAAACTCAATCTTTCCTGCTACGGCTGCCACAACATCAAGATTGCCGCTACCGCTCCGGGAATAACCGGGCATATCGAGCCCAACGTCATTTATACGGCCGGAGAGGGCGAATCCGATGCCCATGAAACAGAATACGCTCCCATCCTCAAAAGATCCTTCTTCTGTATCCAGTGTCACGGGGTCTATATTGCTCCCGACGGTGAGAGTACCTACTGCAACACCCTTTCTGGAAGTTATGTGCACAGCTACCTGGGCCGGGGAGGGCGAAAGACCTGCCAGGAATGTCACATGTACAGGAAAGACCGTGGTCACCGGATGCCAGGCGGGCACGATCTTGAAATCGTGAAGGAAGGTATAGATTTCCAGGCAGAGATAAAGCCTTTCCGCTATGGTGTTGGCAAGTGGGTGCCGGCGGTAAACGTGGAGGTCTTTTTGGGCAACAAGGCTGGTCATCGTATTCCAGATGGCTGACTCTGGTCTGGCAAGGTGGTCCTGGAAGTGACTGCTAAAGACCATGAAACTGGCAAAGTCCTTTACACCGATAAGCGGGAATACTTTGAAATAGGTCTGGATCTCGACGGTTACATGCGCTACGGTGCCTGGCAAATAAAGGAAATTGTAGACCTTACCTTACAGCCTCTGGATACCCGCCACGAACGTTTCTTTGCCACTTTCCCCAAAGATGTCACGGAGGTGGATCTTTCCGTCAACGTTTACTATTACATCAGCGGCAAAAAGGGCGACCTTATCTATCAGGAAAAGCGCCTTTTGAGCTATGAGGAGGAATAGGGAAGGGCGGGCCTAGCGGCCCGCTCTTTTTTACTTCGTGCACACGGCCTTTAAATTTTCGGAGAGAAGAGACATTACCTGGTGTGCTCTGATTTTGGCCGAATCTTTCTCCCCGTTTACGTCTATGATTACCACCCGTCCGAATCCTTTCCCGTAGGCGTTTATGAAATCGTAGACTGCCCCCACGATTACCAGCTCTCCGTGGGCGACCTTTTCTTTGTAGGCCCTCAGGGCCTGTTTGACCTGATAGTGGACGTTTTCTTCCACGTTCTGGAGCCAGCGTTTCTCGAAGTCTCCCTCCTTGGGACCCTGACTCAAGGGAAGGTGGAGATGGTCGAGCTCGGCAATGATCCCCGGAGTTTCACCGCTGTAATCCCCCATGGCCGCCTTCACCGCCCCACAGTGGGTGTGACCCAGGATCAGAAGAATCGGGGTGTGAAGATGAAGGATTCCATAATCCACCGAGCCTTGCGAATTCCCCACCTGGTTGCCGATGTTGCGGATCACGAACACCCGGTCGATAGCCTCCGGAAGAAGGGCCTCGGTTTGCACCCTGGCATCCGAACAGGTGACAAGGGTCAAGATAGGGTGCTGGGCGGTCTGATAGGCCGAAAAGTCTTCGGCTTTATGCTCTCTCACAAAGCGGTCGTTGTGTTGTATCACTTCCTTCAGGGCTTCCTGGGGGCTCATCTTTGCGCTTCCTCCACTAGCCAGAGCCAACCCCGCCAAGAGAAACGTCAACAGCACACCCAAACTCATTATACGCATATTTACCTCCTTAAACAAAAGATTTTAGCCTCCATAACAGCAGGGCAGGAAGAAGGGCAAGTCTTTTGAGAGCAAAAGAAGGGAGAGAGTGAGGTTTTATGAAAGGCGAAGGAAAGTGAGGAGAAGGAGGCGGATCTTCCGCCTCCTGAACTTATTTTTCCTCTTTCAATCTTTCGGCAATGAGAGAGGCGACTTTTTCTCCGGAAAGGAGCATGCCGCCGAAGATGGGGCCCATGCGATAGGCCCCGAAGGTGGCGTTAGCAGCCATACCGGTCACGAAGACCCCGGGGTATACCTCCCTAGTGTAGTTTACGGTGAGACTTTCGGCCACCTCCGCCCACATGGACTTCTCCCCCAAGACGGTGCCGGTCTCGGTGTTCAATTTGGCCCCGAGCTTGCGCTGCATCACCTGGAGGACGGCGGTCTCGTGCCCCGTGGCCTCCACCACGTACTTCGCCCTCACCGCCAGAGGGTCCACGTGGAGCCCGGCCATTTCGGTGGCCGTCCAGTTGAGCACGAGGCCCACCACGCGGTTGTCCCTCACCATGACGTCTTCCACCATGATGAGGTTGAAGATTTTGGCCCCGGCCTGGACGCACTTGGCCGCCAGGATGCAGGCTACCTCCACGGCGTCAGCGGTAAAGTATTCGCCCCCATTCCAGGGCTCCGTCCGCACCCCTATTTCTTTGAGCAGTCTGGCCCCTTCTTCCTGCACCACGATCTCGTTGAACATCATCCCCCCGCCCCAGATGCCGCCGCCAATGCTCATGCGCCTTTCATAGACCGCCACCTTGAATCCCTGGCTGGCAAGCTTGTAGGCTGCCATAAGCCCCGAGGGGCCAGCCCCCACCACTGCCACGTCCATTTCCAGGTAGTCGGAAAATTTCTTGAAGTAACGTTCGATGATGGCCCTGCTGATCTTTATTTCATCCAACGGCATTTCATACCTCCTTTGTAGGAATAATTTGGATCTTAACGACTTTCGAAGTCCTCCTCAATATTTTCCGTCAACACGGAGACGATTTTGAGGTTGAGATCGGCGGCGGGAGCCGAGTGTGTCAGGCGGCCGATGGAGATCAGATCTACCCCGGTTTCTGCCACTTCCCTCACGTTTTCAAGAGAGATCCCTCCCGAGGCCTCAAGCAGCACTCCGGGATCTTTTTGCCGTGCAATACGCACCGCTTCTTTCAATACTTCAGGGGCCATGTTGTCCAAAAGGATGGCCTCCGCTCCGGCCTCTAGGGCTTCTTCCAGTTCCTCAAGGGTTTTGACCTCGATCTCGAGGCGATAGACGTGCGGAATCTTTTCCCTGGCCCGTTTCAGGGCCTCTTTTACGGAACCACAGGCCTTTATGTGATTGTCCTTGATCAGGACCCCGTCTGAGAGGCCAAAGCGATGGTTGGCGCCACCGCCACAAAGGACGGCATACTTTTCAAGTACCCTGAAGCCCGGAAGGGTCTTTCTGGTGTCGATGATTTTGACGGGAAGGTCTCGGACTTTTTCCACGAACTTCCGGGTATGGGAGGCCACCCCGCAGAGATGCTGCAAAAAATTGAGGGCCACGCGCTCTCCTTTCAGGATAGACGATATCCTCCCACGAACTTCCGCCACCACCTCCCCCCGGCGCAAGGCCTCTCCGTCGTTTCGAAGAGGGATGAAGGCAAGCTCCGAGTCCACCAGGCGGAAGACCTCCTCCGCCACCCTCACACCGCAAAGGATGAGATCCTGCTTGGCCCGCAGAAGCCCGAGGCCCCTGAGATGCTCGGGAACCAGGGCGCTGGTGGTGACATCTCCGTGACCCAGGTCCTCCCGGAGCGCGTTCTCTATTAATGGGCGGTATAGCAGAGGATGCGGCGGGGTGAGGTTCATGCTGCCTCCGTCAAATTTATGACAGAAAAAAATTGACACGTTTCGGTCTCCAAAGTTATTTTCTTTGAAGAGTTCTGCCAAGTCTTCTGGGGTGGATTTTTATGCATGAGTCTATTCTTATCGTGGAAGATAACGTGTCTGAGGCTGAAATCTACCAGGATTTCCTCCAGCAAAAGGGTTTTCACGTCGAGGTGGCCCACGACGGAGACGAGGGGATCGCCAAACTGAACGATTCGTTTTTCGACGTGGTGGTAACCGACCTTGCCATGCCCAAGGTGAGCGGGCTCAAGGTTCTGGAGCACGTGGTAGAACACAGTCCGGAAACCATCTGCATCATTCTCACCGGCTTCGGGAGCATCAAGAGTGCGGTGGAGGCCATCAAGCTCGGGGCCTACGACTACCTTACCAAGCCCATCTCCCTTGAGGAACTCCTTTTGACCATTCAAAAGGCGCTCGAGACCCGCCGCCTCCGGCGGGAAAACGAGTATCTCCGCCGCAAACTCTGGCAGGAGTGGGGCTACGGAGAAATCATCGGAAAGAGTGCCCCCATGCGGCGGGTCTTTGCCCTCATTGAAAAGGTCGCCGATACTGATAGCACCGTCCTTATTCTGGGAGAGTCCGGCACCGGCAAGGAACTCGTGGCCCGGGCCATTCACGCCGCAAGTGACCGTCGGGAAGGCCCTTTTATTCCGGTAAACTGCGGGGCCATCCCGGAAGAGCTTCTCGAATCGGAGCTCTTCGGCCACGAGAAGGGGGCCTTTACCGGGGCCATCAAGACCCGTATCGGGCGCTTTGAGCTGGCCCACGGGGGCACCATATTTCTCGATGAAATCGCCGAAATGAGCCCCAAGCTCCAGGTAAAGCTCCTGCGCGTCCTGCAGGAGAAGACCTTCGAGCGGGTAGGGGGAACCCGAGCCATTAAGGTCGATATTCGGGTCATTGCGGCCACGAATAAAGACCTGGAAAAGGAAGTGCGTGAAGGTCGTTTCCGCGAAGACCTCTACTATCGCCTGAACGTGATACCGATCAGGCTCCCCTCTCTTCGGGAAAGGGTCGAGGATATTCCCCTTCTGGTGGAGCATTTTCTCGCACGTTTCAGTCATCGGAAAAAGCGCGAGATAAAGGGCATCACCAAAGAAGCCCTGGAGTGCCTCATGCGGCACGACTGGCCGGGAAACGTGCGGGAGCTCGAAAACGTGATCGAGAGGATGGTCATTCTTTCAAACGGGGATTACCTCACGCTTGAAGACGTTCCCGAGTACATCCTGGGCAAGACCGGGCCCACCTTCACGCCCTATGTCCAGGAATTTGACATCCCCGAAGAAGGGATACATCTCCCCTCTCTGGTGGCAGAGTTTGAAAAGAGTCTCATCCTGAAAGCCCTCGAAAAGACCGGTTGGGTCAAAAATCGGGCCGCGAAACTCCTTCACATCAACCGCACCACTCTCATCGAAAAAATGAAAAAACAGAAGATCACCACCCCGAAGCACCCGTAGTGTCAAAATTTTGTCTTTGAAGGGCGCCTGCCTTTCAGGAAAGGGGCCTCTCTTCTTTTCTTTCCTTCGCACCGTCTTCTGAAAAGCGGCATAGCCTTTGCTACTTCTCCTGGTGCCATGAAGATCCTTTTAGCGGGTTTGATCTTGTTTCTCTCTTTTCCGGTCTGGGCCGAGGAGGGCGCCTCCTGGTGGTATGAGCAGGCCCAGATTCTGTACCAGGAGGGGGATCGCGAAGGGGCCCTGGCCCTCCTTGAGGAAATTCCGCGCCGTTTCCCCGAGGCCAAAAGCATCCAGCTCAGGGCCTCCATCTTGAAGGCCCAGATCTATTACGACCGAGGAGAATACCAGCGGGTCATCGAGACCCTGCGTCCGCTGGTCAGAGAGGCGGAACTCACCCCCCGGGCCTATCTTTTGTTGGCCCAGGCGGCTGAAAAGCTCGGCCTTTACGACGAATCTCTTACCTTCCTTCGCTATCTCAAACGCCGCTTTTCTGAAAGCCCGGAAGTTTGTGCCGGAAACCTCGTTGCAGCCAGGATTTTTCTGGCGCGCCATCTCGAAGAAAAATCCAAGCGATTGGCAAGGAGGGTGCTTTCGCTTTCAAACTGTTCCCTCAAGGAGAGATCCGAAGCCGTGGCCCTTCTCATAAAGACCGGGGAAGACCCGGCCCGGGTCCTTTCCTTTTTGGAGCAAAACCCGGAAGCCAGGCGTTTTGCCCCCGAGATTCTGAAGAGCATCGCCTATTTCCATCTGCAGAGGGGGGACATAGAGAAGGCAGAGAAGGAAATCTTTGAATATCTCAACTACTCTGGAAAGGAAGAAGAGGCCCCGGAACTCCTCTATGCCCTGGGGGAAGCCTACTACAAGGTCCGGAAGTACCGCGAGGCCCGGAGGATTTTGGAGCTGGTCCTCACTTCCTGGCCCCACAAGCCCGAGGCTCTCTTTGCCAAATTCAGGCTCTACCAGCTTCGTTACCTCTTCAAGGAAAAGATCGGCCACAAGTCCGATAAGACCAGGAGACTCTTGCTGGGAATTTGCCGTCTCCTCAAGAAGGAATACCCGGACGCCCCTCTTACCGAAGAGGCCCACGCCGTGGAGATCGAGCTCCTCCTTGAGGAGAAGGATCTTTCCGCTTGCCTCGAAAGCATCTGGGACTTCCTCAAGAAGTATCCGGAATCGACCTTCAAACCGCGGGTGTTCAGGGTCCTTTGTCGGGCAAGTGGTCTTTATTTGCAGGGATTTCTCGCCAAAAAGGAATTCCGCGAAGCCGTTTTGTTTTTTGAGGCTCACCGGGAAGAGCTTTCCGCCGCCGGCTGTGGGACGAGCTTCTATTTTGCCGCCGAGGCCTATCTTGGCCTCGATCTTTCAGAAGAAGCCCGGCTGGTGCTCCTCGACGGCTTTGTCCTCCCCGTGCCAGGGGCATGGGTCTCGAATTTCCGTCTTACCCTGGTAGATCTGCTCCTTTCGGATCCCGAGGGTAAAGATTTTGAACTAGCCGTCAAGATTCTTGAGGAAACTCCCGAGATCTATCCCGAAATTACCAAAAGCCCCTATTTCCACTATCTTCGCGGGAGGATCCTCGCCAGGGAGAGGCGCTGGGTAGAGGCCCTTGAGGAACTTTCTCTCGCCCGCAAGAAGGCCTCGGACGAAGAGCTGAAGGGCCGGGCTGAGGAGGCTTATCTCCGGCTCCTCTTGCGCCTTGGCCGCTACGAGGAGGCCTTTTCCATTCTGGCGGCTCAAAAGGAACCTCCGCCGGTGATTTTCAAGACGCTTGCCCTCTCCCTGCTTCAGGAAAACCGGCTTCTGCTGGCCAAAGAGGTGATCTCCGCTCTCCAGGAGAGATTTCCCAAAGATCCCGAGATCAAATGGCTTTACGGCCTCCTTTTGGAAAAGGAAGGCGAGGCCCAGAAGGCCCTTTCTGTCTGGCAAGAGGTGGCTCAAAGTGAGGGGCTCTATCGAGAACTTGCCAGCAACATCCTCAAGGCCGCCCAGATCCTTGAGGCTTCACGGAGCGAAATTTACTGATGCGCAAGAAGATCCTTCTGATAGACCGGGCCGAGGGTGAACTTCAGGAGCTGGCACACCTCCTCCTGGAGAAGGGGTTTGACGTCTTCTGGGCCCGTGGTGGCGAAGAAAAGGAGAACTTTGCGAACGAAGACGTGGATTTCATCTTCCTTAATCTGGAAATTCCGGGCCGCGGGCGCCTGAGCCTCCTCGAAGAATGCCTCCTTGAGTTCCCCATGGTTCCGGTGGTGGTGCTTTCTTCAGAGGCGGATCTCGAAGAGGCGGTAAGAGCCGCCAAGCTCGGGGCGCTCGATTACAAGCTTCTGCGCACCCCTCCGGAGGAGCTCCTGCTTCTCGCTGAAACAGCCCTCAAGGACAAGTTTCCTGCTGCCACGGAAAGTTTCCTCACCGCCAACAAGAAGCTCTTGAGCCTCCTTGAAAGATTGAAAGACGTGGCCAAGAGCAAGGCCACCGTCCTCATTACCGGCGAGTCCGGCACCGGAAAAGAAGTCCTTGCGAGATTCATCCACCAGGAAAGCGACCGGGCCAAGGGGCCTTTCATCGCCATCAATTGTGCGGCTCTCCCCGAACACCTTCTGGAATCCGAACTCTTTGGTTACGAGAAGGGGGCCTTCTCCGGGGCTTTTACCCGCAAGCTCGGCAAGTTCGAACTGGCCAACGGGGGGACAATTCTCCTCGATGAAATCACCGAGATGCCCCTTACCCTGCAGGCCAAGCTTCTGCGGGTGCTTCAGGAGGGAGAAGTAGATCGCCTTGGGGGAGCTTATCCCGTAAAGGTGGACGTGCGTGTCATCGCCACCACCAATCGCGAGGTGGAAGCGGAAGTCGCCAAAGGCCGCTTTCGGGAGGATCTCTATTTTCGTCTGAACGTCATTCCGGTAAGGCTTCCTCGCCTGCGGGAAAGACCGGAGGATATCAAGCTCCTGGCGGAACATTTCTGTCAGGAGTTTGCCAGGCGTTACGGACGGCCTGTGCGGGGCTTTGCCGAAGGGGTGCTCGAGAGGCTTTCGCAATACTCCTGGCCTGGAAATGTCCGCGAGCTTCGCAACGTCATTGAGAGGGCGGTCCTTCTGGCCAAAGGCCCCTGGATCACCCTTTCTGACCTTTTCCCGCGGGAGCTGCGCCCGCAAAGGAATGAGATGGAGCTTCCTTTGAAGCCGCTCAAGGAGATCGAGAAAGAGATGATATTGAAGGCCCTCAAGGCCGCCAACGGAAACCGGACCAGAGCTGCAGAGATTCTCGGGATCAGCGTGCGGACCCTTCGCAACAAACTCCAGATCTACCGGGAAGCCGGAATTCTTTAGGAGGGGGGAGATGTTTACGGGAAAGATCTTCGGAAAGACCTGGCAGGTGGTGACACAGGCCCTGAAACTTCGTCTGGCAAAGCACGATGTCATCGCTGCCAACATCGCCAACGTGGACACCCCGGGTTACCGCCGCAAGGACCTTCCCTTCGAGAAGGTGATGGCGGCTTACCTCAAGGGGACCCCGGCGCTCAAGACCACTCATCCGAGGCATTTTGGCCCCCATCCCCTCAAGCCCCCCCTTTGCCCGGAAGAAGATTGTGTGCCTGCAGACGAAGGCACCCCGAACAACGTCTCTCTCGAAGAAGAGATGGCCAAGCTCTCGGAGAACAATCTCATGTATCAGGCCACGGTCCAGGCCCTCATCAAGGAGCTTGAGCTCTTGAAAGAAGCCATTACCGAAGGAGGTAAGCGCTAATGAAACTCCTGACCGCCTTACGTTTGGCCTCAACTGGCCTCAGGGTGGAGCGTACCAGACTCAACGTCTCGGCCATGAATCTGGCCAACGCCCACGTTACCCGGACGCTTGAAGGTGGCCCTTACCGTGCCAAGAACCTTCTCGTGGCGGCAAGTCCCCTTCCTCCCGATTTTGCCACCAGGCTGGGAGAGCTTTCCGAAAAGCTTGCCGCCCCGCAGGTGCTCGGCATCGTGGACGACGAGGCCCCCTTCAAAGAGGTCTACGATCCTTCTCATCCCGACGCCGACGAAAGGGGCATCGTGCGTTATCCCAACGTGGACGTCCTTACCGAGATGGTGGATCTCATGGCGGCCTCAAGGGCGTACGAGGCCAATCTTTCCGTGGTCTCCATCACCAAGAATCTGGCTCTGAGAACTTTGGACATCCTGAAGTAGGGGGAGAAGATGAAAATTTCAGGCTTTGGCTACCAGTCTCCTTTGAACCCCAAGCCCACGGCCGGCAATTCTCTCCGGGGTGGTGACTTTGCAGACCTCTTGAAGGAAGAGATCGGCCGGGTTGACGCCGCCCAGAAAGAAGCCGCCGCAAGGCTTGAGGCCTTTGCCGCGGGAGAAGATCCGGATCTTGCCGGGCTCACGCTTTCTCTCACGAAGGCAGATCTATCCCTGCGACTCCTTCTTCAGGTGAGAAACAAGATCCTTCAGGCGTACGAAGAAATTATGCGCATGCAACTCTAAATGAGAGGTTGAGAGATGAATTTTCCGGCACCCAGGGAACTTTTTCAGCAACTGAGAGATTTCTGGCAGGGGCTCTCCCGCCCCCAGAGGTTTGCTCTTCTGGGGACCCTGGTCATTGTTTTCGGGGGGCTTCTCGGGCTTATCTATTATGCCAACCGGGTGGATTGGGGTCTCCTTTACCGGGGACTTCCCGAAGACCGGGCGGCCCAGGTGATCGAGTATCTCAAACAGGAAAAGATTCCCTACAAGGTGGAGCCGGATGGTTCCATCAGGGTCCCTCGCGATAAGGTGCCGGAAGTGCGCATGGCGCTGGCAAGTCAGGGGGTGCTCGGCCCCAACCTGGAGGGCTTTGAGATCTTTGATCGCAACCAGCTGGGTGCCACGGATTTCCTGCAACGGGTCAATTACCAGAGGGCGCTTGAAGGGGAGCTCTCGCGTACCATCGCTGGTCTCAAGGCGGTGGAGGCCGCCAGAGTACATTTGGCGCTTCCTCGCGAAAGCCTTTTCATCACCGAAGAGAAGCCGCCCAAGGCTTCTGTCTTCGTGAAGCTCAAGGAGGGAGAGCGCTTAAGCCGGCGCGAGGTGCAGGGCATCGTGAACCTCGTCTCAAGCGCTGTGCCGGGGCTCTTGCCGGAAAACGTCACCGTGGTGGATACGAATGGCCGCGTCCTTTACAAAGAGGAGAGCCCCGAGGAGAGGCTCACCTCCGAACAACTGGCCTTCCGGAAGAAGCTTGAATCCGCCTATCAGGAAAAGATCGAATCCCTTCTGACCCAGGCCCTGGGGCCGGGGCACGCCGTGGCCCAGGTTTCGGTGGAGGTGGATTTCACCAAGGAGATCCGCACGGAAGAGACCTACGACCCCGAGGGTATCGCCATCAGGAGTGAGCTCAGCGAAGAAAGCCAAAAGGAGGGGCTTTCAGAAGGCGGCATCCCCGGTGTGAAGGGGGCGGTGGCCAACAAGATCGAAGGCAACGCCAAGAGCCTTTCCCAGAGTCAGCGCGAGGTGCGGCGCAGTGTTACCCGTAACTACGAAGTGAGCAAGGTGGCTCGCAAACAGGAACTTTTGCCGGGAACCATCAGAAAGATCTCGGTGGCGGTGCTCGTGGACGAGGCCCTGCTCAACTCCGCAGGCAAGGAAGGTGAGGCCCAAGCGGCTACCGACAAGCTGGCCCTCGTGGAAAGACTTGTCAAAGGGGCGGTGGGCTACAATCCTGACCGTGGAGACCAAGTAGAGGTGATCGGTCTTCCCTTCGAAGGTTTTGCCGAGATGGCCCCGAGAGCGGCCTGGCTCGACTACGCGGAGAGATTTGCCAGGCCCTTCATCGAATTCCTGCTGGTGCTCCTCTTTCTCCTTCTGGTCATAAGGCCAGTGCTTAAGACCTTTCTCAAGCGCATGGAACCGGAGCCCCCGACCCCACCTGAAGAGGCGCTTCCCGAAGAGGAGGCTGAGGCGCTGGAGTCGGAGGAGCCTACACCTCTGCCTCAGGAGATCGCCCTCAGCATCATTCAAAATCAGCCTGAACGGGCGGCGGTGTTGGTGCGCCGCTGGTTAGCAGAAGAAAGTGAAGAGGAACGTCAGAAAGCCTTGAAGGAGGCCGAGGCTCATGCCCACGTATAAGGTCGACCCCGATAACCTTACCGGCCCGCAGAAGGCGGCCATCTTTCTCCTCACCATGGGGGAGGAGTTTACCGCCGAGGTCTACAAGTATCTCAACGAAGAGGAAATCAAGCGGATCGGTGTGGAAATGGCCCGGCTGGATTACATCCCTGCAGAGGCCGTCAAGAAGGTCCTTGACGAGGCCAATATGGAGAGCAAGGAGCTCCTGGCGGATATCAGCGTTTCGCCGGACGAATTCCTTCAGCAAAGTCTGGTGAAGGCTTACGGAGAACGCGGAAAAGAGATCTACGAGGAAATACGTCAGGAACTGGGGCCCAAGGTCTTCGAAAAGTTGCGACGTCTTGACCCCCGCACCATTGCCAACTTTTTGCGGAACGAACACCCGCAAACCATCGCCATCATTTTGGTCCACCTGGATTCAGACAAAGCCGGGCAGGTCATCTCTTTTCTGCCTGAGAACATGCGCCCTGAAGTGGTCTTCCGGATTGCGGAGTTGGATAAGGTTGACCCCGAAATCATCCAGGAAATAAGTATCGCCCTCGAAGAGGAGCTCGAATCCGTTGGAGGAACCTTCAGCAAGAAACTTGGCGGTGCCGAACGGGCGGCGGAGATCCTGGCGCATGTAAGTCGCGATCTCGAAGAAGAGATCCTTTCCGAGGTGGAAGAAGAGAACCCGGCTCTCGCCGAGGAAGTGCGCAAGCACCTCTTCACCTTCGAAGATCTCCTCAAAGTGGACGATACCGCCATTCAGGCCATTCTGAAGGAGATCTCCACCGAGGACCTCAAGCTGGCCTTGAAGACCGCTTCCGAGGAGCTGCGCGAGAAGTTCTTCAGCAACATGAGCGAACGAGCGGCTCAGCTCCTCCGGGAAGACCTCGAAATCATGGGTCCGGTGAGGGTCTCAGACGTGGAAGCCGCCCAGCAGAACATCATCAAGGTGGCCAAACGCCTCGAACAGGAAGGGAAGATCGTTCTGGCCGTAGGGGAGGAGGAATTTGTCTAGGATCATCAAAGGCGGAAACACCAAGGTCTTTTCCTTTCTGCTGGACAAGGGCACCGAAGAGGAGTCCTTCAACCCTCTCAAGAGGCTTTTGCCGGAAGAGGCCATCGTGGAAATTGAAAGGTCCCGAAACGAAGCTGCTTCCGAAATCGAAGACCCCGCGGAGGAAAATTCCCCGGAAGAGCACGAGGAAGCGCTTCTTCCCGAAGAGGAAACCCTGCCGGAGGCGGAAGAGACCTCCGAACCCGAGGAGGTAGAGGATGAGAGCAGGCCGTTTGATCTCGCGGAGGTGAGCCTTGAAGAGCTCCTGCAGCATCCCGAGATTTCTGCCAGGTTGGCGCATCTTGAGCAGGAGGCCTATGAGAAGGGTTTTGCGCAGGGGCAAAAAGACGGGGAAGAGCTTGGGCGTCGCCAGTACGAGACACTTGCCAACCGGCTCAAAGATATTCTGAAAAGCCTGGATGAGGCTGTCTCGGAGCACGTTCTCACGCTCGAACCGCAGCTTTTCAGTCTCCTGAAAGTCATGGTGGAGAAGCTGGTGCTAAAGGAGGTCTCCACTTCCCCGGAAGTCATCAAGACCTGTTTGCGCGAGGCCCTCGGACACGTGGTGGAGCAGACCCAGGTCAAGATCCATCTTCATCCCGACGACGTCGAATTTCTGGAAGAAGTCCTGGGGGAGCTGCGGGAGGAATTTGCCCGCATCAGGGATTTCGAGATCCTCTCGGATCCCAATCTCAGCCGGGGCGGCTGCCTCCTTGAAACGGAGTTCGGTCTGATCGATGCTACCCTGGACCGCCGCTGGCGAGAAATCTTTGCGAAACTCGAAGATGAAAGCACCAAATCTTGAACGCTATCTCAAGAGTATTTCCGAGATCTCTCCCGTCACCGTCTGTGGCCAGGTAAAGCGGGTGGTGGGGATGGTGATCGAGGCCCAGGGCCCCAATGTCAGCGTGGGTGGGCTCTGTGAGATCGAGGTCCCTGGAGGGAGAAACATTCTGGCCGAAGTGGTGGGATTTCGAGACGAAAGGGTCCTTCTCATCCCCTTCGGAGACCCCCGCGGGGTGGAGCCCGGAAGCAAGGTCTTTTTGCGACCCGAGGTGGGGGTGCGGGTGGGAGAGAAGCTTTTGGGCCGGGTGCTGGACGCCCTGGGAGAGCCTCTCGATGGCAAACCTTTGCCGCGGCTTGCGCAAACCTATCCTCTCCACGCCGAACCTCTCAAACCCTTTGAGCGCGGCCGAATCGAAGAACCTCTGGATGTGGGTATCCGGGCCATAAACGCTCTGCTTACGGTGGGGAAGGGGCAGCGGGTGGCCATCATGGCGGGTTCCGGAGTGGGGAAATCCACCCTCCTTGGCATGATGGCCCGCCACACCAAGGCCGACGTCAACGTCATCGCCCTCATCGGAGAGCGCGGAAGAGAAGTGCGGGAGTTTCTGGAAAGAGACCTGGGGGAGGAAGGTCTTTCCCGTTCGGTAGTGGTGGTGGCCACCTCTGATCAGCCGCCACCGCTTCGTATGCGGGGGGCTTATCTGGCCATGGCGATAGCGGAGTATTTCCGGGATCAGGGAGCCGACGTCCTGGTGATGATGGACTCTCTCACCCGCTTTTGCATGGCGGGAAGAGAAGTGGGGCTCGCCGTGGGGGAGCCTCCCACCGCCCGGGGCTACACCCCTTCGGTTTTCGCCGCCCTGCCGCGCCTTCTGGAAAGAGCAGGTCCCCGGGCCGGAGGAGGGAGTATTACCGGGTTCTACACCGTCCTGGTGGAAGGAGACGACTTCAACGAACCCGTGGCAGACGCCGTGCGTTCCATCGTGGATGGTCACATTGTGCTCACCCGCGAGCTTGCCCACCAGGGGCATTATCCGGCCATTGACATCCTCCAAAGTGTGAGCCGGGTGATGCGAGATATCGTCAGCTCGGAGCAAATCGAGGCCGCCAAAAAGCTCGTCAACATCCTGGCGGTGTACCGGCGCGCCGAAGACCTCATCAACATCGGGGCCTACGTACGCGGTAGCAACCCCGAGATCGACCAGGCCCTGGCAAAGATCGAGCAAGTAAACGCCTTTCTCAGACAGGAAGTCGAGGAAAAGGCGGATTTTGAGAGCAGTTTGCAAAAACTCTTTGAGGTGGTGTCATGAAAAAGCCTCCTCAAACACTCAAAACTCTCCTCTGGGTGAACGAGCTCAAGGAAAACCTGGCACGAGAGGAATTTCAGAGGGCCAAGAGATCGTTGCGGGAGCTTGAGGAGATGCTCGCTGAAATTTCTTCCCTTCCCAGAAAACTTTACGATGAGCTCACGGAGAGGCCGGTCTCGGGAGAGGAGCTCAGGTTTTTTTCCTCGCAGGTGGAGCAACTCTTGGAGGAGAAGAAGCGGGTGGAAGAGATTCTGGCGCAAAAGAGGGAAGAGGTGGAGCGTTTACGGAAGAAGGCCCTTTACCTGCATCAGCGGCGCCGGATGGCAGAGATTCTCTGGCAACGCGCCCGGGAGCATTATCTCAAGAATCTCTTCCAGAGCGAGCTGAAAGAAATAGAAGACCAAATCTTAGCCAGGAGAAAACAAGATGAAGGGCTTTAGAATATTGCCCCTTCTCGTAGGGGTGGCCTTTTTGAAACTCCTTCTCACCGGAGCCTATTTTTGGGGTGTCAAGGGTGGCAAGCTAAATCTCACCGTGGCCGAAGCCCGGGCCTCGGCGGAAAAGGAGACGTCAGAAGAGGGGGCTTTTTGTTGCCCCGAAGCCCTTTTTGAGGCCCTGCGCCTGGAGAAAGAAAAGCTTCGTCAGGAAAGATTGGCCCTGGAGAAGAGGAAGAAAGATCTGGCCCTCCTAGAGGAGCAGGTCCGGCGACGACTTGCCACCCTCAAGAGTCTGGAAGAAGAGCTTGACAAAAAGCTCAACGAGCTTCGAGAGATAAAGACCAAACGTTTCAAGCTCCTGGTGGGGGCTTACGGCACGATGAAACCCTCGAAGGCCGCCCGCCTCATCGAGGCCATGGAGCCCGAGATGGCCATCAAGATTCTTTCGGCGCTCAAGACCGATCAGGTGGCCCGTATCCTTTCGGCCATGCCTCCTGAGAAGGCGGCTTCTCTAGCCGAGGCCCTCTCTGGCCTTCCTCCCAGAGAATTGTGACTTGAAAGCTCCTCCTCCTGATGCTTAGAATGAACAAAAAAGCGAGGAGGAAATCATGGGCCTGCAACAGCTGATTACCAAATATGTCCCGCAGGGAGTCTTCGTCGTTACGGTAAGGGACGGTGAGAAGATAAACGGTATGACAGCCGCCTGGGTGAGCCAGGTCTCTTTCAGGCCGCGGCTCCTCTCCGTAGCCATTGCCCCCCAGCGCTACACTTACGAGCTCCTCAAAAATTCGGGTGTTTTTTGTATCAACGTATTGGGAGAGGGGCAGGTGGAGCTCGCCAAACATTTCGGCTTCAAGAGCGGGCGTGAGGTAAACAAGTTCGAGGGCATCGAGTATTCCACCGCTCTAAAGGGTTCTCCGGTGCTGAAAGATGCCATAGCTTATTTTGAGTGCCAGGTGGTGTCCACCTGCGAGGCCGGAGATCATGTGCTCTTCATCGGAGACATCGTGGACCACGGAGTGCTCAAGGAAGGGGTTGAACCCCTCATTTTCCGCTGGGACGACTACTTCGGAGGAAGATAATGACCAAGAAGAAAGAGACCCACGCACCGGAAGAGGAAATATTGGTTCTCCATGAAAAATGGGTGAAAGCCGCGAAGGAACATCTGCGTGAAATTGTCATCGCAGCCATAGCCCTCGTATTTTTGGCCTCTCTCTGGGCCCTTTACGATTATTACCGCCAGAAGCGCCTGGAGAACGCTACTTTGCTCTACGCCAAGGCCCTGATGACTCCCGCCGAAGAAGAGCGGATCAAACTTCTCGAAGAGGTGGTAAGAAAATACGGTGGTACCACCACGGCTCTGGAGGCCAGGTTATCACTTTACGAGATATACTTTAGCAAGGGCGACCTGAAGAAGGCCGAGGAAGAGCTCAAAAAAGCGGCTTCGAAGGCCAAAGGCGACCTCAAAGTCGCAATGGAGATGGGGCTAGGTTATTTTGCCGAAGACGAGAAGAGATATCCGGAAGCGGCCCGTTATTATCAGAAGGGAGCCTCGGCCAAGATCGGCTTCGAACAGATCGCCTATCTCGATCTGGCCCGGGTGGCTGAGCTTCAGGGAAGGTGGAACGAGGCCGTAAAATACTATCGAGAGGTTATTTCTCTCAAACCTTCCGGCGCCAAACTCGACTTTCTCCAGGTCAAACTTTCGCGTCTCCTGGAGAAGGTAGATCAGGGTTCAAAGGAGGGAGAGGGTTAGATGTCTCTTCTGGTTTTCCAGCGTCTGGCTGAGCAACGCATCCAGGAGGCCATGCAGAACGGCGAGTTCGATAATCTTCCTGGTAAAGGGAAGCCGATCCAGCTGGAAGACTTGAGCAACGTGCCGGAAGAGTTGCGTCTGGCTTACAAAGTCCTGAAGAATGCCGGTTTCCTGCCTCCGGAGGTGGAGCTCCTGCGAGAGATCAAGACGGTAGAAGACCTCCTGGAGCACATGGAGGAAGAAGAACACAAGGTGCGCCAGATAAGGCGGCTCAACTATCTCATCATGAAGCTCAATCAGGTCCGCCGGCGCCCTATTAATCTGGAAAAGGAGCAGCGCTACTACGATAAGATCGTCGAAAGGGTGGAGGTCTTCGGCAGTAAGAAGGCCAAGGCCAAGCGCCTGGAGGCTCTGGAAGAAGGGCAGGTCCCGCGGGTCGACTTCAAGCGCATCGAACAGCAGACCGTTTTGATGGTAATGGCGCGCCTCAATGCCCGCCGTTCTTGACAGGCAAGGGGAGTATCTTAATATTATTTCCGGGTCGGGACGTGGCTCAGCCTGGTAGAGCACTGGGTTCGGGACTCAGGGGTCGCAGGTTCAAATCCTGCCGTCCCGACCATTTTCCCGCGATAAATCCCCCACTTACGAAACGCCAAATTCCGCTGGGGACAGTTTGGGGACAAATCTCAGAGCCATTGCAGCCCAGGAGTATGCGTTGGCAATCTGCCAATTCTCGTGGATGGGAATAGAATCAATTGTTCTGGGCAACTCTGGTTTCCAGGGCGGCGTTCCAGAAGCGGTAGAGAAGAGCCAGTTTTTCCTGCCATACCGTGGTCCAGTCGTTTAACAGAATACCTCCTGTATCTTTGCTGTCAGGATTGAGAGACCAATAAAAGGTGTTGTATATCTTTTTGGAGACGAGATAGTTGACGAAAGCTTCGTGCCATACTTTGTCGCGAGGGTCCTTTGAGCCGTATTTGCCACCCCATTCTCCTATGACAATGGCATATTGCCCCGCAAATTGACCAAAGTGTTGTTCCCAAATTTTTGGCAAGTTTTGCGGAAAGTCTGGATCTTCGAAGTAAGATTGTGGATAAACATCCGGTCCGTATACGTGGGGGCTTAAAACCAGTTTATCTCTGGGAATATCTAGAGGAGTGCAGGCCAAAGGTTCCAGGTTTCCACCGTACCAGTGGTTTTGCGAACTCGAACAAAGAGGATTTTCCTGTATACCCTCCACAAAGATCAAGATCCGCGGATTTGCCTTTAAGATGGCCTTTGCGGCACGTGCCGCAGCTTTGTCCCAATCGGTGTTATAATTACCCGTTCCCCATGTTGCTCTGCCGTGGGGTTCATTCTTCAGATCTAAACCCAGAAAGTGGGTAATGTGTGCGTAACGTTTCGCCAAAAATACCAGATCTTCTATCCATTCTTTTTCAGAATAATTTGCGGTATACCACAATTCGCTGATTGACCGGCAATCAGGACGATGATGATCCAGAAGGATATAGAGGCCCTGTCTGTCTAATTCTTCTACTATCAGGTCAAGGATTTGCAAACTGTTTTTTCCTTGCAAGTCAGGATTGTGTTGATAGTTGATGTTTGAGACGGGAGCAGAGTGTAAAGTGGCAGGGCAGACTGGAATACGAACCGCGTTGAACCCCAGAAAGGCTATTTGTTTTATCAGAGAACGCCAGGGTCTGCTCCACAATCCATGCACGACGTGATCCGGGGTTTCGAAACCAAACCAATTTATACCTCGTAAATGTATAATTTCTCCGGAAGGAGAGTAAATCTGTCCTCCTTTTGTGAAATACCCTGTTAGCTTTCTGTCAGATTTTAGAACACTCAATATGTGTGAAAAAAATGTTTCTCTGGAAGTGTTAGCTAACTCCCCTGCAACGGTTCCCAGAAGCAGGAGAAACAAGACTACAACGAGAGGGACAAAAAAGCGAAACTTGTAAGGAAGAAGAAAAGAAAAGGCCGAATTTTTACCTCGGCTTTTGGATTTTTCCATATTGATTCGCCATTTTAATATCTTTTGAATTCCGGTTACAACTGTTTTTGAAAAGTACAGAGGCTCAAAATTTGAGATGCCCGGGCGCGAGAGTTCTTCTCCCGGCC
>Ga0256835_1000476_pt1 | contig 29894 bp, 34 predicted proteins | sample PIR30metaG_FD_185972 | JGI IMG/M metagenome (GOLD analysis project Ga0256835, IMG submission 185972) | Hydrothermal vent microbial communities from East Pacific Rise, Pacific Ocean - PIR-30 | ecosystem: Environmental > Aquatic > Marine > Hydrothermal vents | place: Pacific Ocean: East Pacific...
GGAGGGCTGAGAACCTTCCTGATATGAGCTTTGGCGGGGCGGAGTTCAATTTGAAGTGGAGAGGGAAGGGGATTTTTCTGGGCATTGGAGGGATGTTTAACCTTGTGTTCCATTCCATTGACAGGGAAACCAAATATGCCCTTGCCTTTGAAAGGGAAAAAATCTCAGGAATGGTGGGTGTGAATTCAGGGGTATTTTCCCTTTCGTCGGTGCTTTCCTATAAAAGAATGTATTCAGGAGAAGGGGGGGTATTTCTGGATTCAAGGTTTTCTGTTAGGTTCAGAAAATTGACTTTCTACATTCAGGGAAACAATCTTTTTAACACCATAATAGAGGAAATCCCCGGAATCAGAATCCCTGGAAGATGGATCTCTGGAGGGGTATCCCTGGAGCTTTAATGGTGGCGAATTATACATATTCCCGTACTATTATGTCCTGGAGCCTTCTTTTGGGTACGTGATGCACCCCCTGTTCATCCCTCCAGTATTTTATGTTACCGTCCGCAGTAGCCTCTTCGATCACAATTGTTTCTGCTGGCTTTCCCAGGGCGAGTACCAGGAGGATGTTAAACCGGTCGGGAATTTTCAGAGAGTTTCCAAGACGCTCTCTGTTTATGGAGGCTATGATGCAACCACCCAGGCCCTTTTCCGTAGCCCCCAGCAGAATACTCTGTATGGCAATTCCAGCATCGTACTCGAAAAATGAGGTTGAGATTTTCGTGTCTGCCAGGACAATAATGTAGGCAGAGGGCCTTTCTCCTTCCGAGGGACCGGGCCAATCCTCAAGATAGGCTGCCCATGAGAGGGTGGGAAAGATGAGGGCGTTTGTCTCAGGATTGCAGGAGAGGATGTACTTTAGCGGTTGAAGGTTGGCGGCGGATGCAGAGAGACGGGCCAGGTCCACAAGCTCCCTCAGGGTTTCAATGTTAATTTTGAAACTCTGATTAAACCTTCTGCAGGTACGATTTTTTAATATAAGTTCCCTGATCACAGCTTACCTCCGTTTTGAGCCAGGTCATTTCCCTTTTATTTCCGTCTCCAATTCCTGATCAAGATCTATTAGTTCCCTTTCTATTTTCCTCCTCCATTCTTCCAGTTCCTCCCTGCTTCCTTCCGGGATATAGAAGGGTCCCTTAAGCTTCATGACAATCTTTGAGAAGGGTGGAAAGATGTTGAATTTATCCCAGGAACTCAGTTTTCTGGAGGGCTTTGAAGCATAGGACCCTATAATGAGCGGGGCTCCGGCCCGGGCAGCAGCGTAAATGCACCCTATTTTTAAACTATGGTATGGACCAAGAGGACCATCCGCGGCAAATACCACGTCCTCTCCCCTTCTGAGGGCCTTTATCGCCTCTGCAAGAGCAGTTCCTCCGAACCTTGTGGATGAACCGCGTATGGGTTTATAGCCCAGCTTTGAGGAAACCGTGGCCAGGAGCTCACCATCCCTGTGTCTGCTTATTATAGGCCTAAGTCCCCTTTTTCTAAAGAAGTAAAAGGGGTAGAACATCTTTCCATGCCATAGGCAGTACACGATACCCTTTCCTTCCGCCTTGAGTTCGTCTATTATCTCCAGACCCTCCACTCTCTTTCTTGAAGTGCCGCATATTATCCTCAGGAGGAAAGAAAGAATGGTTCCCTTCATTTTATCCCGTACTTCTTTAATTTAGCATATAAGGTTTTAGGTGAAATTCCAAGAACTCCGGCAGCCTCCCTGATTTCACCGTTTGCTTCTTTCATTGCCATCTGTATCTTCCTCCTTTCCACCCACTCCCGGGCTCTGTTCACAGCTTCCTCAAGGGTGCCGGACAGGTCAAGTACATCCTCGTTTTGCTGAAGAACTATTTCTGCTTCAGTTATATGCTGTCCACCGGAGAGAACAAAGGCCCTTTCAATTACGTTCTTGAGTTCCCTCACATTGCCGGGCCAGGAATAGCTCATGAGTTTTTTCTTGGCGCCCTCTGTAAGGGATGGTGGAGTTTTGCCCCGGGCTCTGGCCATGTTGCTGAGGAAGTACTCGCTCAAAGGGATAATGTCTTCCTTCCTTTCTCTAAGGGGCGGAATCCTTATGGGAAAGGCCGAGATCCTGTAATAAAGATCCTTTCTGAATTTTCCGGTATTTACAAGGTCAATTATGTTCTTGTTTGTGGCAGCTATAAGTCTTATATCCACCTCTATTTCCCTTGTTCCGCCCAGACGCTCGAATTTCTTCTCCTCAAGAACCCTGAGGAGTTTTGCCTGAAGAGAGGGGCTCATCTCTCCGATTTCGTCCAGGAAGAGAGTTCCACCCCGTGCAAGTTCTATTCTTCCGAGTTTCGTTCTGATCGCTCCGGTAAACGCTCCCTTTTCATATCCAAAGAGCTCACTTTCCAGAAGGGGTTCCGGGATGGATGCGCAGTTTATGGCAACAAAGGGACCCGATTTTCTCCTGCTTAAACTGTGTATGGCCCTTGCAAACACCTCCTTACCGCTGCCAGTTTCGCCCAGAAGAAGAACCGTTATATCTGAATCTGCCGCCTTTCTCGCGTTTTCAATGGCGTCCATAAAAGCGCTGGAATTGCCTATTATCTTCACCCGGTCTTCCAGTTCCCTGAGGGCCAGCAGTCCGAATTCCGTTTCCTTTTCCTTCCAGGCTCTCTCGATGATAATCTGGAGATACTCCGGGTCCACCGGTTTTTGAATGAAATTGTAGGCTCCCTTTTTTATGGCTTCCACAGCCATCTGGATTGTTCCATAGGCAGTGATGACTATAAAGGGAATTCCAAGTTCTATGGCAGCTGGAAGTAGCTCTGTTCCTTCTCCATCGGGGAGTTTTAAATCGGAAACGATAGCGTGGAAATTGCCGGATTCCAGCTTCTTTCTCCCCTCCTCAAGGGTAAATGCCTGAAAAATTTCAATTCCCCTCTCCCTGAAAAATCCCTTCAGAGCAGAGGACAATTTTTTGTTATCTTCAATAAGAAGTACTTTCATCTTTCAATTATAACTTAGACTTGACTTAAAGCCCTATTTATGGTAATCTCCTTCGGTAAAAAAGCAAGGAGAGGGAAAGATGTTTGCAATAATAGAAACGGGTGGAAAACAGTACAGAGTAGAAGAAGGCCAGGTTATCGAAGTGGAAAAAATTGAGGCCAATGAGGGGGATACCGTAGAAATAACCGATGTTCTTATGGTAGGCCTTGATGGCGAGATAAAGGTCGGACAGCCCCGGGTGGAGGGTGCCAGGGTTGAGGCCAGGGTGCTTTCCCATAAGAGGGCGGATAAAATTGTTGTTTTTAAGAAAAAGGCAAAGACCGGGTATAAGAAAAAGACAGGACACAGACAGCATCTTACAGTCCTGAAAATAGAAAAAATAGTAGCATAGGGGGAGAAAATGGCTCATAAGAAATCAGGTGGTTCCGCAAAGAATGGAAGAGATTCCATTTCAAAGAGACTGGGAGTGAAGAGATTTGGCGGTCAGTATGTGAAAGCCGGTTCCATTATCGTTCGCCAGAGGGGAACCAAGTTCAAGCCCGGTAAAAATGTGGGTCTTGGAAGGGATTACACAATTTTTGCTCTGAAGGATGGAGTTGTTTCCTTCAGACATTCCGCAGGAAGGGTGTTTGTGGATGTTGTCCCTTCCTGATCTTTAATGTTTGTAGATAGAGCCAGGGTTAGATTAATCGCAGGCAGGGGCGGAAACGGGTGTGTAAGTTTTAGAAGAGAGAAATTTGTCCCGAAGGGTGGACCGGATGGGGGTGATGGTGGAGATGGTGGGTCCATATACCTTGTTTCAGACCCCGGAATGAATTCCCTTATAAGATACAGATATAACCCCTATTTTAAAGCAGAAAACGGGGCTCACGGGAAGGGAAAAAACATGCATGGACGGAAGGGGAAGGACCTTTATCTGAAGGTTCCTGTTGGCACCGTGGTAAAGGATGCTCAAACCGGCGAAGTGCTTTTCGATTTTACAGAACCCGGGCAGAAATTTCTGGCTGTAAGAGGAGGAAAGGGAGGGCGCGGAAATGCCCGGTTTGTAACACCCACAAATAGGGCTCCCAGATATGCCGAACCAGGGGAGGAGGGGGAAGAGCGGGAGCTGCTTCTTGAAGTAAAGGTTATGGCGGATGTGGGTCTTGTAGGCCTTCCAAATGCAGGAAAATCCTCTCTTTTAAGGAGGGTTTCCCGTGCCAGACCCAGGGTGGAACCGTGGCCATTTACAACGCTTTCTCCCCATGTAGGAGTTGTCAGTCTGAACGATGAGGACTCATTCATTATGGCTGATATCCCTGGCCTTATAGAAAACGCCCATAAAGGGGCAGGACTTGGGATTAAATTTTTAAAACACATAGAAAGGACCAGAATAGTGGTGCTTTTGATTGACCTGTCTCCTGAGGCTCCCCATCCTTTGAAACAGGTGGATATTCTGCTTAAGGAGCTTAAAAGCTACAGCAGTGAGCTTGCAGGTAAGGTAAAAGCCATAGTTGTGAATAAAATAGATCTTATACCCGATGAAAAAAGGGATTTTTCCGATATAATAAATAGGGCAAGGGATATGGGCGTGGAATTTTATGCAATTTCAGCCCTCACAGGAGAGGGTGTTGAAAAGTTCCTCCAGGGGATATATTCTCTTTTAAAGGAATGAGAGTAGGTATTTTCGGAGGAACCTTTGATCCACCACATCTGGGACACCTCAGAGCTGCGGAACTGGCCAGGGAATCCTTTTGCCTGGACCAGGTGTGGCTGATGGTGTCCAATGATCCTCCCCACAAGAAGGGAAAACCCATTACCCCTGTGGTAAAACGTCTTGAAATGACGAGGCTTGCAGTCCAGGATAATCCCCGGTTTTTCGTTTCCGACTTCGAGATCACAAGAAACCTGAGCTACACCATAGATACAATGAGGAGCCTGCAGCGGGAATTTTCTCACGAGTTCTTTCTAATAGTGGGGGAGGATAGTTTTGACCAGTTTCCCACATGGAAGGATCACATGGATTTGATAGAGGAATTTCCGATAATTGTTATAAAGAGGAAATGGACTGAGGAACATGTGCCGGAGTGGTTCAGGAGGACGGGAAAGGAGATAAAAATCCTGAAGGAGGGGGAAAAACACTGTGGAAGCGGGATCTTTTTCCTTTCGTGTGCCACCCTTCCCATTTCTTCCTCCAGCATAAGGGAAAAGGTGAAAAATGGTCTTTCTATAAGATACCTTGTTCCCAGAAGCATAAGAAAATATATTGAAAAGGAGGTGCTTTATAGATGAATTTTTCTGAGGGAATTAAAAGGGCTATAGAAGCCCTGAGGGAGAAAAAGGCGGAGGATCTGGTTCTTATCGACCTCAGGGGAATTTGCTCCTTTACCGATTATTTTATAATTGCGACTTCCTCTTCCACCAAGCATTCCCAGACACTGAGCGAGTTTCTTAAGGAAAAGGTGGGAATTACTCCCCTGGGGATCGAGGGAGAGGATAGGGGAGAGTGGGTGCTGGTGGACTATGGTGATTTTATAGTTCACATCTTCCTTGAGGAAAAAAGGAATTACTACTCTCTGGAAACCCTGTGGATGGATGGGAAGTTTTATAAACTTAATCATGAAACCAATAGCCAGGGATAAAAGAACTATAAATATCCTTTTACAAATAGAGAAACTTGCTTCTGCCGGGGTTCCTGTATATTTGTGGGGAGAAGATGGGGTGGGAAAGGATTTTTTTGCTGCCTATCTTCATGAGGTTTCGGGCAGGAAGGGACCCTTTGTGCGGGTGGGGGCCTATAATTTGAAGAAGGAACTGGCGGAGGTTCAGCTTTTTGGATGTAAAAGGGGTGCCTTTTCCGATGCCCATGAGGACAGGGAGGGTTTTTTGAAGAAAGCAGATGGGGGAACCCTCTATCTGGATATGCTTGAAGAAATGGATATGGAAGTTCAAAAGAGCCTTTTTGGGGCGGTTGAATCCGGGGAATTTCTTCCCCTTGGAAGTACCACGCCCGAGAGAAGCGATTTCAGGGTCATTGCATCCGGAAGGTTTCCACTGGAAAGGGCAGTGAAGGAAGGGAAGATCCTGGAAAAATTCATGCATTTTTTCACCTTTTCCCTTGAAATTCCCCCTTTAAGGGAAAGGAAGGAGGATATCGTTCCCCTTGCCCGGGAATTTGCTTCAGGCAGGATAGCCATCCCGGGAGAAGTGGCTTCAGCCCTTCGTTCCTACAGATGGTACGGTAATGTAAGGGAGCTCAAGAATTTCGTGGAAAGGGAAATTGCCCTTGGAAAGGAGGAGCTGGGGGTTCCTTCAATATCTTCTGTTTACCTTGAAGAGGAACTGAAGGAAAAAGCATCTGATTTGCCCTCTCTGGAGGAAATGGAGGTATGGTATATTAAAAGAGTTCTTTCCATCTTTAATGGAAATAAAACAAGGGCGGCTAAAGCTCTGGGCATAACCAGAAAAACCCTTTTAAGGAAGTTAAAAAAGTGAAGATAATACTGGCCTTTGGGGGAAGAACAAAACTTCCACAATCCAGGGAAATAGTGGAGAGGTTTGTTAAAATGTCCGGGAAATTTTTGCCATGCAGGGTGGAATACATCAAGCATCTCAATAGCTGCAAGGAACTTAAGGAGAGATTTCCGGGAGCAATTACAGTGGGGCTTTCTCCAGAAGGAAAACAATACGACTCCAGGGGTTTTTCGGAGCTCATAAAAGAAGCAATGAACGCTGGAAAGGATATTGTTTTCGCGGTTGGAGGAGCAGAGGGATTTTCTATTGACGGATGTGCTAAAATTATTTCTCTTTCCAAGATGACATTTTCTCATGAAACTGCAAGGATAATGGTGGCAGAGCAGGTTTTCAGGGCTCTGTGTTTGATATTCGGCCACCCTTATCCTAAATAGGAGGCGAACATGAAAAAAAGGGATCTTGAGAGGTTAAAAAAGAAACTCCTCAAGAAAAAGGAAGAACTTCTTTCTAAGCTTGAAGAGCTGGGTAAGGAAACTTCTGAAGAAGGGGAACCCCTTATCGAATACTACGATAAGGCTACCTATCAATTTAATAAAGAATATAAAATTGCTCTCGGCCAGAAGGATGCCGAGATACTTAAAGACATAGAAGATGCTCTGAGGAAAATGGAGGATGGGACCTATGGTGTGTGCGAGGAATGCGGAAAGCCCATTCCCATTAAACGTTTAACCGCTGTTCCCTGGGCAAGATACTGTGTCGAATGCGCCGAAAAACACGAAATGGAGCGTGAAGCAGAGGAAGAAGAGTATTATTAAGGCCCTATCACGGGTAGAACTTCTTCTTTTTCCTTCAAAATGCAGGATATGTGAAGCACCTTTGCAACCTGGCGAACGGGTAATTTGCTCCCTCTGTATTTCGGATTTTCCTCCACCACCTTCTTCCATGTGTCCTGTATGCGGAAGATTTTATTTTTCCCCTTCAGCAAGGAACGTTGTGTGTGGGGAGTGCAGAAAAAAAGCCCCTTCGTTTTTGCTGCATCGTTCTGCGGGTATCTACGAGGGCAGGCTAAGGGAGGCCATTCTTCTCTATAAGTATGGGGGCGTGGAGTATCTTGCCCGTCCCCTTGCAGAATTTGCCTCCTCGCTGGAAGAAAAAATATGGGATGTTGATTGCATCGTTCCGGTTCCAGCTCATAAAAAAAGGATAAGGGAAAGGGGGTTTGACCATACCCGGAAGCTCGCCCAGCAGCTGGGTAAAATAAAGGGGATAAAGGTAAGGCGAATCCTTGAAAGAGTTAGATATACACCACCTCAGGCCGGACTTCCCCGATATTTAAGGTTGAAGAACCCCGGGGGTAGTTTCACAGTTAAAAGAAAATATCCCTGCAATAGAGTACTGCTTCTGGACGATGTATGGACCACGGGTTCCACCATAAAAGAGGCTTCTTCAGTTCTTAAAAGGGCAGGATATTCAGTTTTTGCCCTGACCCTTGCAAGGGATATTTAGTGGAGGAATGGGGTTTCCAGCCTCCTTTCGTTCACAGCCCATTTCATAAATGTTAAAATTTCCCTATGAAATTGGTGTTACATCACTGGGATGCAGATGGTATAGCCTCTGCTGTAATTTATACACAGGTAAAGGCGGAGAATTTTAATTATTTTACCCCTGAAATAGGCAACTATTTCCTGGATAAAAGCGATAGAACCCATCTTCGTTCTCTGGGGCATGAGGAGGCAGTTCTTCTTGATATGAGCCTTCCAGAGGATGACCTGAGGTTTTTAAATTCCCTTTCCTCTTTTATGGTTATAGACCACCATCATGGAAAGAAAATAGAGGGCATCAGAATCCATAATCCCGTCATTGAGGGAAGGGGAGAATATCCGGCCAATACCAGGGTTCTTACTGAGTTGTATTCTCTGCCACACTCAGCTCTTGAATACGTTGGGGTCTATGGTGATACTGGTTTCAAGCTGAAGGAAGATGACCCGTTGCTTCATGAGATTAAGGCCTTTTTCGGCGAAGGGTTCGAGGAGTTTAAACGGGCCGTTAAGATAATAGACCTTCAGTACAAAACGGGAAACAGGGATAGGGTGTATGAAATGGTGAGGTTTCTGCTGGGGAATTCTGTATTTTCAGTTTTGAATCGAAGGGAATTTACAGAGGTGGAATCGTTAATAGAAGAGGAAAAGTTACGGGAGTTTAAAAGGCTCAGGGAATTTGACGGGTTAAATTTTATTTTTACTCCCTCCAGGTTCAGAATAGTCTCTGACCTGGCAAGAAAGCTTTATGCAATGTATCCAGAAAAGCTCAATGTGGTTATAGGCCTCCAGGGTAATTATTTAAACTTTTATCTCAGAACAGGAGTCGTTGACCTCTCCCCGCTTGTTAAAAGAGCAAAGGAGCTGGGATATTATGCCGGAGGAAAGAAGGAAGTTATTGGAGCTGTTCTTCCGGAGGAAAGACTGGAAGAATACAGGGAGCTCCTTGAAAAATTTTTCGGGGAGAAAGGAATCTCTTTAAATTTGAATGAGGCTCTTGAGGAAGTTTTGAACTGAAATCCATAGAAATATATAATTATCTTGGAGGTAAACAGAGATGACCGAATATATAACCCTTTCAAGGTTTATTATTGAGGAACAGAGGAAACACCCTGAGGCTACAGGGGAGTTTTCAAGTCTTTTCACTGATATTGCCACCGCCTCCAAGATAGTTTACAGAGAAGTTAACAGGGCTGGAATTGCAGAGATTCTCGGGGGCACAGGATCGGTGAACGTTTTTGGGGAAGAGGTGCAGAAGCTGGATGAATTTGCCCTTAAAACCTTCATAGGGGTCCTGAGCAGAGGCGGATATCTGGCTGGCATGGCATCTGAGGAAACCGCTTCTGTGATAAAAATTCCCGATGATGTACCAAAGGGTAAATATCTTTTCGCCTTTGACCCTCTGGATGGTTCTTCCAATATAGATGTTAATGTTAGTGTGGGTACCATTTTTGGAATATGGAAGAAAAAAGACGGTGATGGCGATGCCACTGAAGAGGACTTTATGCAGCCGGGTTCCGAAATGGTGGCGGCGGGTTATGTGATCTATGGTTCCTCTGCCATGCTTGTATATACCACAGGCCAGGGTGTCCACGGATTTACCCTTGACCCTTCGGTTGGAGAGTTTATCCTTTCCCATCACGATATCAAGATTCCTGAGAAGGGAAAAATTTACAGTGCCAATGAAGGGTATTACAACAGGTGGAGCGAGGCAATAAGGAAGTTTGTGGAGTATATCAAGGAGGAGGACAAGGGAACAGGAAGACCCTATTCCGCGAGGTATATAGGATCCCTTGTTTCGGATTTCCACAGGAATCTTCTGAAGGGAGGTATTTTCTTCTATCCAGCAGATGCAAAACATCCAAAGGGTAAACTGCGTCTTCTCTATGAAGCGGCCCCATTATCCTTTATAATCGAACAGGCGGGAGGGGCAGCCACCGACGGAAGGAGGAGGATACTGGATATAGTACCGGAAAGCCTGCATCATCGGACCCCCCTTGTTATCGGCAGCAAGAGGGATGTGGAGACTTTCGGGGAGTTCATGGAAAAATACGGAGGATAAAATGAAGATATTTTTTTCAGAGAAGGGGCCCAGACCAATCGGTCCCTATTCTCAGGCAATAATTTCCGGGAAGTTTTTGTTCCTATCGGGACAGCTGCCTATTAATCCAGCTACCGGTAATATCGATGGTTTCTCCATAGAACAGCAGGCAGAAAGGGTTTTTGAGAATATCAAAGGAATTCTGGAGGATGCCGGCACAGGCCCTGACAGGGTGGTTATGGTGACTGTAATAATGGCCAATCTCAATGAATATCAGAGAATGAACAAGATTTACGAAAGATATTTTGGGGAGAATCCCCCTGCTCGAGTTATTTTCCAGGCCGCGAGAATCCCCAAGGATGCGAAAATCGAAGTTTCGTTAATTGCGGAACTGGGAGGAAGTGAAACAGATTAATGCCTAAGTTCCTCGTCAGAATAGCCTCGGAATCCAGTGTATGGGAGGAAGAGTGCTGGGCCACTGATGCTCAGGAAGTAAGAAAGGTTTATGAAAGGAAGGGACTGGCAGTCCTGGGTGTGAAAAAGAAGTGGAGCGGTGAAATAAGACTAAAAAAGCCTGCCCTTAAATGGAGGGACAGGATTATTTTTGCTCAGGAGTTTCTTGCCCTTGCCCGGGCTGGAATACCCTTTATTAAAGCCATCGACCTTATAATGAAGAGAACCCGTAATCCTCGAATGATGGAGATTCTTACAGGGGCAAGGGAAAGGATAATAGACGGAGCCGATCTTTCTGTGGCCTTTAAACCCTATTCCGATGACCTCGGGATTCTGTTCATTACCTCTCTTGCAGCCGGGGAAAGGAGCGGAAAGATCGAATACACGCTGCAAAAATACCTTGACTATGCAATTTTTATGGACAATGTTATTTCCAGAATTAAATCCGCCCTCACATATCCTGCGGTGGTTCTGACCGTGTCCCTTTTTCTTGTATTTATACTTACTACCTTTGTGATCCCGAAGTTCGCAGATTTTTACCATGGAGCTAATTTAAATCTTCCTTTCATCACCGTAGCAATTCTTTCGATTTCCTCCTTTATGAAGAAATACTGGATGCTTATACTGGCGGGACTTCTTCTCCTTTATATTGCTTCTGTACGGGCCTCCAGGATAAAGAAGGTGCATCTGTTCTTTGAAAAATTGAAACTTTCACTTCCCTTTATTGGAGAGGGGATTGTGCTGATTTCATCCTCCATATATTTCAGAACCCTATCCTTTCTGCTGGGCGGAGGCATTCCTGTAATGAACTCCACCGAGATAGCTGCCACAGCCTCCCCAAACGGGTATTTAAGGGAGAAACTCGGTGAAGTTCCAGGGAAGATAAGGGAAGGCGTTACCCTTACCGAGAGCCTTGAGGAGCTCGGGATTTTACCGGAACTGGGGGTGGAAATGGTCAGGGTGGGTGAGGGGTCCGGAGAACTGGAAAACCTTCTTCTTCAGGCCGCTGATTTTATAGAGAGGGAGTTTGAATTCAAGGTTAAAAGATGGCTTTCCATCCTGGAGCCGCTTACCATCCTATTGTTGGGTATAATCGTGGGTATAATGTTGCTTTCCGTTTATCTTCCCATATTCCAGCTTGCCAGGGGGATAAGATGAAAATAGATGTAGAACTTGCGAGAACCTTTCCCCCGGAGATGATTTACAGGATAAGGTTTTTACCTCTGGGGTGGAAAGATGGCAGGCTTGAAGTGGCCATGGTGGAGCCAGATAATCCCCTTTTTAGAGAGGAGATAGAGAGTTTCATCGGTGCGAGGATTCTTCCCAGAAAAATATCAGAGGAGGAATTTGAGGAGGAGATAAAGCGGGCTGATCTTGTAAAGGGGGTCCTGGAAGAGGCATCGGAGGAATTTGCAGGGGAAGAGGTAATGGAGGTAAGGGAAGAAGAGGTTTCTGTGGAAAGCCTTACCCTTCAGGAATCCTCAATAGTTAAGCTGGTTAATTCCATAGTATTCAGCGCAGTTCACAGGGGGGCCTCTGATATTCACATAGAAGCCACGGATAAAAACGTTAAGGTCAAGTACAGGATAGATGGAGTGCTTTACCAGGCCATGGAGCCCATACAGAAGAGATTCCATTCAGGAATAATATCCAGAATTAAGGTAATGGCTGATCTTGATATAGCAGAAAAAAGAATTCCTCAGGACGGTAGATTTCAGCTGAGGATAAAGGGGAAAAAGATAGATTTCAGGGTATCAATATTGCCCGGGATTCATGGGGAGGAGTGTGTTATCAGAATACTGGATAAGGAGCATCTGGCCACTTCGTTCAGGGATCTTACCCTTGATAAACTTGGCTTTGATGAGGATATAGTAAAAAAGATAAGAAAACATATTCGTTTGCCCTACGGGATGTTTCTGGTAACGGGTCCCACGGGGTCAGGAAAGACCACCACCCTTTACGCCGCTCTGAACGAGATAGTCACTGAGGAGGAGAAGATCATTACAATTGAGGACCCGGTGGAGTACAGTGTACCGGGTATTCTTCAGATTCCGGTAAACGAAAAAAAGGGATTGACCTTTGCAAGGGGACTCCGCTCCATCCTGAGACATGACCCTGACCGTATAATGGTGGGAGAAATAAGGGATGCGGAAACAGCGGAGATAGCAGTCCAGGCAGCTCTTACCGGCCATCTGGTTATGACCACGGTACACGCCAACAATGTTTTTGATGTTATAAGCAGGTTTGTGCATATGGGAATTGACCTTCACAGCCTTGTTTCTGCCCTTAACGCTGTTCTTGCACAGAGGCTGGTAAGGCGTCTGTGTGACAGCTGTAAGGTTGAAACAAGGGTGGAAAGAGAGGTTTTAATTGAAAACGGGCTGGACCCGGATAAATACTCCTCCCATATCTTCTTTGCTCCGGGTGGCTGTGAATTCTGTAATCATACAGGTTACAGGGGGAGGATGGCGATAGGAGAGTTCCTGGAGTTATCTGATACAATAAAGGAAATGATAGTTGAAAGAAAGCCCGCCAGGCTTATAAAGCAGGAAGCCAGAAAACAGGGTATGGAATTCATAAGGGAAAAGGGAATGCAGAAGGTCCTGGATGGGGTAACTTCCCTTGAGGAACTTAATAAAGTGAGTTTTGCCAGTCTGGAGAAATGAGATTCTTTGCCGATAAAATACTTTCTTTTAAAAAAACCGGGGTTCTTCTTCCCTGTCTTGACAGGATTATTTTCGCTCAGAAGAAGGGAGCAGAGGTCATCTATAAGGAGGAAAGAATACCCGAGGGGACCATAAATCCACATCCCTTTGGTCCCAATATAACATCTTCAGCATATCTGGAGGCGATAGAGACCCTTCGTAGGAAGGACGGGCTTGAAGGCAGGGTAATAATGCTTCTTCCTGAGGGTTCTACATTTATAACCGTGGCGGAGCTTGCCAGGGTGCCGGAAGACCCTGAAGAAAGAAGACAGATGGTTCTGTTTTATATGAAGAAAAGGTTTCAGGGCAAGGGAGAAATAACTGTAGCGGAACAACCCCTGTCTCCGACCAGAGTTCTCGTTGCCGTTACAACCCGGGAAGCCATAAGCTCCTTTGTGGACCCTGTTAAGGCAAATGGCATTAAGGTGGTTTCGATAAAACCTTCGTCCATATCCGCCCTCAATTATCTTCTCCACAGGGAATCAAAGGGGGATTTCATATTCATTCTTTTCCTCAGGAAAAGAACGGTTTTCCTGGGGGTTAAGGGAGGGAATCTGGAAATTTACAGGGCCCTCAGGGAACCCTTCACAGAGGACGAATTTTACGAGGAGCTTTTAATTATAGAAAAGTATTTAGGCAATGGTTTAAAATTGTATGGATGTGGTAAGGGCGAACTTTCCCACGAGAGCATTGATATGCTGGGAGAGGATTGTTTTGAACTTATGATAAGGGGTGAGCTGCTTTGAAAAAAATTGAGCTTGATTTTCTTGAAAAGGACAGATTTACCCTTAGAAAACACGGGAAAAAGATTCTTTATTATTCCCTGATTTTCCTTTTCGGATTTTTTATCGTGAGCTCCATTTTTTATTTCTTCAAATCCAAGAGCAGAGAGAAAAGATATTTTATGCTTAAGAATGAAGTGGCGGTGCTACAGGTAAGGGTTGGTGAGAAGGAAAAGAAGCTGAAAATAGAAAAGGCAAAGATTACCCCTGAGATAAACCTTTTAAACAGAGCTATTGAGAGGAAGGCATTTAGTTACACCGACACGTTATGGTTGCTTGAAAGAGCCCTTCCCGGGAGGAGTTATATAACCAGAATTACCATTTCCTCCAATGGAAAGGTTGTTCTGACCGGAGTATTTTCGAGTTCCTCGGCTATTAAGAATTTTATGGAAACACTGTCTTCCGGAGGGAAGTATCAGGTTTACCTTACCAGGGAGGAAATGGGAAGAGGGGGAAGAACCGCCAATATAGCCTGGGACCTTGGGGGGGGAGAATGAGAAAAAAGTTAACCGCCCTTATAGTTGTTGACCTTTTTCTTTTTATAGTGGTCTTTTTCCCCGCGCTAAGAAAGTACAGAAGGGTAACCGATGGGACGGAAGAGCTTCTAAGGGAAAAGCAGAAACTCCTTCAAAAACTGGAATATTACGAAAGGGAGGAGAAAAACCTCAAAACAGAGCTGATGAAACTCAAACAGGTGAAAAACACCAGGTTGTTCCATGGGGACCAGGGGCTTGTTGATCTCCGCGGTATTATAAACGAAGCTCTGGCAAAGGCAGGCGTTTCCTTCTCAGGATTGAATTTTTCAAGGCCCTCTTATTCTTCCGGAACCATCTATCAGATCCAGATTTCCATTCCCGGAATCAATACCACATATTTAAGGCTCAGGAGGTTGATTTATTATCTGGAGAATTCAAAGAAGATGATAGTTATAAAGAACATTTCAATATCCAGAGGTAAAGGGGGAAGAATTTCTGCCACAATGAACCTGGAGGCGTATTTCAATGAAACTTAAAGTTATAATTCTTCCCCTTTTGCTTATGGTTCTTCAGCTCAAGGTGGACCTTCTGGTGGAAAAGAAATATAAAAGGCCCGTCAGGGACATTTTTTATGTGACAATAGTTAAAAGAAATCTTCCAAGGGTTCAGAAGATCGTTACAGTGACGCCCTCCGAAAAGCCCGATATTATCGAGTATTATGGAAATACAAAGGGTCAACGCGGGGTTGTGGCTGTTTTGAGCCTTAACGGTGAAGTTTACACGGTGAGGGAAGGAGAGGTGTTCGGCAACAGGTACAGGGTTATAAGCATTTTCCCTGACAGGGTCATTTTGCTGAATAAAAAGAGCGGTAAAAAAATAACAATTAAATTAAAGGAGGGCTAAATGAAAAAGCTCTTTATTTTTGTGGTTATGATCTTTCTATTTTCTGCGTGCATGACAGTTTCACCCTATGCAAAGCAGGGTGAGTTGTATCTGATGAACGGGAAATTCGATGAAGCCGTTCAGGCTTACAAAAGAGCGCTTCAATCAGACCCCACTAACCCGCAATATAAAACAGGACTTTACAGGGCAAAACTGGCAGCTTCCATCCATTACTGGATGAAGGGTGAGGAAGCCCTTGCCAAGGGAGATAAAAATACAGCATTAAAGTACTATAGAAGGGCTCTGGTTTACCAGCCCAGCAATGAAGCTGTTATAAGGAGAATAGAACAGATAAGTGGCAGGAAGGTTAAGGAGAGGAGGATCGCTACATACAGGGGTCCAAGGGCAAAGGTATCCCTTAATTTTACGAGGACGAAGTTAAAGACCATTTTCAAGGCCCTCGGGAAGTATGCCGGGGTGAACTTTATATTTGACGAGTCCTTCAGGAACATAAGCTATTCCATTTCCATGGAAAACGTTGATTTTGAAGATGCCCTCCGCCTTCTCTGTGCGTCCACTCAAAACTTCTATTACAAGATAGACGATAAAAACTATTTAATAATCCCTGACACACCTAAAAAGAGGGAACAATATATAGCAAAGAAGGTCAAAATCTTCTATCTGAGATATACAAACGTTAAATCCCTGAGACTTGCCCTTGGTATGATTCTGGTCGGGAGAACAAGGACAATGCAGATATCCTACGATGAATTTTTAAATGCGGTGCTCGTAAAGGGTACAGATGAGCAGATAGAATATGTGGAAAAACTTATAGATAGGCTTGACAGGCCAAAGGGAGAGGTTATTATTCAGGCCGAGATCCTTGAAGTTAACAGAAGCAGGCTTGCCCAGATGGGGCTGGATTTTAGCGATTACTCTGTTGGAGCTGCAGTTTCCATTCCATCCACTTCATCCGAAGAAGGGAGCTCTTCTGCAGCGAATGTTACACTTAACACCCTGAGGAATCTTACAGCAGATGATATAGCTCTGGTATTGCCTTCAGCCTATCTTAAATTTCTGGAGACCTCCACAGAATCCAGAATTATGGCCAAGCCATTACTGAGGGGACTTGAGGGAGAAAAGGTTAGCCTTAAAATAGGTAACAGGGTGCCAATTCCACAAACCGTATTTTCACCCATAGCTGCCGGTGGAGTAAATGTTCAGCCCATAACTTCCTTCCAGTACCAGGATGTGGGAATTATCATGCAGATGGAACCAAGGATTAATAGTAAGGATGAAGTAACTCTGAACATCAAGATAGAGGTGTCTTCCATTGCAGGCGAAGGATACAATCACCTTCCCATCCTGGGTAACAGGGAGGTGGAGATGTCGGTGAGGGTAAGGGGGGGAGAAACTGTTATCATTGCCGGTCTTCTGAGGAACGAGGAGAGCCAGACGGTGAAATCCCCACCCTTTTTCAGCAGAATTCCAGGTATAGGATGGTTGTTTTCCAATCTTTATAAGAGGAAGGAACAGACCGATGTGGTTATAGCCCTTACTCCATACATAGTGAATTACACCGAACCCACAGTAGAGGAACAGAGACCCATTGTTTCTGCTGAAGGTAGAGGGCTTAAGCTTAAGGGAGGAGCCACTGAGGAAGCGCCTCCTGCAGAGCAGATGAGACCACCGGCACGAAGGCTCCAGCCTTCGGAGGGTTCCACCCTTAACATATTCCCCAGAAGAATATTTGCCAGAAAGGGTTCCACCTTTACTGTGGCTCTTTCCTATAGGGGAGAAGAGGTGGTCTCCGGTGAAATTGTTCTGGAATTTTCCCAGGGATTTGAAGCAATTGACGTTATACCGGGTGGTTTTCTTTCCTCTGCCTCCTTTATGAAAAGCATTCAGGGGAATAGGGTACTTGTTGCCTTTACTCTGAAGGGAGGACAATCCCTGAGGGCAGGTCAGATTGCAAGTTTTAAGTTCAGGGTTAAAGGGGAACAGAGCGGGAATGTAAGCGTGGTATCCGCTGTCCTCAGAAATGCCAGCCAGCAGGAAATAGTGGTGAATTTACCCGGTCCTGTTACAGTGAATGTCACCAAATGAAAGAAGTATGGGGTAAGGTAGAAGAAAATAGGGAAATTGCGCCGGGATACTTTGCTCTAAAACTTGAGGGAGATTTCCCTCCCTCTAAACCCGGGCAATTTGCGATGCTTTCCCCTGCTTCTGCACTGGATCCCTTCCTGAGAAGACCCTTTGGCATAGCCGGTCAGGGCCCGGGGTGGATCAGGTTCATCTATAAGGTGGTTGGAAGGGGTACAGCCCTTCTTTCCCGCCTTAAACCCGGAGAAAGTATATCCCTGATATCTCCCCTTGGTAAAGGTTTTTCGCAGGTAGAGGGTACCTCCCTCCTTGTGGCAGGGGGAACAGGTATAGCCCCCATATTGTATCTCGCAAGCGTTCTTGAAAGGTTTGTTCTCCTTTACGGGGCGAAGAACTCGGAGGAACTTCTTGTTGAAGAGGTTAAAAGAACCATTGGAGAGAAACACCGCATTGTGTATGTTACAGAGGATGGGAGCTTTGGTGAAAGGGGACTTCTAACGGAACATATACCGGAGGGAAATTTTTCCATTGCCTTTGTTGCCGGGCCATATCCCATGATGAAAGAATTTGCAGGAAACTACAGGGGAAGGGCCCAATTTTCCTTTGAAGCCAGAATGGGATGCGGATTTGGAGCGTGCTATAGCTGTGTGGTAAAGGTTAAAAAGGGAGGGGAGGAGAAATACGTGAGATCATGCGTGGAAGGACCGGTTTTTGATGGAGAGGAGGTGGTATGGATCTGAGCGTTAATGTGGGCGGACTGAGACTTAAAAACCCCTTGATTCTCGCATCGGGTACAGCCGGGTACGGGGTGGAATTGCTTCCCTTTATGGACCTGAACAGGCTCGGAGGAATCGTTGTAAAGGGATTATATCCATATCCCCGGGAGGGGAATCCTCCTCCCAGGGTCTGGGAAACCCCATGTGGTCTTCTGAATGCCATAGGTCTTCAGGGGATAGGTATGGAAAAATTTGCCCGGGAAATTCTTCCCGGACTTTCTAAATTAGACACGGCCATATTTATCAATGCGTGTGGTGAGGAAGATGAAGAGTATGTGGAGGTAGTAAAATACTTTTCGTCCTTCGATGGGGTGGCAGGAATAGAGCTTAATCTATCCTGTCCCAATGTGAGAGAGGGAGGAAATTGCCCTGCCCTCTGGCCGGAGTGGAGTTATAGAATAGTGAAGGCCTCCAGGGAAGTAACGGATAAACCTATTATTGCAAAACTTTCTCCCAACACCGGTTCTCTGGTAGAAGTGGCATCTGCCTGTAAGGAGGCAGGGGCCGATGCAGTTTCACTTGTCAATACCTATCTTGGGATGGCCGTTGACTTCAGAACAAGGAGATCAAGGCTTTCAACCTTGTTTGCAGGACTTTCAGGTCCTGCCATAAAACCCCTTGCATTGCGTGCGGTTTATATGGTGGCTTCATCCGTGGATATAGATGTGATTGGAATAGGAGGTATAACCCGGGGGGAAGACCTGCTGGAGTTTCTTCTTGTGGGTGCCAGGGCAGTTCAAATTGGTTCCATAACACTGAGGGAACCATCAGCCGGTATAAGAATTCTTGAAGAAGCTGTACAGCTTTTGAAGGAAGAAGGATATAATAGTTTTAAGGAAATCATTGGGAGGTTTGAAATTGTATAGAAGAGTTATCATTGCACTTGACGTGGATAGCCTTGAGGATGCGGAAAGATTTATCTTTCCAGAAGCCCTTGTTTATAAAGTTGGCTGGCGGTTGTTTGCTAATGAGGGTTTCAGGGTCTTTGACTTTATGGACAAAAGAGGCAAGAAAATATTTCTTGACCTCAAGCTTGGGGATATTCCCTCCACAGTTGAAGCGGCTCTAAGAAAAATTTTCAGTTTTAAACCATATATGACCACAATCCACGCAATTTCAGGAATGGAAACGATAAGAAGAGCAAAAAATCTTCGTGACGAATTAAGCAAGGATACCATAATACTGGGTGTTACCCTTCTTACAAGTCTTTCCGATAGTGAGGTAAGGGAAATGGGATTTACCGGAGGTATTGAAGACGGAGTAAAGAGGCTTGCCCATATACTGGAAAAATCAGGAGCTGATGGGATTGTCTGTTCTCCAAAGGAACTCCTTCTACTTGAGGAGTCAAAGCTACTCAAGGTGGTTCCTGGCATAAGGCTTACTGCCCCGAAGGATGATCAGAAGAGGGTTGCAACACCTTACGAGGCATTTCAGAGTGGTGCAGATTTTATCGTGGTTGGCAGGGAAATACTGACAGCAGCAGACCCCAGAAGGAGATTTTTTGAAATTCTTCAGGACGCCGGGTTCCTGGATTTCGCCGGATAAAATGAAAAGAACGCTTCTTTTGATAAAGGAGATGAGACCCCACCAGTGGGTCAAGAATCTCTTCGTGTTTGCTCCTGCGCTATTTTCGAAGGAGATATTCAATCCCCGGGTGCTCATAGAGTCCATTGTAGCCTTTGTTCTTTTTTCCCTTATTTCCTCTTCTGTGTATATAATAAACGACTATTTTGACAGGGAGGCTGATAAGGAACACCCTGTAAAGAAAAATAGACCAATCGCCTCAGGTGCGCTTCCTGCAGTGCCCGCACTTATCTTTGCCATTGTGCTTGCAACAGGAGTTCTTTCCATTGCGCTTTTCTGGAGGAGGGGCACATTCTTTGTTCTTCTGGTATACTTCGTGCTTAACATCCTCTATTCCTTTTACCTTAAGCGGCTTCCGATTCTGGATGTGTTCTTTGTGGCCATAGGATTTGACCTGAGGGAGGCAGCTGGAGGACTTGCTTCGGATATCTATCTTTCTCCCTGGATGCTGGTGGTAACCTTCCTGCTTGCCCTGTTCCTTGCATCTATAAAGAGGAGACAGGAACTGTGGAAGCTGAAGGAAAATGCGGAAGTTCACAGGGAAATACTTAAAGAATATAATCTCTCATTCCTCGATCAATTTATATCCATAATTGCCTCATCCACCATAATTGCCTATGTGCTTTACACCCTTTCTCCGGAAATAAAGACAAAATTCAGCACAAACCTCTACCTTACCACCCCCTTTGTTCTTTATGGATTGCTCCGTTACCTTTACCTGGTACATATGAGGGGGCTGGGTGACGATCCCATAGAGATTATTCTGTACGACACTCCCTTTAAATTGAATCTTCTTATGTGGGGGCTGTTCGTTCTGGTTATAATATATTTTGGATGGTAAAGGAATTAACTTCTTTAATTTATTCCCAATCAAAGGAAGATCATCTAAAGGCTCTGTCTTCACCGGAGTTTTCCGCTGAACACGCGATGGTTCTTCTGAGAAACAGAAACCTGCATCCACAGGTTATAGAGGAAATCGCTTCCATAAAAAAAATAGTGGATAAGGGCAGAATTAAGTTTATGATAGTTGTTCATCCCAGAACCCCCATTCATCTTGCAATGGATTTTGTTCCATTTTTGCTCCCCATGGAGCTGCTGGAGGTTTTGAGGAACCCATCGGCTAAACCCGGGGTAAAGAAAAGAGCCGAAATGTTGCTTCTGGAGAACATGGGCAAATATCCCCTTGGGTTGAGAATAACGATGGCAAGATTGGCCCCTCCCAGAGCCCATCGACTTTTCGTGAGGGAAAGGCACGAGGAGGTTCTGAAGGCCTTTGCAAAGAATCCTTACCTCAAGGAAGAAGTCGTGCTGTATCTCCTTGAGAGGGATGACCTGCCACCATCGTTCCTTGAATATCTGTATAAATCCACAAAATGGGGGCTTTCAGGAAGGGTTAAACTGAAAATTGCCCTTTCTCCCTCATCGCCCATTCCACTTGTACTCAGAATTTTGAGCGAGCTCGGGGTAAATGAGCTCAGGGAAATAGAAAGGGATTCCACCCAGCCCGAAATAATTTTAAGAAGGGTGAGATTGTTACTTGGAAAGGAGGAATAAATGGAAAAATTTACCTTTGAAGAAGGGTTAAAACGCCTGGAAGATATAGTTGAAAAACTGGAAGAGGGTAATGTACCACTGGAAGATGCCATAAAACTGTACGAGGAGGGAATGAAGCTGGCAAAATCCCTGAAGGAAAAGCTTGATGAGATAGAGATGAAGGTGGAGAAGTTGATGGAGACAGAAAAGGGATTCAAAACGGAGGAGTTTAAGCACAGGACAGAAGATGAAGGTTGAAGAGGAAATAGGGCGGTTTCTCAGGAAATTTGAAGAATACCTTCAGGAGAGCATAAAGGACCCCTATCTTCTTTATCCACTTCTCCCGGCCGGCAAGAGAATAAGACCCCTTCTCCTCTTCTCAGCTTCCTATCCTGTGATGAAGGAAGATGTAATGACGCTTGCCCTTGCAGTGGAGCTCATACATTCCTCCTCTCTGGTTCATGATGATCTGCCCTTTGTGGATAATTCTCCGTTGAGGAGAGGAAAGCCTTCCACCCATATAAAGTACACACCGGGAATAGCAGTCATGGTGGGAGATGCTCTTATGTCAGAGGCGTTTTTCATAGCCTCCAGAGTTGGAGCAGAGGCAGTAGCTGTTCTGGCGGATGCCGCTGGTATGAACGGAATAGCAGGAGGACAGATCCTGGATCTTAAAGGGGCAACAACCCTGGAGGAAATAGAAACGCTGCATTACAGGAAGACTGTGAAATTAATGGAAGCTTCCTTTATTCTGGGACTTATGGTTTCCGAAAAGAGAAATTTGATGGATAGAGGGAGGGAATTATCAAGGAGCATCGGTTTTCTATTTCAGGTGGTGGATGATATTCTGGACGAGGCAACCTGTGGAGATGAGCCAAACATCGTAAAGGTCATTGGCAGGGAAAAGGCTTTAAAAGTTGCTGAAATGCATTATAATAGAGCTGTTGAGCTATCAGAGGAATTTGAAGGGAGGGAAATTATAAAGTGGCTGATAAAAAGCACCATGGAGAGAGTATCCTCGAGAGGATAAATACCCCTGAGGATCTGAGGAAATTAAGCTGGGAAGAACTTAATTCCCTGGCTGTAGAAATAAGAAAGAGGATTATAGAGGTTGTTTCAGAGACAGGGGGGCACCTGGCTTCCAATCTCGGTACTGTAGAACTGACCCTTGCCCTTCATCTTAGCTTTAACGTACCAAGGGACAAAATCATATGGGATGTTGGACATCAAACATATACCCATAAACTTATTACTGGAAGAAGGGATCGCTTCCATACCCTGCGTCAATATGGGGGGATGAGTGGCTTTACCACTCCGGAGGAGAGCCCTTACGACATATATGGGGCCGGTCATGCCTCCACAGCCCTTTCTGCAGCTCTTGGAATGGCTGTTGCCAGGGACCTCAAGGGGGAAGATTTCCATGTGGTTGCAGTGGTGGGTGACGGATCCCTTACCGGAGGGGTGGCCCTTGAAGCCCTGAATAATATCGGTTATTTAAAGAAACCCCTTATTATAATTCTCAACGATAATAAAATGAGTATATCTCCCAATGTGGGAGCAATTCCCGGTTATCTGAATTACATTATCTCCGGTCAGTTTTACCTTAAAGTGAAGGAGCACGTAGCCAGCATTCTCGATCACCTTCCCGGAGGAAAGAAGATGCTGGAAATGGGCCGCTCCGTGGAGGATTCCCTGAAGAGGATTTTTGTTCCTGGCATGCTTTTCGAGCAGCTGGGAATAAAATATATCGGTCCCATAAGCGGACATTCCATCAGGTACCTGGTAAAAAGTTTTGAGGATGCAAAGAAATACAAATATCCTGTTCTGCTTCATGTGGTAACCAAGAAGGGTAAGGGATACAAACCGGCAGAGAAGGCTGCCAACCTCTTTCATTCATCCCCAAAGTTTGATGTTTCCACAGGAAAATTTTTAAAGAAGCCGCTGCCTTCTTATTCGCAGGTATTTTCCAGGACTCTTGTGGAACTGGCTGAGAACGACGAAAGGATAATTGCGATAACGGCAGCTATGCCAGAAGGTACAGGTCTCATAGAGTTTGCGAAGAGATTTCCCCAGCGCTTCTTCGATGTTGGGATAGCGGAACAGCACGCAGTTCTTTTTGCTGCTGGACTTGCAAAGGAGGGGATGTTACCTGTAGCTGCCATTTATTCCACCTTTTTACAGAGGGCCTACGATATGCTTTACCATGATCTTGCAATAATGAAACTTCAGGTTACCATAGGCATAGATAGGGCCGGTCTGGTTGGCGGCGATGGTCCCACCCATCAGGGTATATTTGACATGGCTTATTTGAGGATATTCCCTGGCTTCGTGATTATGGCACCCAAGGATGAGAACGAACTCCGGAACATGATTTATACCTCCCTGTACTATCCCGGACCCTCAACTGTAAGGTATCCCAGGGATTATGTGGTGGGGGTGGAGCTGGAGCCAGTGAAAAAGCTTGAGATAGGGAAGGGAGAAGTTCTGCTCCGCGGGGAAGATGTGCTCATCCTTGCCGTCGGTACCATGGTTTATCCTTCTCTGAAGGCAGCTGAACTTTTAAAAAAGAGGGGAGTAAAGGCCACCGTGGTAAACGCACGTTTCATAAAGCCCCTGGATGAAGGGTTAATACTCGATATGGCCAGGAACCATTCCTGCGTGGTTACTGTGGAAGAGGGAATTTTAGAGGGAGGATTTGGCTCTGCAGTGAGGGAACTGCTGGATTCCCATGGGATATATCCTCCATTCATGAGAATCGGGGTGCCTTCAGTGTTTGTTCCCCATGGGGCCAGGAAAATCCTGCTGGAGAATTACGGACTTACCCCGGAGGGAATAGCATCCAGAACCATGGAATTCGTAAAGAATGAGCAGAAAAAGGGCTGATGTACTCCTTGTGGAGAAGGGACTTGCTCCTTCAAGGGAAAAGGCCAGGGCCCTTATAAATGCGGGACAGGTGTATTTGCCCAACGGAAGAGTGGAGAAGCCGTCGCAATTACTGGAAGAGGACCAGGAATTTATAATTAAGGAAGGCCTTAAGTATGTGAGCAGAGCAGGATATAAGCTTGAAAAGGCTCTTGATGATTTTGAAGTGGATCCTTCCGGCAGGGTATGCCTTGATATAGGAGCTTCTACCGGGGGTTTTACCGATTGTCTTATTCAACGTGGGGCCTCAAGGGTTTATGCCGTGGATGTCGATCCACGACAGCTGCATTATAAGTTAAGGCAACTGAAAAACGTTTTTCCCATAAAGTTAAATGCCAGATATATTGGTAAAGATCACCTCCCTGAACTTCCGGACATTGTTACCATAGATGTTTCCTTCATTTCTGCCCTCAAAATACTCGAGCCCCTTTCCAGGTTTTTACCGGAGGAAACTCTGCTTCTTGTGCTTGTTAAACCTCAATTTGAGGCAGGAAGGGATAAGGTGGGGAAAGGGGGCATTGTAAGGGATCGGAGTGTTATAATTGAGGTGGTGAGTAATTTTTGCATAAGGGCAACAGAGATGGGGTTTTATCCCCATAAAATTTCCCTGCCTATAAAGGGGAAGGAGGGAAATCAGGAAGTGTTTGTACTTTTTAAACGGGTTCCCTCTTCCCTCAATATTAATAAAATCCTGGAGGAACTTATTTGAAAGCAGGTGTTGTGGCGAAACAGCACGCCCGGGGCATAAAGGAATATCTCGGGCGACTCGGAGAGTTCCTGACTGCCAGAGGAGTCGAACTGGCCGTTGAGGAGGGGATAAACAATATTGTCCATCTGAGCAATGAAGTTTATAAGAGAAGAGAGCTTCCCCACAGGGTGGATTTTCTCGTGGTCCTCGGAGGAGATGGTACATTGCTGTCTGTGGCGGATGTAGCAGCAGAGGCTGGTATTCCCCTTATAGGAGTCAACCTGGGTTTTCTTGGCTTTCTTACCGAGGTAAAAAAGGAAGAAATGGAGGAAGCGCTGGAGGAATTCCTCCAGGGGAAGGCTTCCTTTGATGAAAGGGAACTGCTGGAGGTGGAATTTCGTTCGAGAAAGAGTCTCGTACTGAATGACGCAGTTATAAACAAAAGTGCCCTTGCAAGGATAATAACCATAAGGGTCTGTATAGATGGACAGGAAATTTCAAGACTGAGGGCCGATGGGATAATAGTTTCTACCCCCACAGGTTCCACCGGATATTCCCTTGCAGCAGGCGGTCCCATAATTGATCCCGAAGTTTCTGCAATTATCCTTACCCCAATATGTCCCCATGCCCTTACTCAGAGGCCCATAGTTGTTCCATCAGGATCCAATGTGTCTCTGAGACTGGAGTCAGGAGAGGAGGTTTACCTGACCCTTGATGGACAGAGGGGAGAGAAGATAAAAGAGGGCGAAGTGGTTGTTATAAAGAAGGCCAGGATAAAGCTCCAGCTGGTGCGGCCTTCAGGTAGAACATATTATCAGATGCTCAGAGAAAAGCTCAGCTGGGGGAGTTGATTCTGTATCCCCATTAGCGTCTCTGAAGGAGTATTTTTAACCAGGTTCTTCTTTTAAGCGGGCGGTCATTTTTTACCCCCCACTTCAAAGCATCAAAATCCCCGACAATTCCCACATATTTTCTTGCCCTTGTTACCGCTGTGTAAACAAGGTTTCGCTGGAGCATAATCCAGTGCTGCTTTACCGCCGGAAAAATAACAGCGGAATATTCGCTTCCCTGGGATTTGTGGATTGAAATAGCATAGGAAAGGGTTAGATCCTCTACGTCTTCTTCCCAGTATACAACTTCCCTGCCGTAGAAATTTACCAGCAGGCTTTCCCTGTTTCCATCTATGATTCTCCCTATCTCTCCATTGAATACTTCCTTGAAATAGTTATTATAGGTTTGCATTACCTTATCACCGATTCTGAACTTTTTTCTTCCTATTTTTACCTCCCTTCCATCGGGATTTAGCTTTTCCTGGAGTGCTTTATTAAGCCTTTCGACACCTGCTTCGCCCTTATACATGGGGGCGATTACCTGGATTTCTTCTGTCAGAGGCTCGAGTCCAAGTCTTTCCGGAATTTCTTCTGTGGCCAGCTTTATGATCTTTTCAAAGGGATCCTTTTCAGGAAAGAATTCGAATTCACCTCCCCTTTCTGTGTAGGGAATCAGGCCATTTCTTATTCTCTGTGCGTTTTGAGCAATAAGGCTTCCCTCCCTCTGTCGGTATATCTTTTTGAGAAAAATAGTTTTGAATAATCCGCTTGATATTATGTCAGAAAGGATATTGCCCGGTCCCACCGAAGGAAGCTGGTCCTTATCACCCACAAGAATCAGGCGGGCTCCAGAGGGCAATGCCCTGAGCACTGCCCTGAACAACCACGCATCTATCATGGAAGCTTCGTCAAGTATCAGAAGATCAACCTCAAGGGGTCGGGCCTGGTTTCTCTCAAAGTCCATTGTCAGTGGGTCAAATTCGAGGAGTCTGTGGATTGTGGATGCTTCGAACCCTGTTGCCTCGGTTAGCCTTTTAGCTGCTCTACCCGTAGGTGCGGCGAATTTTACCCTCAGGCCCCTTGCCCTGGCTACAAGACCTATGAATTTTATTATGGTTGTTTTTCCAGTTCCCGGGCCTCCCGAGATAATCAGAAACCTTGAAGAGAGGGCGTTTTCTATGGCCTTTTTCTGGAGGTCATCGAGCTCGATGGGAAAGGAATTTGCCACATCCCTGAAGGAGTCGGAAAGGTCCTCAAGAGGAAGAAGGTTTTGAGCCTCCACTTTTTCCATGAGCTTTTCAGCTATTTCCAGTTCCCAGCGGAAGTATTTTTGCAACCCTATCTTTCCTTCCTGAACCTGAAATTGCCTGGATGAAATTGCCTCTTCAAATTTTTCCCGTTGAATTTCCAGGTCAGCTACCCTTTCCCATAGCCTTTCTATTTCCATATATGTATCACCGCTGGAGGCCTCCTTTTCCAGAAAATAAATTGCAGCTGCCTCTGCCCTCTCCCTGCTATTGAGTGGAATTCCAAGCTTTCTGGCTATTTGATCTGCCTTTTTAAATCCGATACCCTTAAATTCAAGGGAGAGGCGGTAGGGGTTTTCTTCTATGATCCTTCGAGCTTCTTCTCCATATTCTTCAACTATTCTGGAGGCAACTCTTGGTGGGATGGTTAGCTCCGATAGGAATATCAGGGTTTCCCTTTTTTTCCCCATTTCCGAAAAATACTGGTGTATTTTCTCTGCCTTTTCCCTGGTTATTCCCCTTATCTCTTCAAGTTTTTCCGGATGATTAAGTATGAAATTAAGGGTTTCTTCTCCGAATCTTTCAACTATCTTTCTTGCTGTTGCCTTTCCCACACCCTTTATTCCTGCAGAGGCGATAACCCGTTCTATACCTGTTGCCCTGATCTCATGATGGATAACTTCTTCAACAACGAATTCCCTTCCGTATTTTCCTTCCCTCCATCTTCCCTCAAGAACCACATATTCCCCTTCGTTAAGGAAATCTATTTCCCCGGAAGCCTTTACAGTTTCACCTTCTGTTTTTATGAGCAGGACCGCAAATCCAGGTGCTTCGTAAATTTTCTTTTCTACTTCTCCCTCTATCTTCACCAGAGCATTATATCAAACAAAATAAAGGTAAACGTACTTCTTGATGTACAATTATAATGTGAAGGAATTCTTAATTTCCCTTCTGGAGCTAATCTGGTTTTTAATAAAGCTTATTTTTCTATGGGCCGTTTTGATCCTGGGAGGCTTTTTTCTTATAGGACTTATCTCAAAGGTTCCCATTCTCAGGGATATTGTTATTTTCGTTATAATGGCTTTTGTTCTTGCTAAAATAGCCCGTTATATTTCTAAAAAGGAAGAAGAGGAGACAGATGAGGATAAGTAAGCATTTGATATGGGATTGACTTTTTCTCCGGCTGATTTTAAACTAAATGCTATGAGAAAGCTTCTTTTAATTATTTTGATACCACTGTTCCTTTTTTCCGCCACCAATTTTGAAAAGGGAGTGGGATTCTTCTTAAATGGGGAAAAGAAGATAGCAAAGGCTAAATGGAAGGCCTATTTTGGAAAGAGAAAGGACCCCCTCGCCAGGGGTTTTCTTGTATTGGCCGATGGCGATTATATCAAAGCAACATATTACTTCAATTCCTATAAAAAAGAATCAAGGGATGCATATTACGGAAAATATGAATGGCTAAGATATCTCGGTCTTTCCCTTGCCGTTTATGATATTGCTTATTTTCAGAGAGACTGGTTCATCTCCAGGGCAAGGAAATTCTATCCTGAATCTCCCATTATAATATTCGTTCAGGGTGTTTATGACCTGGAAATGGGAAGGCTGGAAAAGGCAGAGAAGGAACTAAAACTGTCCCTGAAAAAGCTTAAGGACCCGATTTTTCAGCTTTTCCTGGCCAGATTGTATATAGAAAAGGGTGAACTTTCCAGAGCAGAGGAAATATTCAAATCCTCGGGGAAAAACATACGGATAGGAATGGAACTTGCGGATGCTTACAGAGATATGGGAGAAACTGCCAAGGGCCACGAAGTCCTTATGTCCCTCCCCAAAACCCAGAAGGTTATTGAAAAAATAGCGGATTTTGCCTTTTCGCTGGGAAACGACTACGCAATTAAAGAGGTGGAGGTGCTCGTTCCCGAAGATTCTCCACTGGGCAAGGAAATTAAGGCCTTTCATTACATGAATGCACACAAGTATAAAAAAGCCAGAAGGATTTTAGAGAAGCTTTCCCTCTATCGTCCTTCCGATCCTCATATCTGGAAATGGCTTGCCATTATAGAAAAGAAGACGGAGAAAAAATTAAAGTATCAATATCTTTCCTTCTTTAATGGAGGGGATGTGGAGAACCTGTTCGGGGTGGTAAGAAGGAGATTTAAAAAAATAGATCAGGCCAAGTGGCTTGGAGACCAGCACGTAATTATTCTGGGAAGGCCGTCCAACAACGATGAATACGGATTGTATTCTCTGGATGTTACTACCTGGGAAAGAAAAAAGATCCCCCTGAGGCTGGAAATTGAGGAGTTTTATCCACAGGATGATGGTAAAACCCTTGTAATTGCTGCGATAGACAGAATTAGAGGGAGGAGAATATTTTATATATGGAAACAGGATGAACAGAGGCCCAGAAAGGCGGTTGTTATGTCCCTTACCGAAGAGAAATTCAAGGGGGAAATAAAGGGCGATTCTCTCCTCATCTACAGTATTGAATACGAATATTTGCCTTTTAAATCACCCTTTAAAAAACTTATAAACGAGAGGAGCTTTATCTTCCTGTATTCAAGAAATTTCCCTCATCAGTTCATCGTATACTCTATTTCCCGACGCAGAGCCAGAAAGATAAGATCCATATCGGAACTTCCGTTTGTCCCGGAAGGGATCAGAAGATATTTAATTGTTAGACAGCTGTACATTAAAAATCCGGATTTTAAAAGGCTGATAGACTCTCATTCCTCCTTTGGATCCCGGGAAATCGAAATAGAATTTCAGGATGAAGGAGGAGCTGTTGTTGTAAGAAAGGATGGTGCAGATAGATATGTCCTGGGATTTATTTATGAGGGGAGATGGACTCCCTTCCGTCTTGTGGAGGATGATGAGGAATACAAATTTCTATTATGGGTTCCTTCAATGAACCT
>Ga0256835_1000477_pt1 | contig 29832 bp, 20 predicted proteins | sample PIR30metaG_FD_185972 | JGI IMG/M metagenome (GOLD analysis project Ga0256835, IMG submission 185972) | Hydrothermal vent microbial communities from East Pacific Rise, Pacific Ocean - PIR-30 | ecosystem: Environmental > Aquatic > Marine > Hydrothermal vents | place: Pacific Ocean: East Pacific...
CTGAAGGCATGTTGGTTATGAAACCCACGGTGTCAGAAAGCAGGATCCTTTTACCATTTAAAAAGAGCAGCCTGGTAGAGGGGTCAAGGGTTGCAAAGAGTTTGTCAGCCACTGTCACGCTGCTTTTTGTAAGCCTGTTCAGAAGGGTTGATTTGCCTGCGTTGGTATATCCAATGATTGATATAACAGGAACCATGTCCCTTTTGCGCTTCTTGCGCCTCTGTGCCCTCCTTTTTGACAGTTCCTTTAGGGACCTTTCAAGGGATGAAATACGCTGTTTTATTCGCCTTCTGTCAACCTCGAGTTTGGTTTCCCCGGGCCCTTTCCCGCCAATACCGCCCATAAGCCTCGACATGGCTGTGCCTTTTCCAACAAGTCTTGGCAATGCGTAGCGCAGCTGCGCAAGCTCCACCTGTAGCTTTCCACCCTTTGTAGTGGCATGTCTGGCAAAGATGTCGAGAATGAGCTGGGTGCGGTCTATGATCTTTAGATCCATCATCCTGGAAATGTTGTTGGCCTGGACAGGTGTCAGGTTTTGGTCAAATATTATCATTGTAGCCCCAAGATAGAGCCCGGAGATGAGTATTTCTTTGAGCTTTCCCTTTCCTATAAGGTGTGCTGGATTGTAGCGTCCGATGCGCTGATAGACCTTGTCAACCACCTGGACGTTACATGTTTCGGCCAGCCTTTCCAGCTCATCCAGGCTTCTTTTGGCAAACTCTTCTCCTTTTGAGCTGGCATGCACAAGTATGGCCCTTTCTTCTGCACCTGAAACCGCTTTAAGGCGGCATTTTGTCTCTATGTCTTGTTCCAGTTCCTTTACAAACTGATCAAAAACATGGGGGATATCGGTCAGGGTGCGAAATTTTTCTGTCTTCCACTTATGCCCTTCATCATCAGGTGGAAGAAGGTAAGCCAGATGAAAGGCCTCGGGAAGTCCGTCTCTTACGCCAACAACCATCATGGCATCCAGCCTCAGAAGGGCCAGGTCCGTAAGGTCTTCGTTTGTAATCCCTCTTTCCTTGGATAGAACAGTATGGATGCATCTCAGTCCCTTGAGTCTGAAGGCTCCCCTTCTAAATTCTTCCAGATTAGGGATAAAGATGCCATGTTGGTCCCCGCAGATTACATGGGTGATTATTCCCTTTCTGTTCACAAGTACTGCAATATGTCTGGACAGAAGAAAACTTTGCTGTGCAAGGGTTCTGGCAAGTTCCTTGGTCAGGATCTCTGCAGGTGGGATTCTTCGTCTGTAGATACGTTCCAGCGCCTTTTTTTGACTTGGAGAAAGTCCTTTTGTGTTTCCGTAAATCTTTGCTATAGTCTTTTCACCTCTTCAATTTTTAACTTGTTTATAATATTGTTCTCCAATGGGATTTTGACAAGCCATTTTGACCGATATGCCAGATAAAATGCCAGAAAAGACAAGGTTCATAGCCGTTGCAAACCAGAAGGGCGGGGTGGGCAAAACCACCACTGCCATAAATCTTGCTTCAGGACTGGCCATACTCAATCAGAAGGTTCTGTTGGTAGACTGCGATGCCCAGGCTAATGCCACAAGCGGAGTTGGCGCTACCCCTAAAGGCCCTGATGAAACCATATACCAGGTCATGCTTGGAGGGATCGGGATAGAAGATGCCATTGTACCGACTGTCCAGCAAAATCTCTCTGTGGTGCCATCACATACGGATCTTGTGGGAATAGATCTGGAACTTGCTTCCATGGATGAGCGCGAGATAGTTCTCAAGGCCCTGCTAAAGACGCTGAGCGGTTTTGATTTTGTAATAATGGATTGCCCCCCATCCCTTGGCCTTATGACAGTTAATGCCCTGACTGCTGCTGACTCTGTCATAATTCCCCTCCAGTGTGAATACTATGCCCTGGAAGGTCTCAGCCAGCTGGTTCACACCATTCGTCTGGTAAAACAGAGGCTCAACCCCAAACTTCATATAGAAGGCCTCATTCTTACCATGTATGACCACAGAACAAGGCTTGGTTATCAGGTGGCCAGAGAGGTGAGGGTTCACTTCAGGGACCTTGTGTATCGCACAACCATTCCCAGAAATATCAGGTTAAGCGAGAGCCCAAGTCATGGCAAGCCGATATTTCTCTATGATCCGACTTCAAAGGGAGCCGAGAGTTACCTTGCCTTTGCAAGGGAGTTTCTAAAGAGAAACCGGAGGAAGACATGAATCAAAAAGGTGGATTAGGACGTGGTTTGAACACCCTTCTCTCCTCTGAAGACATTTGTCAGGCAGAGGCCCCGGGTTTCTTTTTATGCCCCATAGAAAAGATCAGGCCCAATCCGTTGCAGCCAAGGGTGGCAATGGATCAGGCACAGCTAAAAGGGCTGGCCGATTCCATCAGGGAGAAGGGGCTGATCCAGCCAATTGTTGCGAGTGAGGAAAAGAGCGGAACATATCGCATCATAGCTGGAGAAAGACGCTGGAGAGCCGCCCAGCTTGCCGGACTCAAAAAGGTCCCTGTAATAATAAAGGACTACAGTCCTGATGAGGCATTGGAGGTAGCCCTCATTGAGAATATCCAGCGGGAGGATCTAAACCCCATGGAGGAGGCCATGGCATACAGGCGAATGGTAGACGAGCTTGGATACAGCCAGGCCCAGGTGGCCCGGAAGGTTGGAAAGGATCGCTCTACAGTTGCCAACATGATACGTCTTCTTAATCTTCCTAAAGATATTCAAAAAGATCTCCTGCAGGGACGCCTTACCACTGGACATGCCAAGGCCCTTTTGATGCTTGAGACTGAAGCAGATCAAAAAAAACTTAGGGATGAAATTGTCAGATCCATTCTTTCGGTGCGTCAGGCTGAGATGCTTGCAAGAAAGATCAAGGAGGCCAGGAAAAGGGCCCGTCCGTCAAAGGCGGAGACCGATCCTGACATAGAGTTTTTGTCCAATCGGTTGAGCCAAATCATGGGGGCCAGGGTAAGAGTAGTTCCTGGGAAGAGGGGCGGTAAAGTCGAGATACGCTGTAGCTCAAAGGAACAGCTGGAACGTCTTATTCAGCTTTTGCAGAACATTGAGATTACTGGAGAGTGAAAATTGTCTCTGGGTATTTCTGCATCTAAAATTTCAGAAAAGATTGCATTTCTTGTAAAAAGGGCAAACTTTTTTCTTCCAGGCAGTGTCTATCAGGCGTTAAAACAGGCCCAGCTTAAGGAAAATTCCCGGACCGCCGCCACCATCCTGGGCATCCTTCTAGACAACGCCCTACTTGCCAAACAAGAGATGATCCCCATCTGTCAGGACACGGGCATAGACGTTGTTTTTGTGGAAATTGGGCGAGAGCTGATCGTTAAAGGAGATCTGCAAGAGGCGATAAATGAAGGGGTTGCACGTGGAACAAGAGAGGGGTTTCTGCGTGCCTCTGTCTGCGACCCTGTTACCAGACAAAACAGCGGTGACAATACCCCCGCCGTGATCCATGTGGATGTTGTAGAAGGTGCACGATTAAAGATTTCTGTACTTCCAAAGGGTTGTGGCAGTGAAAACATGAGCCAGCTCAAGATGCTTCCTCCTTCTGCCGGCCTGGATGGAGTAATGGACTTTGTTGTTAGGTGCGTGCATTCAGCAGGCCCGAATCCCTGCCCTCCTGGAATAGTTGGTGTGGGCATAGGAGGAACCATGGAGATGGCCGCACTCCTTGCCAAAAAGGCCATTTTGCGGCCCATCGGACAGCGTAATAAAAGGACGGATCTGGCAGATCTGGAAAAGGGGCTTCTTAACAGGATTAATTCTCTCGGAATAGGTCCTCATGGCCTTGGTGGGCAGACCACGACCTTGTCTGTGGCTGTAGAGTCTTTTCCATGTCATATTGCCAGCCTGCCAGTAGCTGTGAACATCCAGTGCCATGCGGCCAGGCAGGCAACGGCTGTCTTTGAAAACGGCCAGTGGCTTGATGACAATGGCGAGACCTTGCAGGCTGGAGGTAACGGTTCGTCAAATATTTTCGATCTTATGGACCAGGCCGTTCGTGTTGATCTGCCGCTTGACCCTGCCAAAGCGGCTGCTTTAAGGGCCGGTCAGTGGGTGAGGCTTTCAGGCAGGATGCTGACCGGCAGGGACCGTACCCACAAGAGGCTTTGCGAGCTAATCGGTAAGGGGCAGGAATTGCCCGTGGATCTCAGGGGGCAGCTTATCTACTACGTGGGGCCTTCTCCAGCCCCTCCCGGGCATGTTGTTGGTGCTGCAGGGCCTACCACCAGCTACAGGATGGATGCATACACTCCTGAGATACTGGCTCAGGGAGTCCTTGGGCTCATGGGTAAGGGGAAAAGGAGTCCTGAAGTGCGCCAGGCAATCATGAAACATGGTGCAGTATATCTGGCCACCATTGGAGGGGCCGGGGCCTATCTTTCCAGGGCCATAAAGAGTGCAAGGGTGATAGCCTTTGAGGATCTTGGTCCTGAGGCCATGTACGAGTTTGTGGTTGAAGACTTTCCCGCAGTTGTAATAAACGACAGTCTGGGGCAGGACTATTACGAGATGGTGCAGTCATTATTGAAATAGGCAACGGTACTGTTTCAGCAGAAGGAAGGGTAAGGGTAAGGTATGCAAGGGGCTTGGCGAAAGCTTTTCACAGACAGGAAATAAGGGCCAAGGGCTTCTAGGGCTTGGCTTCGCAGAAATCCAAATGCCCTCGCTCCGCTCGGTGGAAATGGATTTCTTTTTGCTCCGCCTTCGCCAAGAATCCCTAGGCCCTTTTCCCAACGTCCGGTTCAAAGCTCCCATCCTTCACCCCTTGCTGCATCTTGATTTTGTATTATCAAACCAGCGCTTTATGAGCTGAAGATGTCAGGGCTGTTTTGGCAAAACAAAAAAACGGTAGCAGCCTGACTCAAGACTCGAAAATTTTGTTTCTTTGCACCCAACAAGAAACATCAGATACACACTTCTGCCACATATTAAGGAAGTTCTTTTAAAAAGACAGGAAAAATTTTTCACTTTTGGGAATATATTTTCTCTGACTTTATGTTTGTTTATGGTTCGTTGTTAAATTCACATGTTATTTCAAGGCTTGAAGGCTACTTTTTGGCATACCTGGTGCATGTAAGATCAACTGTATGTTTAAGGGAGGGAGGTCTGTTGGAAAAGGTGAAGGGTATTCTGAAATAGATAGTTCTTTTTCATCCCCCTTTTGCCCAAGGCAATTTCCCATGGCACACCTCCGATTACCTGAAAATTAGATTGAGGAGGTTGTAAAATGAGACGTGTTTTCTTTTCCCTGTTTTTACTGGCTTTTGTGTTAATTGGTTTTGGCCAGCCAAGGGCCTATGCTTATACATTTTATACCATAGATTACATTGATGGGAATGGAAATACTTATGATACACGCCTTTATGGCATAAATAACAACGGGAAGATTGTAGGGGCCTATTCCCAGTATGGTGGACTGATATCGCATGGCCTTATATATGATTCCGATTCCAGAAGTTTTAAGACCCTGGATTATAATAATAATAATAATTGGACAGAGCTTAGAGGTATAAATGATAAGGGTAATATCGTAGGAAACTATCGAGGTGATGACGCAGGGGGCTTTTTTTATGATTCAGACACAGAAACATTTGAAAACTCCAACGATGTATCCGGTATGCCCGGTGGGTATTCTGATCCTCAATATTATGACATAAATAATAACAACGTTATCGTGGGCCATTCTAGGTCTGGGAGTTTTATATATTTTTCTGATGATCGTTTTCTGAGTAAATTCGATGGCGATTATCATTATTATGGCATAAGTGATAATGGTTATATTGTGGGAGCTCATTATGAGTTTGGGAGTAACTGGATGCCTTCTTGTAAAGGCCTTTTCGAGGATTTGACTGGATATACTAGGGAAATAAATTTGGGTCATTCTACATATTTTTATGACGTTAATAATGATGGTCTTGTCGTCGGAACATACTCGACGCTTTCTAGTTCTAGTGGTATGTATTTTTGGTCTGACCATGGTTTTATATTTGATTCCAGCACTAATGCTACTACCTTATTAGATTATTCAGATGCCAACAACACACGGCTTTATGGCATAAATAATAAGGGTTGGATTGTGGGGACATACTACAAGAATGATAAATACCATGGTTTTCTTGCTAAACCTGATACTCCAGGTCAGCCTGTTCCTGAGCCAGCTACGGCGTTGCTTTTGTTTACAGGGCTTGGGCTTATTCCTCTTGTGAGAAGAAAAAGGAAGTAATACATTTATACCTAGTATGTTCTGGGTGCTCGGGAAGAGACCGTTCTCTTCCCGAGTTTTTTTGACCTTAATAGAAAAGGACACCCATTTATTTCCGTAATATGGCGATCCTTGGCTCTTCCATGTATTCGTTCGTAACCACGGATGCTGGGCTGGCATGGAGTCTGTCAATCATGTTGAATGAAAGCCCTGTTATTTATGAAAATATTAAGTTATATTGTTGCATTATGTCCAGGCCGGTTTTCCTTTTTGTCTTATTGGCAACTCTAGTCATCAGCGGATGTGCCTCCGGGCAGTCCAGACCGAACCAACATCCGGGACTTGTTGACTGTCGCAATGATTATAACTGTTTGTTTCAGCAGTCTTTACAAGGTCATTCGGCCAAAATTGTCATTGCAGAAGAAGTTAAATCACTATCTTTGAAAGAAATAAGTGAAATTAGAGTAAAACCCGTTAATCACAGATTCCAGGTTTCCATGAAAATCCTTGATCTGGAAAAAATCAGCTGGCAGTCACCTCGAACCAGATCCATTATTGGAGCAGTTTCCAAAACCTGCCCCCAAATAGTTAATAACCTGGATAAAATAAAATCCAGGGAAGCCGTCTGTCTCGTTAATTCCATAGAAGAGCTCAGGGAATTGGTCTTTCAAGGTCTAACGGAAAAGTCCATAAGGAAATACAATTGTCAGGGAGACTTGATTGATAGCATTAGAAACATTTGTGTTACACCCGCTCATCCCCTTTTTCCTCCAGGAATCAAAAAGCCGGCAGTTTATCTGTACCCCCAAAAGGCTTCAAAAATCAAAGTGAAACTTGATCTTAAGGGCCATATTACCCAAGCCGAACCCGATTACTTAAGCGGCTGGGAAGTTACAGTCCAGCCCTGCGGCCTGATTGATAACAGGTATGATTATTTGTTTTATGAGGCACGGTTAACCCGTTTACAGCTACCTTCTGAAGGCTGGGTTGTTAAATTTCCCAGGCTGGAATCCTGGTTCGATCAGACACTCCCTCTGCTGGGTTTAAGGGAAAAAGAAATAATGCAGTTTAAAGAGTATTGGCTAAAAGAGTTGCCGCCAGCTGATTATTACGAAATCAGACTTCTTTCAGACGATTTTCTGAAAGAAAACATGGACTTGATAATAGATCCCAAGCCGGACACCATAATAAGATTGGACTTTTATTTCAGAGCCCATGACCACCAAATCAAACTGGAAAAACCGATTGTTAAGACCCCTCAGCGGCAGGGATTTACCGTGGTGGAATGGGGTGGCTTGCTGGATAACCGGCACGATCTGAGATAGCCGCGTACTTCTAGAGCCAAAAGAATTGCAGGGTTAAAGGAACGGTCTGCCGGGCAATGGCTTCCAGGTTGACTGGCGGTATGATGGCTCCTGCCCTTTTTCGCATCCTTTCTGGTCGGTTTTTTAGACAACAAAGTTTGGAATGTCCATATCGCCCCTTTCAAAGGCCTTCAGGAACGCCTTGACCACCACGGGATCGAAATCCTTTCCTGATCCTTTCACTATAATTTCCTTTGCTTCCAAGGGGGCCATTGCCTTTCTGTACGGCCTGTCACTTGTAAGGGCGTCGTAGACGTCTGCCACAGCAAGAATTCTGGCACCTAATGGGATGTCAGTGCCTTTGTTTGGTCCGTAGCCCTTTCCATCATACCTGTCATGATGGGCCAGGATTATGGGAATTATTCTGCCCAGGGGGCCCTTGAGCGGCTCAAGTATGGTTTCGCTGTTTGATACATGTTTTTGAATCTCTTTGTATTCAGCCTCTGACAGCTTGGCTGCCTTGTATAAAAGTTCTCTGCTGACCTTTAGCTTTCCAATGTCGTGTAGAAGTCCTGCTGAACGGATGTCTTCTATGGCTTCTTCATCAAGACCAAGGTAAGAGGCAATCTTGGCTGCATAGATGGAAACCCTGTAGCAATGATTTTCAGTGTATTGATCTTTTGAAATGAAGTGTCTCAGAATCACTATAAGCCCCTGATATGTCTTTCGCAGCTCTTTGACCTTTTCCATGTGCCGTTCGTAAAGAGTGCCCATGGCATAGGCAGTACAAATCAAGACGCTGCCCCAGGCCATTATATGGTACCATTTGCTGCCAGCGGCCAACTGGAACTTGTCGTTGTCAGAAAAGATCACATCATTGAACTGAACGACCACCCCTACCATGATTATTGTCAAGATTGCCGTCATGACGGCATGACGGCGTCCATAAAAATATGCAGACAGCAGGGTGGGGAAAGAGTAGAGGCCAAGGATCATATATTTTGAGGCCACAATGTAATTCATCAACCCCACAATTGCCACCATGGTGAAAATGATCCATAGTTCCTTGTTGACGTCTGCGATCTGATCTGCAATCCGGTACATGAATGCTTTGCGGGATGGAGCTACATTGTTGTATTGAGGGAAAACCAGTGGCTCCTTGGACGGTTTTTCATTAAGCCCAGGCGGAGATTCGTCAACAATTCCCTTTTCTTTTATTGGTGGCTCAGATAGTGGTTCAGACAGGCTTTCAGGGCCTGATCGGAACTCTTTTTTCCCCACCGGTTGTTCCTTGGGTTCTAAACCGGCGGTAGCAGGGGTAGCGTCGAATTGAATTTTCTGACCTGATTTCCTTTTGTCGGCAGCTGGTTTGTCATCTAATTCTTGAAAAACAACCGTTGCTCCAAAGGCCTGCAATTTTCTTGCGATCTTTTTCCCGATTTTTTCCGGTATCTTTCCCTTTAGGGTCAGTGGCGTATTGACTAGCAGGCTGTCTAGGCGTTCACGGTCCACATTTTTGACTGTTCTTATCAGGAAATCACGGATCTTTTCCCGGCAAGTTTCATCAGGAATATCCTTTATAACTAGGTATCCACTTACTGCATCCATGATTTATTGTCTGTTCTCCTTGGAATCAATTCCTCCTGAATCTGTAATCTAAATCGTCATTTAAGAGCTTGAGCGTGAATTAGGGACCAAAGCAAAAAGGACATCCATTTATTGCACTGTGCCATGCCAGCACCTCTGAAGCGGATGATATCTTTTCCGGTAAAATTTTCCCTCTGGTATTGGTGTCATTTTCTTGGTATGTTTTTGTGCCCTTCAGGCATCTGATTTTCTTTTATGCCTGCCCGGTTACTCTTTCAGGAATGGAGGGTTTTTGTATTTAAAAACAGCCTGTTAATTAACCTCAAACCTGGTGAGGTAAACTATCTAGAAATGGGCTATGCATGATTTGGAAACATGGTGAAAATGGCACCCTGTTTGCTACCAATAAATAAAAAAGGCAATAAATGACTTTGTTATTAGAGCAAAATGCGAGGAGGCTGAGATGAAGAAGAAATTGATTACAGGTTTGATAACAGGAGTACTGATGCTTGGAATAGCCTGCTGTGCGGTTTCAGTTTATAGTACATCAGCCAATGCTGCACCTATCAACGTAGCCAACCTTTACGGTACTGCAACAGCCAACAGCTATTATAAAGATTTTACACCAGATCTTGTCATTGACAATGACAGGAGTACCGGATGGCTTTCAGGTGGCTATGCGAGTACAAATGATCCCGACTGGTTAACAATTGATCTTCAAGAATCATATCCTGTAAATTCCATTGATCTTTTCTGGTTTGAGCCAAATGGAAAATACGCAAATTATACAGTTGAGTACAGTGTATATTATCGTTTAGATAATACCGATTGGACCTTTGTGGGATCGGGTACTTTTATAGATGAAACATCTCAAATAACCAATCATTTTGAATTCGATCCGCCAGGGCAAGACATGCGCTATGTAAAATATGAGGTAACAGGAGGTACCCACTGGTCAAGTATTGCTGAAATCAAGGTGTGGGCAGATGACGGATCTTCATCATCCCTTGTTCCAGAGCCTGCCACAATGTTGCTGGTCGGTTTTGGCCTGCTTGGTTTGGTTGGTATGATAAAGAGGAAAAGATAGAGGTAATTTTTGGTTTCCCCCATGATTATTCATAAAATAAAAAAGGACATCCATTTATTTGTTGATCTTTTCTTGAAACCGGACTATTAAAAAGTACAGAAGACAGAAGTAGAAACGGGGGAATCATGACCTTAGCTAGATCATCTTTGGTGTCTGTAGAGACCACACCTTGGTATCACTGTGTGTCAAGGTGTGTGAGAAGGTCTTTTCTTTGTGGAAAAGATCCGGACACGGGCAGAGATTTTTCACATAGAAAGAAGTGGATAGCGGAAAGGATCAAAGGGCTTGCTTCTGTGTTCTGTGTCAAGGTGGCGGCCTATGCCGTAATGAGCAATCACTATCATGTGGTCTTGTATCTTGATAAGGAAAAAGCAGAATCGTTGAGTGACAAGGAAGTTCTTGAAAGATGGTATGCTCTTTTTCAGAGGCCCTTTGCAGGAAGAAAGTTTCTTGAACTTGATGGAAAAGGCCTGAGCGAGCCTGAGTTGATGGAAGTAAGGAAGCTTGTTCCGGTCTTGAGGAAGAGACTATATGATCTTTCCTGGTATATGAGATGTTTAAATGAGTATATAGCAAGGCTTGCAAATAGGGAGGACAATGTCAGGGGAAGGTTCTGGGAAGGCAGATTCAAGAGTCAGGCCCTTCTTGATGAAAAGGCCCTTCTTGCAGCCATGAGTTATGTGGAATTGAACCCTGTGAGGGCTGGAATAGCAAAGGGTGTGAGGGAGTGTGAATTCACCTCTGTAAAGGATAGGATTTCAGGGAGAGACAGAGGTAAGCTCATGTATTTTCAGGGTGAAGCCAGGGAAAAAGAGGCAGAGATTCCCTGTTTGTTCAAAGATTATTTGGAGCTTGTAGAGTGGACTGGCCGGGCCATAAGGAAAGAAGGCAAGGGTTATATAAAAGAAGAAGTCCCCTGTCTTCTAACCCAATTAGGACTGGAGCCCAGGGGGTTTCTTTCATGTGCCAGGAGCCTTTTAAGGGAGTTTGGTCACGCTGTTGGCAGTTCAGGGAAGTTAAAGAGCCTTGTTCAAAAACGCAAGGTGCGCCATCTAAAAGGCATGAAGGCGGCAAGAAGGATTTTTGTAAAAAAGGCTGCATAGGTGCCTGAAGCAGCACCTACAGCCCTGTGGTTGTAAGGGCAGCGGATAGGCCGGCTAGGATGCCGGACACTGGTGTTCGGTTTTTTAGTTGTCTAACGGACGTGGCAGTAACTTCCATCTTCTAGATCAAATCTTTTATAACTTTCTCAAGCATGACATGAATCCATGAAGTAATTTTTCAAAATTAGTCCCTACAGACCAATGGTCAGTGGGGTATTTTTTTCTCGTGATAAAAAAGACGTCATTTTTTAGGCCTTGGGATAAGAAGTAGGTAAAAGTTATCACTGTATTTTACAAAAAAGCTGGAGTATTTTGGATTGTGGTTGTCCTCAATCAGTAGTTACGAGCCTGCCGTTGTTTTATCATAGAGGTGGGAGATTATTTTATGAAGAAATTGCAATGGCAAATACCGGATTTGCTAGATCTGGAATATTTTATTCAAAAAGACAAGAAAATTGCCCAGCAATACGGGATTGAATTTTTAAAGAAAAGAGACAGGCAGCTTTACCTTCGCGAGATTAAACCACAGCTACAATCTCCCCTTCTCAAAAATCAGAAAAATATGCTTCTCTTGTGGGTAAGGGCTCTGAGAAGAGAGGCGTTAGAGAGAAAAGAAGAATGTGCAGGAAAAATATGGCAACAATTTGACTGGTTAATAGGTTTTCTTTTGGTGATTCTGGGGCTTATCTCAGGTGCTTCCACAGTACTTTCAATCCTTGCTTATAGCGGCAACAATCCTGTCAATATCTTTGAATTTTTCTTCTTTACGGTAATCGGACCATGGTCATTTTTGTTACTGGCAGCATTTTTAAAACTTTTTAAGATCACTGATAACGTGGGTGGGGTTGCATCAACCATTCTGCTTAAGATCTTTAAAAAATTTCTGCACCACCTGCAAAGCAAGGCAGAAAATTTTGCCAGGAGCCATGACGATCTTGGAAACTTGATAGGTCAAATTTGGGCAAAGTTTCATAAATATAAAGGCATTTTTGCAAGTTATGCCCTTTACAAACTCCAATTTTTTACCATTTCCTTTGGACTTGCCTGTCTGTTGACATTGCTGGTGAAGGTTTGCTTTTTTGATTTGGCGTTTGGTTGGCAGACCTCTTTAAGTGTAGGGCCTGAGTTTTTAAAAAATATTGTTAGAATAATAGCTGCGCCGTGGTCATGGTTTTTGCCAGAAGGAGTAGCCTATCCTACATTGGAGGAGATTGAGGGAACGAAGATAGTTCTTAAAAACGGGATTCAAGCACTTCGTAGTAACGATTTGGTTTCTTGGTGGCCATTTTTAGCCATGTCTATTGTTACCTATAGTATATTGTTGAGAATATTGTTATTCATTTTTGCAAAATGGCGTCTTCAGAAACACTTGAACGAGATTCGGTTTTCCAGTCCGGTTTATCTTCAGATAGTATCTCGCATGTTGACTCCCGTGGTCGAGAAGGCTGGAGAAGAGGATGTAAGAGACGAAGATCTGGGGAAAGCTGATGATGGTGTAGCAGATCAGCCATCAAGGAAGGTTAGCCAAGTTGTAAGGGCGGAGAAAAATAGCCTGGTTTTTTTGCCCAAGGAAATAGCCGAATTCATTTCATCAAATGATCTGAAAACATTTCTTTCAAATTTCGGTTTGACCGAATTCGCTGTGTATAACTTAAATGAGCCCTTGATAGACATAGAAGGTTCCATAAACAGAAAGCTGTTAAATTTGTTGAGAGAAAATCAGGGAATTCCTCTGATAGTTTTAGCTCAAGAGGCATGGCAGCCTCCTTTGCAAGAATTTATTTCCTTTGTCAAAACTTTAAGGAAGACTTTTCCAGATGTGGCAGTTGTCATCGCTTTGACGGGTATGCCTTGTCCAGATGGGAGGCTGGTGCCTCCAACACATGATGAAATTGCAATTTGGAAGAGAAAGATTGCAGGATTGGGTGATGAAGATTTGTTGGTAGAGGAACTGATCCGATGTTAGAAAAGAAAAAATGTCCTCTTATAGTTGTGGCAGGCCATCCAAATGAAGGCAAGTCAGCAATTTTGGCAACCCTGGTAGAAGACGACAGCGTAAGAGTCAGTCCATATCCGGGGGAGACCAAAAAATCGCGTTCTTTTCCTATCATAGTGGATAATCACGAAATTGTTAGATTTGTGGACACTCCTGGCTTTCAAAATCCCATAAGGATTTTGGCTTGGCTTAAAAGGAGAAAAGGGGAAGACGCAAGGCAGAGCCTAAGAGAATTTATTTCCCAGTTTGAGCACAATGAAGATTATAAAGATGACTGTGAATTACTGAAGCCTCTGGTTAAGGCTGATGTGGTTATGTTTGTGGTGGATGCCTCCAGGCCAATACGCAAGGTGGACCAAGCAGAGATGGAATTCCTGCGACTTTTGGGACGCCCCCGTGTAGCCATTCTTAACTGCAAAGGTGAAAATGACGGTTGGCTTGAGCAATGGCGGGCGGAGCTGAGGCGGTATTTTAATTCTATTTTTCTTTTTAGCGCCCATAAGGCAGATTTCAAAGCCAGAATGGAGCTGTTGGAAAGTATAAAGGGAATAGATTATGAACTTGCTCCCCAGATTAGTCATATCATTCAGGCAGTAAAAAAGGACTGGTTATCCAGGTGTGAAGAAACAGCAATTTTGATCACAAACATGATAAAAGAGATTCTGTCCTTTAAAAGCAAAAAGACTTTTCATGGAGAGCTGTCAGAAAAAGAAGAGCAGAAACTAAAAAAATCCTTGCTTGAGCAATACAAGCGTTTTGCAGTTCTTGCTGAAGAGAAAACCTTTAAACAGATCCGTCTGCTATACAGGCATAGAGTTCTAAAGACAGAGCTGCCGGCCCCGCCTATCCTGGAAGAAAATCTCTTTAGTGAAAAAAACTGGAAGATGCTCGGGCTTACAAGAAAACAGTTTCTTGCAACCGGTTTCACAATAGGTGCATATACTGGGGCGATGCTGGATCTGGGGCATGGTGGGCTGTCCCTGGGGCTTTGTTCATTGCTTGGAGGAGTAATTGGAGGCGTAAGTGCCTATGCTGCCTGCAACTCCCTCTTGTCAGGACGCAATATAATGGGTTTCAGGCTTGAAGAATATTCTCTAACCATGGGGCCCGTTGCCAATATCCAGCTAATGTATATCCTGATCGATAGGGCACTGATTTATTACAGACATCTTATAACCTGGCCCCATGGAAGGAGAGATTATCAGAATGCAGAACAAGATTTTCAAACATACATGCAGACAAGTTTTGTCCGTCAGTGGTCTAAAAAACAAAGAAAGATTGCAGAGGATTTTTTCAAGTCTCTGACAAGTGAAAATTATCAGGGGAAAGAGCCTGAAGAGATAGAAGAGAATTTTATAAGATTGATAGAAAAATGTTTGTTGGAAATTTCCAACATTACCAACAAGTGTGAGGAATAGGAGATCCTATCAGCTGTTTTCCTGTAAGTCCGAGCATCTTCCGGTTTTTTTCACTAACCCGTTTCATTAATTCATTCATGCCCGGCTTACATGGATAAAAAAAGAAGGCCAGGCCGAGAATATATTCGGCCTGGCCTTGTATCGTCATCTAGCCTTATTTTTTACAAGATTTCTTCTTACAGATTTATTCCAAGGGCTTTTAACGTCTCGTATGTAATTCCTCCAGTAGCCAGCCCTTTGTCTTTTTGGAATCTTTCCAATGCTGCAAGGGTTTGTCTGCCAAGCTTGCCATCGACTTTGCCAGCATTATAACCCTTTTTGTTCAATGCCTCCTGCAAGGCAGCAATTAGATCAGGGCTCATGTTTGTTTTGCAGAGAATGCGCTGCCATTTTATGGTTGGCTCGGATACCTTCACTATCTTGGTCACAGTGATGTATTGGGCCGGTACAGGAATCTTGATAACCTTGGCTGGTTCCACAACCTTTGCCACCTTTATAGTTTTGAACTCAGCAGGTATGACAACCTCTTTTGTGGTTGCAGGTTGCTCTACAACCATTTTGGCAATTTTTACCGTTTTGGCAGGTATTTCTACCAGACATATTTGATGACCGGTGAAAGAAAATCCGCTTGCCGGAGATTCTCCAACTCTTTTCCACATAAAGGATGGTGGTGCTTCCAGTACAGTCTTTTGAAGCTGCTTACGTATGGCAGGTATTTTAACCTTTTTGATTTGAGCGGGCTGCACAAGTTTTTTGATTTTTATCGTCTTATATTCTGCAGGAATCTCAACAACTTTGGTGGTAGCCGGAGATTTGAGCACCTTCTTTTTTATGATCTTATATTTTGCAGGAATCTTAACTAGACACATTATGTCGCCTGTTGCTCCTGCAATCTTTTGGGCAGGGTCGGTTCCTTTTTTCCAAACGGTTTTTTCCGGTTCGACCAGAATTTTCTCTTCCACTATTTCATATTTGGCTGGTACCGGAACCAGTTTCTTGATGGGGGGCCGGACCATGACCTTTTTTTCGACCCATTCGAATTTGGGTGGAATTACTTCGATCTTTTCGCTTTCTTCTTTGACAACGATTTCTTCTGCTACTGTCTTGTATTTTGCCGGCGTATAATATTCTCTATAACATGTGTTGGGTTGTGTCCCGTCTATATCAACACCTGCAGCTTTTGCAGCGTTTAAGATCTCCGGGCTCACGGGTGGAGCATTTTTCTTCAGACTCGTAGTCCACTTTCTTTCTGCTTCCCTGATGGTAAAAGTTTCTGTAACCTTTTTATATTTTGGCGGTACAGGTACAATTTCCTTAATTTCTGGTCTAATTTCAATTTTTTCCTCAACCCACTCTATTTTGGGAGGGATTACCTTGATCTTTTCAGAAGGTTCTTTTACAAGCACCTTTTCCGTCCGCTTTTCATATTTAGGCGGCACTAGAACCCTCGCATAACATTCGCCAGGCTTGGCATTTTCAGGCACGGGTGATAAATCTGCACCTTGGGCAACAGATGCCATCATTATCAACGCGACAGAGATTGTTGAAATTTTTCTTAACATAGAATTTAACTCCTCCTCCTCCTTTAATTTTTTATGGAATTCACCAACATCCTTCTCTAAATCTCATACTTTAAAGAGGCACAAAATTCAAGTCATGGATCAAAATTTTATTTGATCCGTAACAAATTTTATTTGGCCCGTTTGCTAAAAAACGATTTTTTATTATCCTAATTATCCATTCCGTCTTAAGGAGAGTAATCAAGATATGGAGACTTTACAACTCCTTGCCACGGCCCTTGGCCTTTCGGCCCTGTCTGGCATTAATCTGTATCTAACCGTATTCGCCACCAGTCTTGCCCTCAACCTTGGCTGGCTCCATCTCTCACCAGAGCTCCAGCAGCTTCAGGTCTTGGCTAGTCCGGGGATCCTGGTTATCTCCGGCATTCTCTACTTCGTTGAGTTTTTTGCAGACAAGGTCCCTGGCATCGATTCCCTGTGGGATGCCATACATACTGCCATTAGACCTCTCGGAGCAGCGTTTTTGACCATTGCCGTGCTTGGTCAGACCGATCCAGCAGTAGAAGTGGCAGCAGTGCTACTTTGCAGTGGAGTCGCCTTGACCACCCATGCCACCAAGGCAGGGATCAGGGCCCTTATCAACACTTCTCCGGAGCCGATCTCTAACGCAGCGGCCAGCGTTACCGAGGACGTGATGGTGGCAGGCGGGGTGGGCCTGGTCTTCACACATCCCATGGCAGCCATGGTCATTACCGTGATCTTTGTGGCCGCTTTCATTTACTTTGCCCCCAAACTCTTTCGTCATGTAAAGGCCGTTATTACCTTTGCGCTTAGCAGGATTTTTTCTTTAGGCAGGGCAGTAGATAAAAAGAAGCCCCTCGGTGTGGATCTGCCGGAAAAAACTGCCCGGCTTGTAGCCTCTGTAATGCAGGACAATGAGAGAATCAGATGGGCTGTCAAAGCTCTCACCGGCAAGATGCCTGGTATTGGCGCCAACAGGCCATGCCACCTGATTTTGTTAGAGGATGCAGATCACAGGCCTACAAGACTTCTCTTTCATGTCAAGGGCAGGCCCTTGGTCATGATAGGCATGGACGACCTGGCCCTGTCCAGCCGTTCAACCCTGCTTTTTCATGAGATCACCCTTACCGACAAGAAAAGCGCATCCATCATTATTCTACGGTTTACCTATGCCCAGACCGAGACATGGCATGCTGTTATCCGGGAGTTGGAGCAGCAGAAACCACCGGTGCTGACGGAAAACTAACGGGAAAATCCATTTTTTCCATAAAAATCTGTTGCTGCATGCCCTTGTTTGGCTTCGGTGTAAATTCCTTGTCCCAGGTTTTTGCGGTTTAAGGAAAACACGGGCGAAGATATTTTCTAGAGAAAAAAGTTTCTCCATATGGAAGGTTTTTTCTCCATGCCATCCTTCCCATAATTTCAATGGTTATACGGACGATTTTTTTATCTCAACGGAAAGCCATTTTGGCATGCGTAATGCGTATATTGCAGGACGTCTGGAAAATTGGGCCTGCATGTTTGCAGGGGCCAGGTGAAAGGAGCGTTTGGGTACAGCTATGTTTTATTGTTCAGCAGTTTTGAAAACAATTTTTGTCACTTTTTGACTATAACTGTCCAAAACTAAATTTTATTAGGAGAAAAAAGATGCAAAATCTCAGATTGGTGGTGCCTTTGGTGGTGATAATTTTCCTTCACATTCTCTTGCCTGGCAGAGCATCTGCTTTGCCACGTTGGTTAGGTAATCTAACAGAGTCTGGAGCAGAATCGCTCTTTCTAAAAGGGCAAAGTCAGGAAGTTACAGCTACTTTGCTGCTAGAAAAAACAAAATGGCGGTATAGCCATGAATTTGGCATATATGGATTCAGGGCGACAGAAGACGGTATAGAAGTAACGGATATGCTTGCCATTTTTCATGGCAGTGATACCAGATTTGTCTCCAGGTCTATTCACTTTGATCTGGCTTCCGGTCAGGTCTGGTTAGATGGATCCATGGACAAAAAGAACATCGGGCCGGTTTTTGGTTTTTATTTAAAGACTCAAAAGAACAATTCCCAGATTTTCTACACCCATACAGTTCTTAACAGTGACAAAAAGGATCACTCTCAAATTTTTGAAACGGGCGGCAATACGCCAATTATCAGGCAATTGTATCCAGACGTAGTTATTGCCTTTGAGGATTGGAAAGGTGGCGGCGATGGAGATTTTAATGACATGGTTGTGGGAATGAAAGGTGTAACTACTGTGCCTGAACCCGTCACAATCCTTCTTTTGGGAATAGGGCTTGTTGGCCTGGCAGGTCTGGCACGCAAAAAAAGGGTCTGATGAAGAAAAAAGGATCAAATCGTAATCAGGGCAGAAACAGGCTGGTTATAGAAAGGTCTTTTAAGGGAGAAAATCAGAGATTTTCTCCCAATTTTATAATTTAAAATCACCAGCCAAATCAGGAAATGCAAGTAGGCGCTATTTTTTCCTGACCTTGACCCTTTCAACTATTTTTCTGTAATAGACCTGATTAACCTCTAGGTTGACAGGTCTTTTTCGCATCATATTCATCTTGGTAATAATGACATTCAACTTTGTTACCTGACGGTAACGCTGTTTCTCATCTTCCAGGCTTTCCAGCAGATCCACAGCCTGTTTGATTTCCTTTTCAGTTTGCAATTCAGGGGGCAAGAAACCGGCATTTTTTAAAATCTTATATGCCATCCTGAGATCTTCCGGAATCATCGAGTCGTCTTCAAAAACAAGGGGTTTGCCTTTCCCTGGCAGATTGTCAAATTGACCTTGTTGCATTGCTTTTTTGATTCTCTTTTCTGCAATGAGATGAAAAGCGTACATATTGAAATCACCTCTGAATACGCAGCGTTAGTAATGAATGTTAGCACGATATGATAGGTATTTCCAGTTATGTACCCTGCCCCTTCTGTTGTTCCATCCTTTTTAAATAGTTTCCTATGGAAGCCAGTCCCTTTTCATTTACTACCAAAAAGACCTTGCTGCCCGGGTAGAGCTTGTCGTTTCCTCTGGGAAGAACTATTTTCTCCCTTTTTTCATCCATCACTCCTGCAAAGACACAATCTGTGGCAAAGGCAGGGTCTTTAACCATGTCTTGGACCTTTATGCCCTCAGCAGGCAGGCTTTTTGGCAGTTCAAACATGACAAGCAGTGCCTTACCCTTTTCAATGGTGGTAATTACCTTTATCTGCGGGCTTTCTAGCTCTATTAGCACCTTGTTGGTGAACATGGAGCTCATGTCACATATGGAACTGACCCCGGCCACCCTGTATGGTTCCTGGTAGGCTGGATCCCTCATCTTTACCAGAATCCTTGGAACTTTGGCACTGTGGGCAAGTAGTGCAAATGTCAGATTGTCTGCATCAAGATACAGGGTGCCAAGGGCAGCCTCGGCCCTGTGTATGCCAGCCTCCTTCAGGACCTCGATCTTGCGGGCGTCCCCATTTACTGTCACGATTCCATAATTGGCATAGAGATCCTTGCATACGTCAACATCCTTGTCTATCACCACCACATCATGTTTTCTATCTATTAATTTATTCGCTATAGAGGCACCTGCTATACCACCTCCAGCAATAATGATATACATTACAACCTCCTAAACACGATAGTAACAAGTACTGCAAGCGGGAGTATTTCCAGTCGTCCAGCAAGCATTGCAAATATGTAGGTGAGCTTGATCACCGGGCTGAGTGTGGCCATCTTGTGCACGGAAAAGTAAAATGGCCCCATGTTGCCCATAGCAGAGGCCATGCCAGAAAGGGCCTGCCACGGACCAAGATCTGAAAAAAAGGCGGTTACAAATGCCCCTACCATAACTATGGCAAGCCATCCCCATACCAAGGCCCCGATTCTGTAAACCTCTTCGGGTTCGACCACCTTTCCTGATATGACAAGAGGAAGCACTGCACGTCTGGGCATGACGAGTTTTCTTAGTTCAAGAGAGAAGAGACGAAAGAGTATCCCGGCTCTCATAACCTTGATGCCTCCCGCGGTGGAACCGATGCAGCCGCCTATGATCATGAGGGTTAACAATATCTGTTTGCTCAGGGCAGGAAAAAAGGGAGAGTTTATATCCACTGTAAGGTATCCGGTACTGGTTATAAGAGAGCTTACCTGAAATGCAGCTATGCGAAATATCTTAAAAAAATCCGCAAGATCAAGGGGTTCTGTTTTGGAAAAGGCAAGAAAATGATCCAGCATGATGGCAGACACTGCAAGCAAGGTAAAAAGCCAATACCATTTCATTTCAAAGTCTCTGAATATATTTTTTATCTTGCCCTGCAACACCCTGTAATGGATGAGAAAATTCGTCCCTCCTGCCAGCATTATGGCAATAGCGGAAAATTCAATAAACCACGGATGCCCGATCTTTTTTTGTTCCCAGTATGCTAAGCTTGCATCGTGGGTAGAAAATCCGCCAGTAGAGATGCAGGTAAATGCATGGGTGATGGCGTCAAAGGTGCTCATCCCGCCGATAAAAAATAAAAAAAACGACAAGATGGAAAATACTCCGTATATGCTCCAAAGTATTACCAGGGTATGGAAGATGCCAGGAGCTGGACGCGCAACCGTCACCTTATGGCCTTCTGCACTGAAAAGGGCTGCTGCTATGCTGCCTCCTCTGAAGCTGACGGCCATAAAAAAGGAAAGGATTCCTATTCCGCCAAGCCACTGTGTGAAGGCACGCCAAAAGAGGATGCACCTTGGCATGGAATCCAGGTGTTCAAAGACGGTTATGCCAGTTGTGGTAAAACCGCTTACAGATTCAAAAAAGGCGTCTATAAAGCCTTTCTTAAGACCTATTACATATGGCAACCCTCCTATAAGCCCGACAGTTAGCCAGCCAACGGCAGTGATTACCATGGCTCCTCTTATTGAGGGTTTTTTCAAGGGAAAATACAGACAGAGTACGCCACCCGTAAAGAGGGATATGGCTGCAGGAAAAATAAATGTATACAGGCTTTGTTCCTCATTGTAGATGAATATTGGAATGAGCGGCAGGAGCATGAAAAGCCCTGTAATAACAAGTAACGAGCCGAGATAGTTGAAGATATAAAGTCTTTCTTTAATATTCTGAAGAAGTTCTCTGAACATCCAAGGGCCTTTTTTTCTGTTTGTCTTTAAAAAATTAACATCTATTCCATGTGAGTGTATATTAAAAAATGAGAAAATTTGGTCGTCTCTTTGAGATCCATTAATACAGCAAGGAGCATCTATGAAAAAGGAACAGGGTCACAAGGCCATTTACATAACGTCTCTTGAGCCAAGGGCTGGAAAGCTGATGGTCACCCTAGGGATGATGGAGTTGATCTCGCGTGAGATTAGCAAGGTGGGTTTTTTCAGGCCCGTTATCCGTTCGGAACAGGATCCGGATAACGACCTGAACCTTATTTTGACAAGATATAACATAGACATCTCCTATGATGACGCGCATGTTTTTACGGTTGATGAGGTCCAGGCCCTTGGTGCGCAGGGCCGCTTTAAGGAAATAGTTCAGACTATTCTTGAAAAATACAGTCGTATTCAAAAGGACCATGACTTCATGATCATAGAGGGGTTCGAGTCTTCTGGCATAAGCAGCGGATTCGATGTGGATGTCAATATAAACATCGCCAAAAATCTGGGTGCAGGCCTAATTGGGGTTATATCAGGAAAGGGCCAGCATTTTAAGGAGATAGTTGAAGAGGTCAGGATTACAGAGGATACCATTTCAGAAGAAGGCTGTTTTCATCTGGCAACCATTGTAAACAGAGTGGATCCAGGATGTGTTGAAAGACTCCAGAATGCCTTTAAGGCCGATTCCAAGACAAGTCCGCCAGTCTATGTGATACCTGAAATTAAGGAGCTTTCCTCCCCAACTGTTGGCGAAATCATGGAGGGATTGCAATGCAAGTTCATCTATGGCGAAAAGGATAGCCTGAACAGGATAGCTACCCAGTTCAAGGTGGCAGCAATGACCTTGGACAACTACCTTTCCTATATTGAAAACGGGGATCTTATCATTACTCCTGGCGACAGAGAAGACATTGTTGTGGGTACTCTGTCGACCATATTCTCAAAGGCTTTTCCAAACATAGCAGGGATACTTTTGACCGGCGGGCTTGTACCAGGCCGACGTGTAAGGCAGCTTATGGATGGTATGCGGAAGAGGGCCATTCCGATAATTGGTGTGGATTCGGATACCTTTACTGCAGCAATGGATGCCAGTCAGGTCAGGCCTCTTATAAGGCCAGACATTCCCAAAAAGGTTGAGCTGGCCCTTGGAATCTTTGAGGCCCGGGTTGACATCTATGAAATAAAAAAGCGGCTCAACATCAGTGCCTCAGAGATAGTTACCCCCTTGATGTTCGAATTCAGGCTCTTTGAGTGGGCCAAAAAGGAGAAAAAAAGGATAGTACTTCCTGAAAGTTATGATGAGCGCATCCTAAAGGCGGCAGAGATACTTCGTACAAGGGATGTTGTTGACATAACAATGATTGGTAAAAGGGATGAGGTGCTCGAAAGGGCGTCAGTGCTTGGGGTGGAGCTTCCAGATGTTGAGATAGTGGATCATGCCAGCAGTCCCCTGCTTCCCCAGTTTGTTGAACAGTTTTATGAGTTGAGAAGGCACAAGGGAATCACAAAGGATGCTGCAAAGGATGCCATGCTGGATATCAACTACTTTGGCACAATGATGGTATACAATGATCTGGTGGACGGGATGGTTTCTGGGGCTGCCCATGCAACCCAGGACGTTTTGCGTCCTGCATTCCAGATCATCAAGACCAAGCCGGGGGTGCTTATTGCCTCCAGCGTCTTTTTCATGTGTCTTCCTACCCAGGTGAAGGTCTTTGGTGACTGTGCCGTAAATCCAGATCCCAATGCCCAGGAACTTGCTGCAATTGCCATAAGTTCTGCAGATACTGCTGCTGCCTTTGGAATAGAGCCTATTGTTGCAATGCTTTCCTACTCTACAGGAACCTCCGGAAAGGGAAAGGATGTGGAAAAGGTGGTAGAGGCAGTGAAGATTGCCAAGCGGCTAAGACCTGATCTTCTTATAGAAGGTCCTCTACAGTATGATGCCGCAGTGGATATGGATGTTGCCAAAAAGAAGGCGCCTGGCAGCAAGGTTGCAGGCAGGGCAACGGTCTTGATCTTTCCGGATCTGAACACCGGAAACAATACCTACAAGGCAGTGCAGCGTTCATCGAATGCGGTTGCAATAGGCCCGGTTATCCAAGGTCTTAAAAAACCGGTAAATGATTTGAGCCGGGGTTGCAAGGTAGAAGACGTGTCAAATACAGTGGCTATCACAGCCATACAGGCCATGCAGCAGTAAAAATCAGGTTAACTTCCAGCCAGCCGATAAGAGTATAGAATACCAACAGTACAGGTCTGCGAAATCAACATTATGAATTCTATCTCCTCATACCTTCTTGGAATACTGCAGAAAAACTTGACCGCAGCCACCGGCCGGCCAGGAAGTGCTGCTGGAAGCCTTTGCGATTCCAAAGGGGATTTTCCAGTAGGAAAGTTGGCTGTGGGAGAAGTCCTGGAAGGCCGGGTTCAGGTAAAGACCAGAGATCTTACGTTTATTGGTACTGACAAGGGGGTGCTGAAGGCAAAGGGGGCAATGGATATCCCTGTAGGGGCAAGGGTGCGCCTGAAGGTGGTAATGCCTGGTTACCCTGCTAGGGTAAAAGTTGAGTCATGGAAAATTGATGCGCGGCAGCCCTTCTCCAAGGTTCAAGGGCTAATGGCAAAGTCACTGTCAAATCTTTCACGGCTAGGTTTCATTGCTCAGGAGATAAGCCGGTCCGAGACGTTTTCCCATGCAAGGCCTGCTCATGGGGAACAGATATCTGAAAAATCTTTCCTGACCCTGTTAAGGCCTTTTGAGGTTGGAACCGGCCAAGAAAAGGGACTGAGGGAAGCAGTCAGCTTGTCTCCGGCCTTTTCAAGGGTATTAAAAGGTATTTTTTCAAAAAGTGCACCAAACACCCCAAGGGCCTGTGCGCAAGGTGGGGATATGGAAGGGGAAAAAGCCCATAAAGACGGTTTAATGGCCAGGAGGACCGGAGGTTCTGTTGTTGAAAAAGGTGGAATAGCAGGGGAGGCTAAACACGCCGTCAAGGGTCAAAGTTATCAAGTGAGAGGTGGGAATGACAACATGGCTGTTTCTGACAACGTGAGAAAAAAACTGTTGCCAGAGGCAGAGGTTCAAGAACCGGAGGGTGATATCATTGTAGGGGATGAGGAAAGCGGGATTCGTGTTCCAAAAAGGGATTCGGCAATTTCAGGCTCTTGTCAGAATGCCGCCTCCAAAAACGTCTCCTCCCAGTCTGTGTCACAGTCTTCCAAGATGCAGGTCCGCCCTGAGTCCTTTCAAAAAGGGGCGTCAGCTCCGGCACACTTGGAACAAGGGGTGCTCGGTGAGCAGGACCCAACCCGCGTTGAACAGGGAAAAGTTTCATTGTCAAATGGAGTGTTATCCAGAGGTTCCACTCATACATCTCAAAATGATTTTAGAAGGGCTACCGTGGTGGTTAGCAAAGAGTTTGGCGAGGTTTTGTCAACGGCGGTGGATAAAGGCCATGCTGAAAAAAATGCCTCTCTGCCCGGGGCAGATCAGGGGGAGGGCTTATTGTCAGAAGGCCGAGGGGGCAGTGGTGACAGTGAGGCAAAAAGGGCAGATGCTCAGCTGACGGACAAGGGGTACAGTAGGCCTTCTGGCAAGGCGGAAGGGCAGGAAAAGACTGGCAGATCTACACAGTTTTTGGAAGACAGAGGCATGGAACGTGGATCTTATGATGCATTCTCTAAAAGACAGGAAAATGTCCATTCCTTTTTTAAGGGGTTTGCCACACAACTTGAGATAGCTCAAGATATCCAGGCACATTTTGTTCAAAAGGGGCTGGAGCTTGTTGTGATCCCGTTTTTGTTTCATCAGTTTCAGGGGGTGGGCCAGTGGATATATTGGCAGGAAAAGGACACCTTGTCAGATAGAGAGGGTAAAGGCACATTGTCGCATCTTGTTTTTGACCTGAACCTCAACAATCTTGGCAAATTAAATATTCATCTTCTCAAGGACAGGAATATCCTTTCTGTTCAGATATGGGGGGAAAGGGAGAAGATTCCTCTGGTTAGAGAGGGCATGATGGATCTGGCCAATGAGCTCAAATCAGCAGGTTTTCAAATTGGCAACCTGGATGTTTCAGTAGCAGGTGAAAATGGAGCTGGTTCACCAGATGAATCCGTGCCAGTAATCGATGTTCAGGGTTTTCACGTAATCACCTGAGTCCATGAAAAAGAAAGGACAAAAGATAAAAAGCGCTGTGGCCTTGAGATACGAGCCAGGAAAGGACTCGGCTCCAAGGATCACTGCCAAAGGTCAAGGAAGTGTCGCTGAAAAGATAATAGAAATTGCTCAAGAGGCGGGAGTTCCAATTAAGGAGCAGGCGGATCTGGTAGAAATACTTTCAAGGTTGGATCTGAATGCTGAAATTCCTCCAGAGACCTATGTAATAGTTGCCAAAATATTGGCATGGGTTCACGAACTGAATAAAAAGGCAGAAAGTTGACAGAATATTCTGTTTCATCACGCCTTGGCCTCTATGGCCTAAATGGATTTCCTGCGCTTCTCCATAAAAATCTGGAATAAAAGGGCCGCTTGAGTAGTATCGAAAGCCTCTTTATAGAGTATCCTAGACAGTCAAATACTATACCGTTTTATGTAATATAAGGCAAACGCCAACATTAACCCAGTCATTATAATCTGACCCCATTCATTCATGGTTGGTACTGCTATTATACCCTGTAGGCCTATTTTTACAGTTACTGTTGCTGTAACAGTATGTCCATTACCGTCACTGATTGTATATTCAAAAGTATCGGTTCCTTTAAATCCAGGATCCGGAATGTAGGTTATTGTTCCATCCGGATTTATTATTACTGTTCCGTGTGCAGGTTCCGTTGTGCCTGTAATTTCGAGGTTGTCACCATCAGGATCTGAATCATTTCCTAATACATCAATGGTTACAGGGGTGCCTGGATCTGTGGATGACAAATTGTTTGTGGCAATTGGGGGTTGATTTCTCGTTACCCCCGTAACTGTTACCGTTACCCTCGCCGTGTCTACTCCGCCATTACCGTCATTGATAGTATATGTAAACATATCGGTACCGATATAGCCATGATCTGGCGTATAGGTGAGTGTTCCGTCTGCGTTTATGGTAACATTACCATGTGTAGGGGCAGTTGTTCCTGTTACAGTCAATGGGTCCATATCAGGATCTGAATCATTTGTAAGAACAGATATATTCACGGGTGTATCCACATTGGTGTTTGCACTATCATCTACTGCGTCCGGTGGATCATTAGAATTCGTAACTATAATATTCAGGTGTGCGGTATCTGTTCCGCCATTACCGTCACTTATCGTATAAGTTATGTCTTCAGATAAAGCTCCGTTATAATCAGGGGCAGGTATAAAACTTAATGACCCATCATTTGAAATGCTCAAAACACCTTCCGGCAAATGTGCTGAGCTTCCAGGTGTGTAATCGGTGCCATCTATTGTAAACCTAGTTACTGTCAATGTATCGCTTTCTGGATCACTATCTGCTCCATTGCCATTATCTCCTGTTATAACATTTCCGGTAATCGTACTATCTTCATTTCCCGTAAATACGTCGTCAGTTGCTGTCGGATGAAGATTTTTAACTTCTCTCCAGTCTCTATCATTACCGGGATTATCCAAATCGGGATAGCTTGTCGGAGTTGTGTCGTTGGTGGGATTGATTTTCGTATCATCATTGTCATATGCATCATCTAATCCGTCTCTGTCGGCATCGGTTCCTGAAGGAATGATATCCGGTATCCCATCGTTGTCTCCATCCCAACCTTCAAGGGCATCGTTGTCACCGTCATTATCGCTGTCTATATCTAAATAGTCAGGAGTACCATCGCCATCAGTGTCTTCTATACTAATAGGAGTACCACCATTGTCCGGATCATATGCATCGTCCCATCCATCACCATCCGAATCTTTACCAGTAGGCGCTGCGTAATCATCCGTGGGTTGGCTTTCTATGTTGTCTGGAATACCGTCGTTGTCACTGTCCAAATCCAAATGGTCAGGTATTCCATCGCCATCGCTGTCTTTAGCAGGACATAATCTGAATGAAATTCCATTGTTGAGAGGTGTATGTGTTGAGGAAAGTTCAAAAACTGTTACAAAATCATTAGACTCCCATGTTAAAGAAGCTGTATTGGTAATGGATGATGAAGTGGTATTTTTTACATAGTATTCATTGTTGTTTACCCCTGATATCAATCCATTGTCTAAAGTGGAAATGAAGGTGTAAGTGACTCCATCTAATGAATATACCTGATCCTTTACTCCAGCTGGCACTACTCTTCCATGATTAATTTTGACTTTTACAGGAATTTTTCCTGAAATTTCAACAAAAGTATGGTGGTCTGCTGAAACAACCAAGGTTCCATTACTCTTGGTATTAGCTTTGGTTAGCTTTATTAAAATACTACCTGCAGGTAGATTAAACATATTACTTACATCCACTGGAGCAGGCATAGTATAATCAACAACATTAGCAGGAATATTTAAATCGCTGCTTCTTATTAATGTATATGCTGTACAGCTATATTCTTCTGTATCAGGAATTCCATCATTGTCATCATCTATGTCAACACGGTCAGCAATGCCGTCTCCATCACTGTCCTTAATGTCACGGTAATCCACATCTCCGCCTGAAACATTAAAATCACCATCCTCATCTCCCAAATTGTTGGGACCTGGAGGATTGATGCCGTTGTTCACATTATTGGGCACACCAGTTTGACCCGGATTAGATTGCGTGTCAAAGTTATCATCCAATCCATCGCCGTCGCTGTCATTACCTGATAAGATATTCATGCTATTTCCGTTTTCGATAATATCCGGGATACCGTCGTTATCACTGTCGTTATCCACATAATCAGGTGTGCCGTCGCCGTCAGTGTTTTCCACACTGATAGGTATGCCTCCGTTATCCGGATCATATGCATCATCCCATCCGTCGCCATCTGTATCTTTCCCGCTAGGAGCTATGTAATCATGCGTAGGTTGGCTTTCAATATTATCCGGGATACCATCATTGTCAGAGTCGATGTCTTGCGTATCTGGCAAACTGTCACCGTCGGTGTCAGGATTTGCCAGCGGAGTACCGCCTTCGTCTGTATCAACTATATCACTTAATCCGTCACCATCTGTGTCAGTTATTGGTCCTGTACCTATAATTCCATCACTATCAGGATCCAATCCGCCGGCTTCTACTACGTCGGCAATGCCGTCGTTGTCAGAATCTAAATCAAGACGATTGGGAATGCCGTCGCCATCAGAATCTAATGAAATATCACAATATGCGATATTAGAAATGGTTAAAAAAGTATTATTTACAACATTCCTATTTCTATAAGATAGAACAATTTTTGTTACTTCTTCCGGAATATCCAAACGGAAAACCCCATTATTTGAATTGGGAGGGGAATCTCCAGTACCCCACAAAGTCGCTACACCATCATAATTTAATGTACCTGGAACGAGTATAGTAAAATTGGAGGGACCCAGAATTACAGGATCTGTTCCGTTATATGCATAAACAGTTATTTCTTCATTTGAAGAAGTGTTATCTATGTCTCCTACATATAAAGAAACATTTGAAACTGGTACTCCAAAATTAATTTCAATAATTGTGGGATCGTTGACTTGGGTATTAGTGAATAGGTATCTATATCCTGCAAAATTATTACCGGTAATTCCACTAGACCTATATGTTTGTGTCTTTAATGAGGAACCATTGCCTGGTGTAATTGTAATGGTTGGTGTTATGCTACCTAACTGCGCAATAGCACCCGGATTAGGCACTGATGATCCATTGGAATACGTACCTCCAACTGACATATCCGACACACCACAAATACTTTCCTCTGTATCAGGAATTCCATCATTGTCATCATCTAGGTCTAAAGCATTAGTAATGTTATCATTGTCTGTATCTATCGAATCTGAATAACTTAAAACTGGATAACTTATTAAAAATAAAGCTAAAAATAGAAATAAAATCACTTTTTTTTTCATAATAATCTCCTTTATAATATATACTTTTTACTATTTTTATTAATTTTGTAGAATTGGAATTATCTGATATAGTTATAAATTTTCATATTCTAATCTACAAAATCTTTTTAAAAAGTTATATATATTATTTTTATTAACTAATGACTTTTTAATTAATAGTAAAAATTCACTGACTGAAATGTCAAAAAATGAGTTGTCTATAGATGGGATATATCTATGTATATTTTTAAAGAAATTTATAAACTTCTTATTCTTTTTTAATAATTTCCACAACTTCATATAACTTTTAACTTCATTATCAACCTTATTTCTATTTGAGAAAAAATTAATATAAATTAAAATATATGTCAAGAAATTTTTATATTTCAATAAAATTTACCATTTGATTTATATATTGACAATGAATTCTTTCTTAGTAAATTTAACGACAAATAACTATATTTTATAAATTACACAAA
>Ga0256835_1000478_pt1 | contig 29817 bp, 32 predicted proteins | sample PIR30metaG_FD_185972 | JGI IMG/M metagenome (GOLD analysis project Ga0256835, IMG submission 185972) | Hydrothermal vent microbial communities from East Pacific Rise, Pacific Ocean - PIR-30 | ecosystem: Environmental > Aquatic > Marine > Hydrothermal vents | place: Pacific Ocean: East Pacific...
GAGAGGCAGTGTAGGCACGGTCAGGCCGTAAGCCAGAAAGAAGAAGAAGGTGGCGAGGTGCAGGTTCCAGACGGCGCGCACCCTTCCAGCTTACCCCGAAACTGACCCACCGGTCAGCCGCGGTAGGTCAAAATGAGGGCGTGACCGCCCGCCAGGCCGCCGCCCTGGCCGCCTTTGCCCGCCTCACCCGCCACCCGGTGCTGCGGGACGCCCGCCCCGTGCTCGCCGGCACCTTTCCGCTTGGTCTGGATGGGGCGGCGAGCGACCTCGACGTAATCTGCCAGGCAGGCGACCCCGCCCGCTTCGCAGACCGGCTGGCCCGCGCCTTTGGCCGCCGGCCCGGCTTTCGCGTGCGGCTGCTGAGCGTGGGCGCCCGGCCCACGGTGGTGGCCCACTTTTGGGAGGAGGGTTTTCCCGTAGAGGTCTTCGCCCAGGTGCGGCCGACGCGCGCCCAGCGCGCGGTGCGGCACCTGCAGGTGGAGGCCCGCCTGCTCGCGCTCCATGGCGAGCCGCTGCGCCTGTGCGTGCGCGCGCTCAAGGCCCGGGGCGTCAAGACCGAGCCCGCCTTCGCCCGCTGCCTGGGCCTCGCGGGCGACCCCTACCTGGCCCTGCTCGCACTCGAGAGCGCCAGCGATGCGGAACTGCGGCGGCTCGTAATAACCGGCGTACAGCCCGCCGACGAGTGCGCGGGCTGACGAGTGCGCGGGCTGACGAAAAAGCCGCCGGGCGCGCCCGGCGGCCGGTTCCTTTCCGCGATTAGCGGCCTTTGCCGTTCACCTCGCGCTGATGCGGCAGGGGGATGTACTGCACGCTCGGCTTGCCGCCCCGCGGCTGGGGGTAGAGCTCCATGAGTTCGTAGACCTGCTTGGGCATCTCGGTGTTCACCGGCAGACCGAACCCCCGGGCCTGGGCGACGTCGATCGGGTAGTCGTGGGTCCAGGTGCCCTGGCTGAGCAGGGTGGCCACGTCCTCGACGCGGTCGTCGGGAATGGTGTTCTTGAGCAGCCCCATCACGGTATCCTTGACCTGTTTGAGGGCCTTCTTGGAGACGTCGGCGAGGATCAGGGTTTCGTCGTCGATGTCCTTGGCGTCCTTCAGCTCGAGCACCTTGACGATCGAGGCCGCCGGCTTGTTGCCCAGCTGCGGATCCACCGGCCCCAGGACGGCGTTCTCGTCCATGACGATCTCGTCGGCCCCCAGGGCGATCAGGGTGCCGCCCGACATGGCGTAGTGGGGCACGAAGACGGTCACCTTGGCCGGGTGGCGCTTGAGCGCCTCGGCGATCTGCTCGGCCGCCAGCACCAGGCCGCCGGGGGTGTGCAGGATCAGGTCGATGGGCACGTTCTTGTCGGTCATGCGGATGGCGCGCAGGACCTGTTCGGAGTCGTCTATGTCTATGAAGCGCGCCAGGGGGATGCCCAGCATGCTGATGGCCTCCTGCCGGTGGATCAGGGTGATCACCCGGCTCTTGCGTTTCTTCTCGAGCTCGGCCATCTTGCGCGCCCGCGCGGCGAAGAGGGCCTGTTGCTGAAAGTAGGGGCTCATCATCGAAAAGATGATGAAGAGCCAGAAGAGTTGGTTGATCCAGTCACCCGGGGTCATGCGCAACCTCCTTTAGAAACCGTACTCGCGGTACCAGAACGGGTCGTCGTGATAGTGCCTCTTGGGTTTCAGCACCTGGGTAAGCCCATAGCCGACGGCGAAGCCGCCCACGTGGGCCCACCAAGCCACGCCCGGAACCCCCAGCACGCCGTAGAGCACCTGGATGAGCACCCAGTAGCCAAGGAAGAAGGCGGCGGGAAACCAGGCAAAGAGCGGCGGGAAGGGCCAGATGAGCGCCAGGATCCAGGCGGTCGGGAAGAGCAGGAAGTACGCCCCCGCCACGCCCGAGATCGCGCCCGAAGCGCCCACCATGGGCACGGTGCTGGCGGGCAGGAAGACCGCCTGGGTGAGCGCCGCGCCCACCCCAGCGAACAGGTAGACGAGCAGGTAACGGGCGCCGCCGAGCCGCGCCTCGACGGCGGGGCCGAAGATCCAGAGGAACCACATGTTCCCGAAGATGTGCTCGAAGCTGCCGTGCAGGAACATGCTGCTGAAGATGTTCCAGAAATGCCCCGCGGGGTCGGCGAAGAAGAGCTTGGGGACGAAGCCGAAGGCGTAGACCGACCAGCGGAACCCCTCGGGGCCCAGGCTCAGCTGCCAGAGGAAGACCAGCACGTTGGCGGCGATGAGCAGCCGCGTCACCAGCGCGGGGCCGTGGTGGTTGATCGAGTCGCGGATGGGGAACAAGGTTCAGCCCTCCTTTTCCAGTACCGCCCAGCCGAGGGTGCGTCCGCTGGCGGGCTCGTAGAGCAGGTGCCGCGGCAACGGGCGCGCCTGGAAGCGGCGCTCGAGCGCCCGGCTCGCGGCCGCCAGGCGCGCGAAGGCCAGGAAGCGCCCGCCTTCGGGCTCGGGCGTCCAGTACCCCAGCCGCAACGGCCAGGACGCGCCTTTGAACTGCCGGGCCTTGAGCTCATGGTAGAACTCCGCCAGGCTCGGCAGCGTCCCGCCGAGCGCCTCCAGTTCGGCCGTGGCCAGCGCCTCTGCGTAGCTGCGGCCGGCGGCGGCGAGCCAGGTTTCCAGCTCGGGCGGCAGGCTGCGGCCGACGGGGAAGCGGCCCTCGACCAGCTCGAGCCGCTGCTCTCGCACCGGCTCCCCCTTCCAGGTGTCCATCCACATCACCGTCCGCTCGCTGGGTTCGTCTACGAACGCGTCGTCGGGCGCCAGGGCGGCCAGCTCCGGTTGGCGCTCCAGCAGCGCCGCGGTCATGGCGTCGGCCAGCTCCCCGGCGCTGCCCTTGAAGGCGTGCTGGGCGAGCCGTCGCATCTCGGCGGCGAAGGCCTCGTCGCGGCGGATGGCGTAGGCGAGCGCGGCGGCGAGGAGAGCCTCCCGCAGCGCCGCACCCGGAAGATAAGCCCGCCCCTCGCGCCGGGGAAAGCCGTCGGGTCCGGCGGCGAGGGGGCTTTGGGTCGTCAGGTAGAACACGGTTAGACCTGCTTGAGGAAGACTTCGGGAAATTCGAAGAGCACCCGGTCACGGGCGTATTCGGGGCCCTCCTGGTAGGCCACGGAAACGTAACCCGCGGCTTCGAGCCCGCGGTAAATTTCTTTGGCGGTGTCGCGATCGATGCCGAGGTGACGCTCGAAGAACTCGAGCGCCTCCTCCACCGCCTCGTCGCTCGCGCCCACGAAGGCGTCCCATTCACCCTTCACCATGCGCGCCAGCTCCGCAAGCGAAACGGGCCTGCTGGTAAAGATCCAGCGCGGACGCGCACCCGGAAGGTGGTGGGCGTGCCCCTCCTGCTCCAGCTTGCCCGCCCAGCGCACCGCCTCGGCATGGCTGAGGCCCGCCTTCATGAAGAGGGTCACCAGCGCGTCGCGCTCGCCCACCAGCCCCTCTGGGTAGGCCTGCGCCAGCAGCCGCGCCAGCTCGGTCACGTCGCCTTTTTCCAGCAGCTGTTTGACCTGTTCGAGGTCCATCATACCTGCCTCCTTACTCCAGCTCCACGAGGCCGTGCACGTCCTCGCCGGGGTTCATGGCCTCGGCCACCTCGAGCAGCAGCAGGCCCGCCTCGTTGACCGAGTTGCGCCCCACGAAGCCGGCGATGCGCGCGGCCTCGAGAGCGTTGTCGAAGACTTCTTTGGGCAGGCCGCTGTATTCGAGCGCCTCTTTGATGTTGCGCGGCAGAATGCGCACCCGCTTCTCCTTGACGTAGAGGCTGCCCACTGCCCGCAGGGCCTCGATGAGCCGGAAGATGACCGGGTTCACCGGGTTGCCGAACCCCTCGGGCACGCCCGCGAGCGCCCGGTCCAGCAGCTCGCCGGCCCTGGTCTCGACGACGTTGCCGTCGGGCAGGCGGTCGATCAGGTGGCGCGCCTCCAGCTTCTCCAGCGCCCAGCGAATGCGCTCGCGGTCTAGCTTCTTCTCGAGCGCCGCGTAGACCTCCTCCTCGCTCAGACCGCGAGCGGGAATGACGTGAAAGACCATGAGCTCGTAGCGCGAGAGGTGCGGCAGGCGCTCGACGTGCTCGGCCAGCTGGGCGTACAAAAGCCCCGACTGGGTGGGCTCGGCGCTGCCCACGAGCCCCTGTTCGCGCGCCTCCTGCCACCAGGAATAGCCCGGCGCCGAGAAGGTCTTGCGGGTCATGGTGATGGCCTTTACCGCGGTGGCGCTCACGCCGCGCCGGTTCTGCTTCTGGTCGTCCAGCACCAGCTCGCCCCACTCGGTGAGGTAGAAGACCTCCTTGCCCTTCTCGTCCTCACCGGTTTCGATGAGGCTGAAGGACTCGAGGCCGAGAAGCGCCTCGCGCAGGTCGAAGTTGTCGTCGTACCAGCGCGCCAGGTCCTTGGCTTCCTGGAACTTCTCGGCGATGAGCCGGAACTTCTTGGGCATCTCGTCCAGCTTGCGCCCGTACTTTTCCAGCAAGGCCTTGTACTCGGCCACCTTGCGGTCGATCATCGCCCGCCTGAGCACCTCGAAGGTGGGGCGCTCCTCGGGGTTGGTCTCGGCGGCCTTCTGCCACTGGGCCGCGATCTGCTCGAGCACCTCGGCCTCCTCGGCCTCGATGGCGAAGCTCCAGACGTCGGCGCGTACCCCGCCCTGCCACAACCGCAAGGCCTCGAGCGCCCACTCGCCCGCGGGCAGCAGCTCGCCGGCGGGGCCCAGGTAGCCCAGCGCCTGCAGCGTGGCCAGGCCCGCCTCGGTCGCCTCGCCGGAGTCGGCGTAGTCGGCCAGCGCCCACAGCAGGTCGGAAGTGAAGACGTCGCCCTCGCCCCAGCCGCCGGTGGCCAGCGCCTTCTTGACCGCCTGCCCCAGCGCGGTGAAGGCGAAGACGTCGGAGTCGGGCAGCGAGTAGGCGATGAGGCGCATGGCCTCGAGCCGCTGCTCGTCGTGCGCCGGGGTGGGCAGCTCGCTGGCGGGCGCGGGGCCCAGCGGCAGCTTGCGCACCACCTCGGCCAGCGCCGCGTCTATCTCCAGCCCCGGCTCGGCGGCGCGGTAGATCTCCAGCACCCGGCGGCCGGCGTCGGAGAGCGTCAGGTACTCCTTCTTGGTCTCCCGGTCGCGCACCCGCACGGCCAGGCCGCGCTCCATCAGCGCGCTGGTGGACAGCGGACCGACCCGGCCCGCGCGCTCGGCGGCGTCGAGCATGGCGATCACCTCGCTGCCGATCCAACGCCAGCCCTCGGGCCAGGCTTCGGGCTTGTCGAGGCCGTGCCCTTCGAGGACAACGAAGTCGCCCTGGGCCTCGTCCTCCGACTCCGACCACACCGCCGGCCCTTGCTCGTAGAGTTCGCGCAGCACCAGCGCGAGCTCGCGCCCCAGATAGGTGGGCACCAGCCGCACCGGGGTACTGAAGCGCGCCAAGCCGGCGAGTTCGAGCTCCACGAAGGTGGGCTCGTCCACCTCTTCGAGCGGGGTGTAGGGTTTGCCTGTTTCTTCGTCCGCGAGCAGGCGCTCTAGCGCCAGCGCATGTTCCTTCTTTATCACCATCTTGTCCGCCTCCTAACTTCCAGTCTAGTCCAGCGCGGCTAGTAACCCCTCGACGTGTTCGGCCACGCTCACGTCGAGCAGCTCGATCGTCGGCAGCAGCCAGGTGACCACGTAGCGGTCGTCGCCGTCCTTGTTCTTGCCGAAGTAAACCAGAGTAAAGCGGCCGACGCCGGCGCGCTTCTTGATCGTGTCCGCGCCCTCGCGCAGCGCCCGGCGCATCTTCGGCGGCAGCGCCTCGAAGGGCCAGGCCTTGCCGCCGCTGCCGCGGCTTTGGATGAACTCGGTCGTCAGCCCGCTCGAGTGGAAGGCCTCGAGCAGCTTGCCCCAGCCGCGCTTCTTGAAATAGGCAAGCAGCAACTCCGCCGCCGGCAGGGCGAGGAGCTCGGTCGCCTCACCCCGCTGCGGGCGGTAGTAGAGCCGCGCCACGCCGCGCCGCTCCTCCTGGGTCACGCGCACGACCAGGCGTGCGCCCTTTGGCAACTCCCGCAGCACCTGCTGCACTTCGAAGCGCTCGCCGCGCTCCTCGTAGACGTCACCGGCGGCCCGTCCGGCGGCCGCATCGGCCACGAAGACCGCGGGCTCGCCCGCACGCAGCCCTTGGATCAGGTCGAACCCCCATGCCTTGATGCTTCGGAGTTTGACCTCGATCTCCTGGGGGATCGGCCCCCAGACCTCGCGCACGAAGGTGTTCAGCGCGGTCTGGTGTTTGGCCGCCAGCTCCTCGGCCGTTAGCTTGTTCGCCTTTTTCATGCACCGCCTCCTTTTATCAACTAACTAATACTGTACTACTGCAGCCTCATTGATTGCACATTACGTTTCATTTGTCAATCTTGACACTCAGTATATTTGACATTAACATGTTCAATAGAGGTGATATAAATGATGAAATCAAATAACGGCAACGTAACCTCGGTTTTGGTTTGGACACTCGTTATCGCGCTGCTACTGGGCTTCGCCGCCGGCAGCTTCAGCGCCGCCTCGCGGGCGCGGGCGGCGGTGACCGCCGCCGAGGCGCTGGCCGCGGGAATCCCCCCATCGCCCGTGGTTACGGCCGCCCGCTACGACAAGGCCGAGCAGGCGCTGGTGCTGCGGGTCTTCAATCCCGGCCTCGTCCCTCTGCAACTGGTTGATCAAAGCCTGGTCTTCAAGCCGGGCGCCGCGAGCGAGGAAAAGGCCTACGCCCTAGCCGCCATTCCCCTTGGCCTGGAGGTGGCGCCGCTGGCGGAACTGGAGGTGCGCCTGAAGCTAAAGCCCGAGAGCGAAGACCTGGCCGTAGGCGACGTACTTGCGGCCACCGTTTCCTACACCCATCCCTTCTCGAAGGACTTCTACACCCTGACCCACGTCTTCGAGGTCAATCAGGCCGCCGCCGCGGGCCAGGAACAGCCCCAGCCCGAGCAGCCGGGCCTGAACAAACCGGAGAAGGAGGGCGAGTAAAATGCGCATCCTCATCGGCTTGATCTGGGGGTTGCTGCTGGCCCTCGCCGCCTGGGGGCTGGCCGCGGGTACGACCCTCTTGACGCCGCAGGAACTGGCCTTCGTGCTGGGTCTCGCTGGCTTCATGCTGCTGGGCGCGCGGCTCGTCTGGGGTTACGGGGCGCTGGCCGCCTTCGCTGAGGCCGCGCTTGCGGGGAAGGAACCCGACCGCGAGCGGGCCGAGGCCGAGGCGCGGGTGCCGGAGCCCGAACGCCTGGGCCTGGCGGCGCTCGCCGGGCTGTGGTACGCGGCGCTCGACCCTTACCGCTACGCTTTCTACGCGGTTTACGCCACGCTCTTCCTGATAACCCTGACGAGCAAGCTGGTGCTGCCCCTGCCCGACGCCTGGGCCTGGATCACCGGCAGCCTGCTGCTAGAAGGCGTCTTCTGGGGCGCGAGCGTCGCGGTGCTGCTGGTATGGGCGCTGTCACGGCTTGCCGTGGCGCTGGTCGGCGAGCTGGCCGCGCGCGGCGCGAGCGCCGGCGCTTGAGAAAACGGTAGCGACGCCGCCGGGCCGCCCCGCGGGGCGGCCCGGTCAAGTTTCCTCGTCGAAGAAGAGCTCGGCCTTGATCTCCCGCTCCTCTTCCAGGTTGCCGCCCAGGGCCGCACCCAGCACGCCTATCGTGGCGGTGAAGACGGCGTAGCGCAGCAGGTGCTCGGCCGTGGGGTCGAGGCCCATCCAGTCCGCGAGCAGCGCCCGCGGCAGGATCCAGGCGCCGGCCAGCGAGAGCAGCCACAACGCCGCCCACAGCGATAGCATGCCCAGCCCTAGCGTGCCCAGCAACACCAGCCGCGTGCGCGCCAGCTGTTCACGCCAGGCGTGCTCGCGGCCGAGCCGCCCCAGGTCCTGGCCCGAGAAGATGAAGACGGTGGCGGCCACGACGCTCAACGCCGCCAGTCCCAGCACCGCCCGCCAGGAAACGTGCGCCCCCAGAGCCCAGGCGTCGGAAGTGAGCAAAAAGTAGACGACGCTCACCGCCGCCGCGGCGGTGAGCCGACCCAGATAGACGGGCATCCGCCAGGGGCGGTAACCCCAGATGGCCGACGCGATCTCGTGCGCGTCCTTGGCGAAGGTGCGTGCGTAAAAACTAACCGCGCTCCAGTGGGCCTGTACGTCCTCGAGCCGGGTGCGCGCCACCTCCTCGAGCTGACGCCGGGCCTGCTCACGCTGGGCCTCGGGAAAGGGGGCGAGGTCCAGGTCTTCGGGTTCGCCCACCGGCCGCATCGGCCCGCTCTCGGCGTGCTCCAGTCCCCAAAGGTGGCCGAGCAGGTGCAACGCCAGAGCTGCGAGCCGACGCGCCAGCGCTTCGTCCGCACCCAGCCGGCTGCTCGAGGCCACGGCCGCCTCCAGCGCCGAGCTGGGTACGCCCAGGGTGCTGGGACCGTGGCGCGATAGCAGCTCGTTGGGCACCACCACGACGACGTAGTCCCAGTGGCGGTGCAGCTTCTCGGCCACGCCGATCTCGAGCAGGTCCACCGGGTCGAGCGCCCCTCGCGGCATGAAGGCGCGGCGTTCGGCGGTCTCGATCCGCCAGGCGAACTCGGGAAAGGTTTCGCTCAGGTAAGCGTGCAGCCGGGCGCGCGCCTGCTGGTAGGCGGCGAGCAACCGGGGATCGCGCAGGTCGGCGCCCAGCACCCACCCCAGCACCACCTCTGGGCGGGCGTCAGGAATGGGCCTCCTCCCCTTCGGGGTGGTTGGGCGGCTGCCAGCGCACCGCCAGGGTGCGGGCGAGCATCAGCGTCAAGATCCCCATCGTCCACCAGACCACCTCGAGCCCCTGGTAGTCGTGGGCGTACAGCTTGATGATCAGCTCCCTCAACAGGAAGATGGCGCCGGCGTCGAGGAGGACGTGAATGCGCACCCGCTCCCACTCGAAGTAGTCCACGAAGGTGCGCACCAGCTCGATGACGACGAGGAGCGTCAGGGCGTCGGTGATCAGCGTCTGGAAGGCCTCGGGGGTGCTGCCGGGGCCCAGGGTGTGCCCCAGGTTGGCGAGCACCCGCCACACCCCCACGAACATCCCCAGCACCAGCACCACGATGGCCAGGTTGAAGGCCACCTGGATGCTCAGCTTGAAGAGCCGCGTCGCCGGTCCCTGCATCGCCTCAGCACCCGCTGGGCTCGGCCAGCTCGTACTCTCCCTTGTTGTCCAGGTCGGTGATCAGGGGCTTGGCCTTGGCCTCCAGCGCCGCCGCCGCCCGCTCGCTGAGGGTGTTGAGGGCGAGCTTGTGAAAGCCGCTGAAGGCCACGTCCACCTTCCCGTCCGCGAAGTAGTGGACGGTGGGCACGTGGGTGGCGCCGAAGGCCTCGAGCGTCGCGCAACCCTCGGCGACGACCGGGTAGCCTTCGAGGTAGTCGCCCAGGTAACCCTTCACGTAGCGCTCGGTGGCCTCGCGGTCGGCGCTGGAGACGAACCAGATGGGCAGGTCGGGCAGCAGCTCGTGCAGCTTGCGCAAGAACCCCACGACATTGCGGCTGGCGGCCACCTCAGGATGGATGAAGGCCAGCACCAGCGCCGGCGGGGGGGCGGCGAGGTCGAGCTCCCGGCCGTCCAGGGCGGAGAGTTTCAGGCGGGGGGGTTCGGCTCCCTTGGGCAGTACGTTCACGTTGGCCTCCTCTAGAGCATGCGGCGTTTCCACAGGCGTGCGGGCTCGAGCCCCAAAGCCTCCAGGGCCTCCGCGGGCAGGTAGGAGCCCTCGGCGTCCAGCACCTCCACGTCCAGCGCCCCTACGGTGCGGGCCACCCCGAAGGCCTGCTCCAAGAGGCGCAGGGCGTGCTCGGGGCTCTGGTAGCGGGGCTCGAGCACCAGCCGGTCCACCACCGCGACCGGGCCGTCGTCGTAGAGGCCGCGGCGGATCCACAGCGTCACCGCTCCCACGACCCGGTCGGCGTCCTCCAGCACGACCAGCGTGGTACCCTCGCCGCCCAAAAACCGCAGCAGCTGGGCGTTGAGTTCGCCCACCAGCTCCGGCTCCAGCCGCCCGCCCACGATCCCTTCCAGGAGGCGGCGCAGGTCGGCGGCGTCTTGCGGTTCACCCGCCCGCACGCGCATACCAAAGCGATTATACGCGGCCTGCGGGGGACGCCCGTCCGTCTCATGAGGCGCTCGCGTGCGCGTGCCAAACTGGGAAGGATGCGCGTCGTCGTGATCAGCGGCCTTTCCGGCGCCGGCAAGAGCACCGCCCTGGCCCATCTGGAAGACCTCGGCTACTTCGCCGTGGACAACCTGCCCCCCGCGCTGTGGAGCGACCTCGCGCGGCGGCTTGCGGACGCGGGCCTCGAGCGCGTGGCCCTCGGGCTCGACGTACGCGCCCGACCCTTCCTGGCGGAGGCCCCGGCGGCGCTCGAGGCGCTGGCCGCGAGCGGGTCGCAGCCGGTGCTCGTCTTCCTGGAGGCGCGGCCCGAGGTGCTCTTGGCGCGCTACAACCTCACGCGCCGGGTCCACCCGCTCGGCAGCGGCCACCTGCTGCGCGAGATCGAGACCGAAAAGGACCTGCTCGCTCCCCTGCGGGGAGGGGCCGACTGGGTCCTCGACACCAGCGACACCGGTCCGGGTCAGCTGGGCGAGAAGCTCACCCGCCTGCTGGGCGAGGCGCGCCCCTTCGTGCTGCGCCTCCTCTCCTTCGGCTTCAAGTGGGGGCCGCCCCAGGTCGCCGACCTGCTGCTCGACGCGCGGGCACTGCCCAACCCCCACTGGGACGATGCGCTAAGGCCGCGCACCGGCAAAGACCCGGAGGTGGCCGCCTACGTCTTCAGTAGCGAAGCCGAGCCTTACTACAGCGCCCTGCACCAAACCGCGCGGCTCGCCGCCGCGGCCGCCCGCGCCGCCGGGCGCAGCGGCTACACCGTCGCCGTCGGCTGCACCGGCGGCCGCCACCGCTCGGTGGCCGTCGTCGAACGGCTGGCGCGCGAACTGGGCGAAGACTTCGAGGTCGAACGGGAGCACCGCGATGTGGGCAAAGAGGGCTAGGCGGCTCTTCGGCTTCCTGCGCTGGCTGCGCCCGGGCATGCGGGTGAAGCGCTACGTCCTCATCGCCGCGGCGGGCATGCTGCTGATGTTTTTGGGCGTCGCCCAGCTGAGCTGGCAGGGCGTCTTCCTCGACTGGGTGCTCGACTTCGTGCTCCTGGCTCGCGACCTGGGGCTGCCGTTGTGGCTGTCGGGAACGGTCTGCTTCCTGACCGGGCTGGGGGTGTTCAGCCTCGGCATCCGCGCCATGAACCGCTCCATCATTTCGGTGGTTACCGACCCCGACGAACTGCCCGAGCGCGTCTGGAGGAAACGGCGGCTCGAGGCCGGCCCCCGCATCGTCGCCCTGGGCGGCGGCACCGGGCTTTCCAACCTGCTCGGCGGCCTCAAGACGCGCACGGCCAACCTGACCGGCGTCGTCGCCGTCACCGACGACGGCGGCTCCACCGGCCGGCTGCGCGCGAGCTTCGACGTACCCGCGGTGGGAGACCTCACCGACTGCCTGGCCGCGCTCAGCGAGGTAGAGCGCATGCCCGAGCTGATGAAGTACCGCTTCCGCCGCGGCGAGGGGCTTTCGGGCCACACCTTCGGCAACCTCTTCCTGGTCAGCCTCTTCGAGCTCACCGGCGACTTCGCCGAGGCGGTGCGGATGGCCGACCGGGTGCTGGCGCTCTCGGGCGCGGTCTACCCCTCCACGCCCCACCCCGCGCGCCTCGTCGCCGAGCTGGCGGGGGGCGAGCGGGTGGAGGGGGAGTCGCGCATCCGCGAGACCCCGGGCCGGGTGCAGCGGGTCTGGCTCGAGCCCGAGGACCCGCCGGTGATGCCCGAGGTATTGCGGGCGCTGGAGCGCGCCCAGCTGATCGTGCTGGGCCCCGGCAGCCTCTTCACCTCGGTGATCCCCAGCTTCCTGCCCCCCGACCTCAGGCGCGTGGTCGTCGCGAGCCCCGCGCGCCTGGTATATGTAGTCAACGTCATGACCGAACCCGGCGAGACCGACGGCATGGACGCCTATGCCCACTACAAGGCGGTCGCCGAGCACCTGGGTCGTCGCCCCGACGCGGTGCTGGTGCACACCGCCCCCCTCGAGCCTGGAGCCCTGGCCCGCTACGCCGAAGAGGGGCAACACCCGGTCGCCTACGACCCCGCCCCCTTCGACGCCGACGGCGTGCGGGTGGTGGAGGGCGACTTCGCCCACGCCGGCGCCTTCGTGCGCCACGACCCCGAGAAGCTGGCCCGCGCCTTGATGGGGTGTGTGCGATGAACGGATTCTTCCTGGCCCTGCTGCTGCTCGTCGCCGACCCCGTCGGGGACGACCACGGGGCCGGTCTTGGCTACCCCCGGGCCGAGCTCTACCAGCAGGTGGGCGTCGCCGACCTGACCGGCTTCGAGATGAAACGCGCGGGCGGCCGCTGGCGCCTCGGCGTCCGCCTGGACCGCTACCCCAACCCCGCGGAGGCGCCGCTGGGGTTCTCGCTGGCCGTCGTGGCCGTCTACCTCGACACCGCGCCCGGCGGCGAGGAAACCCTGCCCGGGGCCGGCCTGCGCACCCCCGCGGGCGGCGGCTGGGAGGAGGCCTACCTGATCAGCGGCTGGGGCGCGGAGCGTCGCAGCGCCGGCGGCGGGCGCGAGGCCGCCCGGGCCTGGCGCGAGGGCGACTGGATCTGGCTGCAGACCGATCTGCAGGCACGTCCCCGCGTTTACCTGGCCGCCGGCCTCTACGACCCCTTCGACGCCTGGGGCTTCCGGCCGGCGCTGCCCGGTGGCGGCGTCTGGTACCTGGACGGCCCCGCGGAGGCGCCGCGGGCACTCGACGTGATCGCCGCCGACCAGGCGCGCGTCTGGAACACGGGAGTGCTGCCGCCCGCGCGTAGGCGCTTCCCCTGGCGCGCGCTCCTCGCGGGCCTGCTGGGGCTGGCGGGAGCGGGGCTCGTCGGCTACGCCTGGCGCAAACGGTAGGATGGGTGCGATGAAGTTCGTCCTGGTTCTGCACGCCCACATGCCCTACGTCCGGGCGCACGGGGTCTGGCCCTTCGGCGAGGAGACCCTCTACGAGGTCATGGCCGAAACCTACCTGCCGCTGGCGCGGGCGCTCGACCGCCTCTGGGCCGACGGGGTGCCAGCGCCGCTCTCGATCGGCCTCACCCCCATCCTCGTCGAGCAGCTGGCCGACGCGGACGTACAGCGGGGCTTCGTGCGCTACGCGGGAGACCGCCTGGAGCGCGCCCGGGCCGACCTGGAGCGCTACCGCGGCGGCGAGCTGGAGCCCTCGGCCGCCTTCCAGCGGCGCTTCTGGGAAGAGACCCTGGCTGATTTCGAGGCGCTGGGCCGCGACCTGCCCGCCGCCTTCCGGCGCGCCCAGGCGCGGGGGCAGATCGAACTCGTCACCTCGAGCGCCACCCACGGCTACTCGCCGCTCCTCGGCTACCCCGAGGCGCTGACCGCCCAGGTGCGCACCGGGGTGCACACCTACCGCCGCCACTTCCGCGTCGAGCCGCTGGGCTACTGGTTGCCGGAGATGGCCTACCGTCCCGCGGGCCTGTGGACCCCGCCGGTGCCCGGCCCGCCCGCGGGCTGGCGACCGGGGGTGGACGAGTTTTTGATGGACGCGGGGCTGCGCTACGCCTTCACCGACGCCGCGCTGGTCGAAGGAGGCGAGCCCGTGGGGCCCTACGGCCGCTCGCAGGAGCGCGGAGAGGGCGAGCGCGTCTTCCGGGTGCTCGAGCTGCCCTCGGGCCTGCGCATGCTCGCCCGCAGCCGCGAGACCTCGCTGGTCGTCTGGAGCGCCGACTACGGCTACCCCGGCGACCCCGCCTACCGCGAGTTCCACCGCAAGGATCCCGAGTCGGGGCTGCACCACTGGCGCGTCACCTCGCGCCAGACCGACCTGGGCGGCAAGGCCCCCTACGACCCCGAGGCCGCCTTCGAACGCGTGCGGGTGCACGCCGACCACTTCGCAGACCTGCTCGAGGACCTGGCCCGCCGCCACCCCTCCGGCGTCGTCACCGCCGCCTACGACGCCGAGCTCTTCGGTCACTGGTGGTTTGAGGGGGTGGCCTGGCTTGAACAGGTCTACCGCAACCTGGCGGCGCGGCCGCTGCAGGCGGTGACCGCCCGCGCCGCCGTTCAGGAGCCGGCGCTCGGGATTGCGCTTCCCGAAGGTTCCTGGGGCGAGGGGGGCGACCACCGCGTCTGGCTGAACGAACGCACCCGCGACTACTGGCGCACCGTCTATCAGGCCGAGGCCGAGATGCTCCTGGCCTCGCGCCGCTGCCAGGGCGAGCGGGTACGCACCCTGCGGCAGATGATGCGCGAGCTATTGCTGCTCGAGGCCTCCGACTGGCCCTTCCTGATTCACACCGGCCAGGCGGCCGACTACGCCCGCGAGCGCTACCGCGAACACGCCCGCGCCTTCTTCACCTTGGCCGAAGCCCTGCGCGCGGGCCGCACCCCCGAGGAGCTCGAAGACCTCGAAGCCCGCGACAACCCCTTCCCCGAGGCCAACCCGCGCCTCTACCTGCCCCGGGAAACCTGACCGTGCGCCGCCTCGTGGCCCTGGCCCTGCTATTCGGCCTGGCGCTGGCCCAGGTGCCGGCGGGCTGGCTGGGCCTCGAGGTGCGCGAAGAGGAGGGGGCGGTCGTCTTCCGCAAGGGCGCGCTCGCCTTCAGCTACGTGCCCGGCCTGGGCTGGACCGCGCCGCTCGACCCGGCGCTGCCGCCGCCCCGCGGCCCCGGCTACCGCCTCGACGAACGGGTGCTGCGCGCGGCGGGGCTGGTCCCCGAGACGCTGCCCACGGCGCGGCTGCGCCACCGCCTGGCCAAAGACCGCCTGCGCCTCGTCCTCGACCTGCCGCCCGGGCCCGCGCCCGAACTGCCCCGCGCCGAGGGCGCGAGCCCCGGCTGGTTCACCTTCTTCGTGCCCTACTTCGTGTCCAATCCGCCCGAGCTGGAGGGGCTAACGTTTCGCTACTCGGAGCGCGGCACCGAGATTCGCTACCTCGCCCCCGAGGGCCGCGTCTACCGCTGGCGCACCTTCGAGCTGGGCGCCCCCGCGCGCTTCGTGATGGACGCCTACTTCGTCCCCCCGCCCCGCACCCGCACCGTCGCCCCCGGCTTCGAGCTGCACCGCGAGTACGTCTGGACGCCGGAACCGCTGGAGCTGGTGCGCCTCGTCGCCGCTCCCGGAGCCTGGCGGATGCGTCCGGTGGGCACACCGGGAAAGCGCGCCAAGCTGAACGCGCTCGCACCCGGAGCCCTGGCCGTGCTCAACGGCGGCTACTACGACCCCAAGACGGCCACCCCCATCGGGCTGTGGGTGGTGGACGGGGTGCCGCTGAGCCTGCCATACGGCCGCAGCGCCCTGATGTGGGACGGCGGCCCGCCCCAGGCGGCGGTGCCCAAGTTCGAGGCCTGGGTCGAGACCGGCTCCGGCGAGCGGCACCGCGTCGGCCTCAACCGCTGGCCCGCCCGCCTGACCGCCCACACGCTGCCCGGCCGCGTCGGCCGCAAGGGCGAGAACGTAATCGTGGTGGAGGGCGACCGGGTCGTCCACACCTACCCCGCGCCGGTCACCCTCGAGCCCGGCCGCTGGGCGCTCAGCTACCCGAACGGCGACACCGACTGGACCGGCCGGCTGCGCCCCGGAGACCGGCTCTCCCTCTACGTCCACCTCGACCCGCCGGTGCGCTACGCGCTCGAGGCCGGCCCGCTGCTCGTCCAGGCCGGCCGCCTCGCCTACCACCCCGCGGCCGAGGGGTTCGCGGAGGACGCCCCCCAGATCAAGAAAGTCACCTACCAGGCCGCCGTCGCCTGGACCCGCGAGGGCGAGCTGTGGTTCGTGACCAGCGGCAAGACCACCCCCGGCGTCCTCGCCGAGCGACTGCTGGCGCTGGGAGCCTGGGGGGCGATACGCATGGACAGCGGCGGCTCGGCGCAGCTCTACCTGCAAGGCGTACTCGTCTTCCCGGGGCGCGAGCGCCCGGTGGTGAGCGGGCTGGCGCTGTGGCCCCGTTAGCCGCGGCCTCGCTGGGTATACTCGGCTCATGAGTGTCAAAACCGACCGGTGGATTCGCAAGATGGCCCGCGAAGAAGGCATGATCGAGCCGTTCGAGGAAAGGCTCGTCCGCGAAGGCGTCATCTCCTACGGCCTCAGCTCGTTCGGCTACGACCTGCGCGCCGCCCCCGAGTGGAAGGTCTTCACCAACGCCTACGGCGCGGTCGTCGACCCCAAGGCCTTCGACCCCCAGAGCTTCGTGGAGATCGAGGGGGACGCGGTGCTGATCCCGCCCAACTCCTTCGCCCTCACCCGCTCGGTCGAGTACCTCCGCATGCCCGAGAACGTGATCGCCATCGCACTGGGAAAGTCCACCTACGCCCGCTGCGGCATCGTGGCCAACGTCACCCCGCTCGAGCCGGGCTGGGAAGGGCACGTGACGCTCGAGATCTCCAACACCACCCCGCTGCCCGCCCGCGTCTACGCCGGCGAGGGCATCGTGCAGATACTCTTCTTCGAGGGGGAGAAGCCCGAGACCACATACAAGAGCCGCCAGGGCAAGTACCAGGGGCAGCGGGGCATCACCTTGCCGAAAATTTAGTCGTGGCGCGTTATTTTTCGATCGTGACCGGCGTGCGCCTGCTCGCGCTGCTCTTCTTCGCCCAGCTGGCGGCCTGCACCCACGGCGCCATCGCGTCGGGGACGCGGCCGCCGCCCGACCCGCAGCTCGCGAGAGTACTCGTCTTCGCCGCGGGCGACGTCGCCACCGGCGGGGACGGCGACGAGGCCACCGCCGAGCTGATCGAAGCGCGCGCCACGGGCGAAAACTGGCGGGTGCTGGCGCTGGGCGACCTCGCCTACCCCGACGGCTCCGCCCGCGACTTCCGCCGCTACTACGACCCTTCCTGGGGACGCTTCAAGGAGCGCACCTGGCCGGTGCCGGGAAACCACGAGTACCGCACCGACGGAGCCGCTGGCTACTTTAGCTACTGGGGCGAACGGGCGCGGGGCCCGAACGGCTGGTACGCCTTCACCCTGGGCGGCTGGCGCCTCTACGCGCTCAACAGCAACTGCTCCGAAATCGGCGGCTGCGACGAGGACTCCGAGCAGTACGCCTGGCTCGCGGCCGCGCTGGCGCGGGACGACCACCCCTGCGCCCTCGTCTTCGCCCACCGCCCGCGCTACAGCCCCGGACCCCACGGCGACGGCCGGTCCATGGACGCCGTCTGGGACCTGCTCGTCGCCCACGGCGTCGAGCTCTACCTCTCGGGCCACGACCACCTCTACGCCCGCTACCGCCCCCGGGGGGCGGACGACGCCGTCGTCGAGGGCGGGGTGGTGCAGTTCGTGGTCGGCAGCGGCGGCGCGGGCTTGTACGAGGCGGGCGACGACGCGGCCGTGGCCTACAGCGACGACGCCCACCTGGGCGTGCTCGAGCTCACGCTGGAGCCAGGGGGCTACGCCTGGCGCTTCGTGACCACGGACGGCGAGGTGCGCGACCAGGGGCGGGCGGCCTGCCACTAGCCCACCGCGCCTTCATCTGCCCGGGGTATCCTGCCGGTATGCGCACGACCCTCGTCCTCGCCCTGGCCCTGGCCCTCGGCCTGGGGCTTGCGGGCTGCAAACCCAAGAAGACCGAAAGCGCGGCGACCCCGACGGCGGCCGCGCAGAAAGCAGGCGCCATGGAAACCCTCGACTACCTGAGCGACACCCCCGTCCGCAGCTTCGAAAAACCCGAGGTCGTCACCGACCACAAGAAGTACGACTACTACGCCGAGATCGAGACCAGCAAGGGCAAGATCGTCGTCGACCTGCTCGAGGACAGCGCCCCCAACACCGTCAACTCCTTCGTCTTCCTGGCGCTGCACCGCTTCTTCGACGGCGTCAAGTGGCACCGCGTCGTCCCCGGCTTCGTCGCCCAGAGCGGCGACCCCAGCGGCAGCGGCGCCGGCGGCCCCGGCTACCGCTTCGGCCTGGAGATAGACCCCGCGCTCAGCTACGACGCCGCCGGCTGGGTGGGGATGGCCCGCACCGCCGATCCCAACACCAACGGCAGCCAGTTCTTCATCACCCTGGCCCCGACGCCGCACCTGACCGGCCAGTATACCATCTTCGGCAAGGTGATCGAGGGCCTGGACGTGGCGAAGAAGCTCACCCAGCAGGACACCATCGAGACCGTCCGCATCCTGAGGAAGCCCAAGTCTTGAAGCCGGCGGTCGTCTTCGACCTCGACGGCACCCTGGTGGACTCGCTCGCGGACATCACCGCGAGCTTTCGCCACGCGCTGCGCGCGGCCGGGCTGCCGCCGCCCAGCGACGGGGAGATGGCCGATCTGATCGGGCGGCCGCTGGTCGAAATGTTCCGCCGCGCCGCCCCCGCCGCCGACGCCGGGGCGCTGGCCGAGGCCTACCGCGCCCACTACCGGGAGCACATGGCCGACCGCAGCCGCCCCTACCCCGGGGTGCCCGAGCTGCTGGCGCGGCTGCGCGGCGAGGGCTACGCCCTGGTCGTGGCCACCACCAAGCGCACCGCCACCGCGCGCCGGCTCGCCGAGGCCGTGGGGCTGCTGCCGCTGCTCGACCACGTGCAGGGCAGCGACGGACTGCCGCCCAAGCCCGCCCCCGACGTGGTGCTGGCGGCCGTCCGGGCCGTTGGCGGCCAGGGGGTGTGTATGGTGGGCGACACCACCCACGACGTCCTGGCGGGCAGGGCCGCGGGGCTGTGCACCTTCGCCGTGACCTGGGGCAACCACGACGCGGCCACCCTGGCCGCGGCCGGACCCGACCACCTGGAGCCCGACCTGAGCCGGCTGCCGCGGCTGCTCGAGCCGCTCGCCGTGCGCTGAGCGGGCGGCCCTAGCCCAGCCGCGGCGGCTCGATGGCGGCCTCGAGCCCCAGCTCTTCGAGCAGGTCCTTGAAGGTGCCCAGGTTCACCAGCGCCTGGCCGCGCGGGGTGTTGTGGAAGACCACCCAGGCCTCCCGCAGCTCGCCGGCGCGTTCCGCCAGGGCGCGGGCGTAGGGGCGCAGCTCCTCGGGGGTGTAGAGGTAGTCGTAGCGCTCCTCGCGCTCCTGATGGTCCCACCACTTCGCGGCGTTGCGCCCCATCAGGCGCAGGTAGGCGATCGGGGCCGTCACCACTAGGCCGCTTTGCGGCAGGCCCGCGAGCGGCGGGTAGTCGGCGCTCACCCAGACGAGGCCCAGTTCGCGGAAGGCGTCCCAGACCGGATCGCGAGCCCAGCTGGCGTGACGCAGCTCCACGGCGAGGGTGCGCCCCGCGAAGCGGCGGGCCACCTCGAGCAGGTAACGCCGGTTGGCGGGCGTGCGGTGAAAACTGTAGGGGAACTGGGCCACGAAGGGCCCCAGCACCCCCGCCTCGGCGAGCGGTCGCGTCGCCTCGAAGAGGCGGGCGTAGAGCTCGTCCGCAGCGTCACGGGCGTGGGTGACCGAGCGGTGCGCCTTGACCGCGAAGCGCACCCGCCCGCCCGAGCGCTCGAGCATCCCCGCAAAGGTCTTCGCCGCGGGCACGTGGTAGAAGCTGGCGTTCACCTCTACCGCGTTGAAGTGGCGGGCGTAGTGCCACAAGTAGTCGCGCGGCTTCAGCCCCGGAGGGTAGAAGATCCCCTTCCAGTAGGGGTAGCTGAACCCCCCGGTCCCCAGGTAGAGCTCCATGCCTCAGCCTACCGCCCCGGTCCCGGGGACAACCGCTGTGGTCAAACGATCTCGCAGCGGGTATGCTAGGTATAGTAGGGGGTATGGGTATATGTCGATGCGCACGACCGACCTGGGCGACGAGATCGTAGACAGCATCATCAAGCGGCTGCGCCGTATCGAGGGGCAGGTGCGCGGCCTGCAGAAGATGGTTACCGAGGGGCGCCCCTGCGACGAAGTGCTGACGCAGATGACGGCCACCAAGAAGGCCATGGAGTCGGCGGCGAACCTGATCCTCAAGGAGTTCCTGACGCTCTGCGCCACCGACGTGGCCGAAGGCGACCCCGCAAGCCCCGAGGAGATCGCCAACGTGCTGCGTAAGTTCGTCTGACCCCGCGCCAGGACGACGCCGGCCCGCGTGCGGGCCGGCGTCTTGGTGGTTTTTCCGCTCAGATGAGCAGGTCGAAAACCCTTTCGAGCCGCTCCCAGTGCTCGGTCTGCGGGTTCTTGACCCCGGGGTCCAGCTCGCGGATCACCCGCGCCGCCGCGACCACCAGGGCGCCCGCCAGCTTGGGAAGCAGCGCCCGCACGTCGTCACTGACCTCCAGGTCCAGCGGCGGCAGGCCCGCGAGGTGGTCGAGGACGGGCTCGAGCTCGGGGGCGACGTCCATCTTTTCGAACTCGCGCATCGTCTCCTGCAGACCCTTGGTCACGGGCAGGTCGGGTTCGTAGATGATGTCGCGGGCGTTGTACTTGGCGTTGCGCTCGGCGATGACGAGCAGGTCGTAGATCTTCTTGCCCAGGAAGTCGGACAGGCGTTTGAGGTCGTCCTTGTCCACGTCCAAAGACGCCGCGAGCCGAAAGAGCCGCTCGAACTGGGGAACGCGCATGATCACGGGCACCACCTCCCTTTAGGCTGACAATTCTAGGACTCGACCTCGACCTGGATCTTGCGCGGCTTGGTCTCCTCCGCGCGCGGCACCGTCAGATAGAGCACGCCGTTCTTGAACTTGGCGGCCACCTTGCTTAGGTCATAGATCGAGGGTATCGAGAAGCTGCGCACGAATGTGCCGTACGGCCCCTCGACCCGGTGGTAGGCCACGTTCTCCTGCTTCTCGAAGGGGCGCTCGGCCTTGACCGTCAGGGTTTCTTCCTCGGCCATGACCTCGACCTTGTCGGGGTCGATGCCGGGCAGGTAGACGGCGAAGTGCAGCCCCTCTTCGTCTTCCCAGACGTCCACCAGCGGCGCCAAAGCCTGCTCGCCGCGCGCTCCCCGGCCCATGCCCAGGCCGCGGCCCAGGCGCTCCTGCAATTCCTCGATTTCTTTGAAAGGATCCCAACGCATCATCTTGCCACCTCCAAAACCTTTCTTACCAGCGTTTGAGTCCCGCGAGACCGCCGAACTCGCGTTCGAGACGGTCCGCGTTGTCTCCGCGAACGAACTCCACCCGCGCACCGAAGAGGCCGGCGAGGTCCACCAGGGCTTCGGCCAGGTCGGCCTCCCGCGCCGCGCCGGGACAGACGGCCTCGACACGTTCCCGCTCGAGCGCCGCGTAACCCAGATCCGGGCAGCGCCAGACCGCGCCCTCAGGCCGCCAGGGCATGACGAGGACGTAGAGCCGACCTTGCTGCAGGGCCTCAAGGACGTTCGCCGTACCCCAGAGGCCCTCCTCGCGCACGCGGTCCAAGAGCTCGGCCTCCTTCCGGCGCTCCACCTCTTCGATTACCTCTTCGACGCGGTTTAGCACCTCGGCCTCGCCCACGCGCCCGCCGCCCGCGGGCAGCGGCAGGTGGGCGACCACCCGCTCCCGCACCGCCTTGGGCAGCAACCCCTCGAAATAGCGGGTCTCCTCGGGCACGCCCATCAGGATCAGGCGATCGGAGCCCAGCTGCTCGAGCCAGCGGCCCGTCTCCGCCGCCAGCTGACGGTAGAAGCGGTGCGTCCAGGCGAGCATGCGGCGGTCGAACTTGTCGCGACCGCTGCCGCCGCGCGCCGCCACCCCCACCGGGGTGCCGGGCTTGGCCTCGGCCAGCCGCCGCCACTGCCCCGGATCCACCGCCCGGAAGGCGTCGGCGACCTCCCGCACCTCGCCTAGGTAGACCTCGAAGAGGCGCCAGCGCTCCTCGTCGAGCAGCACCACCGCGTAGCGCTCGTACTCGTCGAGCGCCAGCAGCAGCGGCAGTACGTAGGGCTCCCCCCAGCGCACCAGCACCTCGCCATGTGGCAGGTTCACCACCGGCAGGTCGACGTTCAGGTCGTAGACGTCGAGGGTGTCCTCGCTGGCGAAGACCGCCCTGGTGCGGCCCCGGATCACGTCGTGCTCGAGCCGGTCGAGCACCCGGTCGCGCAGCTTTGCGGGCACCCCCAGCGCCTTCAGGGTGTCCTTGGCGCGGATGACGAAGGGCTTGTGCTTGCCGCCGGCGGTGTAGTCGAGCACGTTTCGATCGGCGGGGTTGGTGGCCAGGTAGAGAGAGAGCATGGGCCCGTCATGCAAGGTGATCTCGTTGCGCAGGCGTTCGATGGCCTCCCTGGAAATCACGGCGGGCTCCTTTCTAGGCGCTCCCGGTGTGCGACTCCATGCGCGTCACGACCTCCAGCAGGTCGCGGTAGTTCTCCTCTTCCTCGCGTTGGATGCGCGCGAAGAGCTCCCGCAGCTCGGGGTCGCCCACGCCGTAGGCTTCTTCGAGGTAGCGCACCTGGTCGGCCTTCTCTGACTCGAAGGCCTCGAGCACTTCCTTCCAGGTGGGCGCCGCGGGCAGCCGCGGCGGCGGGGGCGGCGTGCCGCCGAGCTCGCGGATCTTGGCGCGCAGCCACTCGGCGTGCTGGCGCTCGCGCGCGGCGATGCGGCGCAACACCGCGCGCAGGTGTTCGTAAGGCAGGCCCTCGGCCGCCTCCTCCACCAGCGCCGCGTCGTGCAGCTCGTCCACATAGCGCTCGGTCAGCACCTCGAGCAAGCGGTCCTTCTGTTTCGGGGTCATGCGTTTAAGCCATTCCGCCCACACGGTTCTTGCCCCCTTTCGCTACTTGTAACATATCATTTGATACTATCTATGTCAACCTTAATATGCGCGTGATTGTACGTATCTTGCAGCGCCGATTGGTTTTCGCGGAGGTAGAATGCGGGCATGGACCTTCTTCCCCGCCTCAAGGAACTGAGCCGCCGCACCCCCAGCAAGATACTTTTCGTCGTTCTCGACGGCGTGGGCGGGCTGCCCCGAGAGCCGGGCGGACCCACCGAGCTGGCCGCCGCCCGCACCCCCCACCTCGACGCCCTTGCCGAGAAGGCCAACCTGGGGCGCGTCACCCTGGTGGCCCCCGGTTTCGCCCCCGGTTCGGGCCCGGGCCACCTCAGCCTCTTCGGCTACGACCCCTTCCGCTACGAGGTGGGGCGCGGAGTGCTCTCGGCGCTGGGGCTGGGCATCGAGCTGGGCGAAGGCGACGTGGCGGTGCGCGGCAACTTCGCCACCCTGAACCCCGACGGCACCATCGCCGACCGCCGCGCCGGCCGCCCCTCCACCGAGGAGAACCGGCGGGTGCTCGCCAAACTGCGGGAGCGCATCCGCGAGATCGACGGCGTCAAGATCGAGCTCTACACCGAGTCGGAGCACCGCTTCGTGCTGGTGCTGCGCGGCGCGGGCCTGGGCGACCGGGTGCACGACACCGACCCCCAGAAGACCGGGGTGCCGCCGCTCGAGGCCCGGCCCTTCGACGAGAGCGACGAGGCGAGCGCCCGCACCGCCACGGTGCTCAACAAGTTCAGCGCGCTGGCCCGTCAGCTGCTCGCGGACGAGCCCAGGATCAACGGGGTGCTGCTGCGCGGCGTTTCCAAGCGGCCCGTCTGGCCCACCCTGGGCGAGATCACCCGCCTCACCCCGGCGGCGATCGCCAGCTACCCGATGTACCGCGGGGTGGCCTCGCTGGTGGGCATGACCCCGCTCGAGGTCGAGGTCAGCGAGGACCCCGACGCCCCCGAGGGCAAGCTCGCGGCGCTGAGGGCCAGCTGGGACGCCTTCGACTACTTCTACCTGCACTTCAAGAAGACCGACTCCACCGGCGAGGACGGCGACTTCGACGAAAAAGTCCACAAGATCGAGCTCTTCGACGAGCTGCTGCCCTCGCTCCTGGATCTCGGACCGGACGTGATCGCCATCACCGGCGACCACTCGACCCCCAGCGTGATGAAGGCGCACTCCTGGCACCCGGTGCCCTTTTTGCTTTTCGGCCCCAACCTGCGCAGCGACACGGCCCGGCGTTTCACCGAGGAGGAAGCCAAAAAGGGCGTACTGGGCGACCTGCACGGTACCCAGGTGCTGCCGCTGCTGCTGGCCCACGCGGGCAAGCTGCAAAAGTTCGGGGCTTAGGGCGCTAGGGATGGGGCGGCGGCTCGCCGCTTTGCGCGGCGGGCTCGCCGATCACCGGCGGCAACGGCACTGCGGGCTCCAGTTCGGGAACCTCGGGCGGCCCCACCAGGAAGACGTCGCCCCAGGGGCGGTATACGCTCTTGAAGACGTCGTCGTAGACGCGACCGTCGTGGTAGTAAACTTTGCGCGTCACCACCGCGGTAAGGCCGGAGGCGGCCCAGTCCACCTGCTTACGGTAGCCGGGCGCCAGGGTTTCGTCCACGACCTCGCGGGGCTCGAGCGCCGGCTTGCGGTCGCTGATGAGCGGCCCTTCCCACTCGACGCTGCGGTCGGCGGTGCCGAAGAAGCGCACGAAGAGCTTGTATCCGCGCACCTGGGCCAGCACCAGGACGTCGCCGGGGGTGTCGTTCTTGAACTTCAGGTCGCGCCAGGGCTGGTAGATGGTGGCGTCCAGCCCCAGCGGGCGGTAGTAGCGCAGCTGGTAGCTGTGGGGATGGCGCTCGGTTATGGGCAGACCCGTAAAGAAGGCGGCGCGGAAGGTGGTGGTGGAGACCTGGCAGATGCCGCCCCCCACGCCCTTCTCGGTGGCGTCGCCGACGATGACCAGCGACTCCACGTAGCCGTGGTCCTCGTCTATCGCGCCCACGGCCCGGTTGAAGGAGAACTCGGCGCCGCGGGGGATCCAGGTGCCGCTCAGGTGCGCCGCCCCGGTGCGGATGTTGTGGACGCGGGCGCGGCTCGAGCCCCAAAAGCTGGTCACCCCCTCGCCGATCAGCTCGCGCACCCCGCGCGCGTACCACGCCGCGACGCCCGGCTGGGGCTCGATCACCTCTACCGGGATTACGAACTGCGTCCGCCCCAGAAGTTCGGCCTCGTGGTAGGCCGCGACGGCCGCCTCGACGTCCATGCGGTAGCCGCGTCGCTGCAAGGCCACCCAGCCGCGGTCCTTGTCGTAGACCCAGCGAGCCGGCTTCGCCTCGCGGCGCACCACCTCTGCGAGGGCCTTTACTTCTGCGACGCCGCTCACCGGATAGACCTTGGTCCCCACGTACTCGCGCAGCTCGCCGCCCACGATCTCGTAGTCGCGAATCACCCAGACGGCGTTGACCTCGGCCAGCACCGGCGTCAGCAGCAAAAATAAACACAGCGACATGCAGATCTTACGCATTACCAAACCTCGCAGCTTTCCCATCATACTCTAAGCGCCTTCCACAAATGGTTATTGCCCCTTTCTCGGGAAGGGAAGCACGCCATCATGGGCGTTTAGAATGACTGGGATGGCCCCTCGCGTGCTCCTCCGCCCGCGTTCCCGGCTGAGCCTGCTGCTGCTCTTGCTGCTCGGGTCCCTGGCGCTGGCGCAGAGCGTGCGGATCGTCCGCAGCTCGCCGGAGGTTAGGCGCGCCGCTCCGGGGCGGACGGTCACCCACGTCTTCGTTCTGTACGGATCGGGCCCGGTACGGGTACGGCTCGACTCCGAGCACGGCTGGCCCTTGCTCACCCCCGAGCGCGAGGTGCAACTCAGTCCCGGACGGCCGCTATATTACCCGGTGACGCTGCGCGTACCCGCGCAGGCGGCGGAGGGCCGGCGGGACCGCCTTACGGTCCGCGCGGGAGCGGCGTCCGCCATCGCTTACACCGAGGTCTCCTACCTGCCGGGGCTGCAGCTGCGCTTGCCGGCAACGGCCAGCTATCTGCCGCCGTCGGGACGCTTTACGCTGGAGGTCGCCAACACCGGCAACGGCGCGGACACGGCGCGGATCCGGGTGGAAACGATGGACGGGGCGGCCGTTTTTTACACCCGCCTGCGCCTCGAGGCGGGCGAGCGCCGCAAGGTGCAGGTGCCCGTCAGCGAAACCGGGGTCATGCGGGTGCGGGTGCGGCTCGAGCGCGGCCGTCTGCAGCGCGAGGGATTCGTCAGGGTGCGCTGGGCCGCCGCCAGCGAGGACGGCGATGCTTTCCGGCTGCTCGGTCGCTTTACCGCGGCTTACAACTATCCCGGCAGCCTCTCGTTCTCCGTCGGTGCGGCGGGACCGCTTTCCGACTTCGCCTCATTGAGCGTGGGGGCGGGGTACGCCCCCGGAAGCGTGCCCGCGGGCAGCGCCAACCTGAACTGGCGGTCGGGATACCTGAACGCGGTCTTCGGACCCAGCTACGGGCTGGCGCTCGGCCTCTTCGAGGGGGGCGTCAGCACCCAGATCGCCATCAGCGGCCCCGTCCCCCGCGGCAGTCTCAGCTTCGACGCTGCGGGTCCGGGATACGGCCTCGGAGCCTCGATGCTGCTAAATGCGGACCCCGGCCTGCGTTTCTACACCCGGCTGACCACCGCCGCCGAAAGCGAACGGCCGTTCCAATCCGGCATCCTGGCGGCGGAGCTGGGGCTGCGTCCTTTCCGCCCCCGCATGAGCGCGGGGCTGGACTACGGGTTCAGCTACCGCGGCTGGCCGGTAGGTTTGCAGGGCGGCTTCAGCGGCTGGCCGGGCTCTCTTTTCCGCTATCGTTTTAGTGCCGACGTCAGCCCCGACGCGGCCAGTTTCGGCGGCCGCGTCAGCTGGACCGGCCTGGGGGTGGAGGACTGGGGGCTGGCGCTTGCCAGCAGCAGCAGCCGGCTAGGGCTGGAGAGCCCGCTGCCCTTTTACTTCGGCGCCGCCGCGAAACCCGAGAACTTCCGCGTCTACGCCGGCACCCGCCTGGACCTGCCCGCGCCCTGGAAAGATCTGGACGGGCGGCTGGACCTCGAATACGAAGGCGGCTCGTGGTCGTTCAAGGTTTCGGGCTCGAGCCTCGCCGGAATCCTCGACGGCCTGGCCCTGGGAAAGGCCGGCGCCTGGTTGGGTTGGCCGCTCGATCAAAACGGGGTGTCGCTGGGAATCCGTGCCGGGGGGTCTTTCCTGCGCGGCTCCGCGGGTCTTACCTGGCACCCCTGGGCGCCTTCCTTGGATACCCGGCTGGATCTGGAGCTTTTGACCGCCCGAACGACCCTCAAGGCCAGCCTGCACCGCGAGTGGTACGGGGGTGGCAGCGGCTTTTCCCTCAGCGCCGAGCTCCCCTGGGTGGTCGAGGTTCCTCCAGGCGTCAGCGAGACTTTTGGCGGCCGCCGGGCCGGCGTGCTGGCGGGAGTGGTCGAGGTGGCGGGGCCTCCCGCCCTGCGCCAGGGCATCGTGGTGCGGGCTGGAGCCAAGACCGCGGTCACCGACGCCGCCGGCCGTTTCGAGATGTGGCTGCCCCCGGGCGAGTACCGGGTTGAGATCGACCGAACCCGGCTGCCGGCCACGCTGGTGGTGGTGCGCGACGGGGTGCGGGTGAGCGTTCGCCCGAAACGAACGACCCGGGTAAGGCTGCGGGTGGCGTCGAGCGCGCGGATCGAAGGCCGGGTGAAGATCGAGGGTCCGCTCCTGCAAGAACCGCCCCGCTTCGCCGTCGCCATTCAGGATGCGCGCGGTCGCCAAACCTCGCTGTACACCGAAGCCGACGGCAGCTTCTTCGTCGGCGGGCTCGCCCCGGGGACGTACGCCGTGCGTCTGCTGGGCGAGCTCCTTCCCCCTGGCTGGCGCGTGCTCGCGCCGGAGGCGACGGTGCGGCTGCAGCCCGGGGAAAGCGCGCGGGTGGAGCTGGTCGCGGCGCCGCCCGAACCCCAGGTCTTCCGCGGCGGCCTGCAAATAATCAGCGTCGAACCCGAGGTCGCCGAGGCCCCCCCGGGCGCGGCGCCGCTGGTCAGGGCGACCGTCGAGGGCCCCGTCCAAGAGGTCGAGGTGCGCTCCTGGACGGCGCTTCTGGGTAAGCTCTCGTTCGACCCCGAAACCGGGGTTTGGATCGGCCGGGTGCGGCTGCCGGAGGACTACGCCGGTCCCCTGCCGCTGCAGCTGGTAGCCCGCGGCGGCGATCGGGAAGCCCGCTTCCCCTTCCTCGTCACGGTCAGCGAAAAGGCCCCCTGGGGCCGGCTGCGCCTGCCGCCGCTCGCCCGCCCCGGCAGCGAGCTGCCGCTGGCGGTGCACTGGTACTTGCCGCTGGCCAGCTGCTGGCTGCAGCTGGGAGAGGCGCGGCTGCCGCTGCAGGGCGCCGGCGCCGACTGGTGGGGAAGCCTGGCCGTGCCCACGGACGTACCCGGCGACGAACTCTCTTTCAAGGTCGTGGGCGTGCTGGCCGACGGCCGGCGGATCGAGCTGGCGGGTTGGGTCGCGGTGAAGAAGTAAAGGCGACGAGCGCCGCGGGTGGGGCTGCAACGCCGGGCCGGTCGCGGCGGACCGGGGCTTAGGGCTCCCCGTCCTCGATGGGTATTAGCCGGATCTCTACCAGCTCGCCGCCGCTTACGCCCAGGGCGGCGACCCGTCCGGTGGCGCGGTCCACGAAGGCGCGCTCGGGATAGAGCGGCAGTTTCACGGTTATGGTCGGGGAGCCGGTTTCGTCGCCCCGCAACGCCAGGCGCACCGGCAGCGCCCAGATGAAGTCGGCGCCCCAGCAGTTCGCACCGTATACTTTCTTGCAGATTTCGTGGGCGCGGCCGTGGTTCTTTTTTCTGATTATCAGCGGGTCGTCAATGGCCAGCCGCTCTTCGCCGCTCCACGTCCGCCAGCCGGGGCCGTCGGAGACCGGGGCGTTGACGGGCGGCTGGACGACGGGCGGCAGGTACTGCAACTCAGCCTTTTCCAGATCGCCGGCGGCCAGCAGCCGCAGGTAATAGTCTCTTTTCAATACTGGCAGCAACGCGTCTATGCCGTACGCGCCGTCGTAGGTGCCGGGGCCATAGAACCTGATCTTGATCCTGTTGATGGCGTATATCCTGCCGTTACCCAGCGAGTTTTCCCCCCAGACCACCACCGGGGGGCCCGCGGGGCAGGACAAGCTGGCGCGCAGACCGCGGGTGTCGAGGCCCACCGCCCCGCCGCCGCTGCGATTCAGCAACCCGGCGCAAAGCAGCTCGGCCGCGCCGGGGCGGAATAAGACCTCCGCGGGGGCCGTTCCCTTGGCCACGTAATGGTAGCGGGCCACGCTCTGCGCCCCCGCCGCGCCCGAAAATGCGAGCACGACGGCCGTGAGCAGCGCGGCCAGCCTGGTCATCGCAGGTTCACTTCGCCGTAGAGGGGCGGTCCTCCAAAGCTTTCCGCCGGCCCCCGGGGCAGGATCTCGACCGCCGCCAGCACCACGTCCGCGGGCAGGTCGGCGGGGAGCGCTAGCCGGTAGCGCACCAGCCCCTCGCGCAGCAGCACCCGCTCCGGCAGCTCCAGCCGCTGCGCCACCGCGCCCTTGGCGTCAACGAAGCGCAGCTCGCCGCGCAGGCGCAGGTAGACGTTGCCTTTGTTTACTACGTCGGCAACGACGTACCGCTCGCCGCTTTCGCCGGTCTGAAGCGAGACCCCTTGCAGCGCCGCCGCCGGTTTTTCGCTGCCAGGGATGGTGACGTAAACGATGGCCAGCACCCGGGTGCGCAGCGAGATCGCCATGCCGCTTGCGTCCTTGGCGGGGCGCGGTTCGGTGGTGAAGGCGATCGCCGTCCAGTAGCTGCCCGCGAGCGGGCCGCCGGGCAGCTGGAGGCTGAAGCGCACCTGCCGGGCGGTGTCGCTGCTGAGATTGAAGGGGTTTTGGTCCACCTGCAGCCAGGGGGCGGCCGAGTAGGGGTTCGCGCCCCGGGGGAGCTCCTGCACGGCGCCCCGCGGGTCCAGCCACCAGTCGACGACGGCGACCTCGATCATCTGATCGGGCAGGTCGTGGCTGAAGACCTCCACGGTCTTGGTGACCGCGCCCCCGGGCGGCAGCAGCAGCTCGAAGCGGGGCGGGGCGACGCCGACGCCCCGCTGGGCGGCGGTCAGCGAAAGCAAAAGGGCCCCCGCCAGCAGCAGCGCGCGGGGGCC
>Ga0256835_1000479_pt1 | contig 29810 bp, 26 predicted proteins | sample PIR30metaG_FD_185972 | JGI IMG/M metagenome (GOLD analysis project Ga0256835, IMG submission 185972) | Hydrothermal vent microbial communities from East Pacific Rise, Pacific Ocean - PIR-30 | ecosystem: Environmental > Aquatic > Marine > Hydrothermal vents | place: Pacific Ocean: East Pacific...
AAGGAATATGTCAGTAATTCTCATTGCGATTTCTTCAGTAATGCCTCCGTAGAACCCAGCTACTAATCCAAGGCTTACACCTATCGATAATGCGAAAATTGTTGCAACGAAACCAACCACTAGGGAGGTCTCCGCACCTGCCATTACTCCTGAGAAGGTATCTTTACCTGGAGGATAGGTGCCAAATGGATATCTGAGGTTAGGAGGTGAATCTGCGGTACTACCACTTAAACGATCTTTAAGTGCGGGAGTGCTTGTTGGATTGTATGGGATAAATAAAGGATAAAAAATCGCGATAAGAACGTTCATCATAAAGTATCCAAGAGAGACCATTGCGAACTGGTTCTTTTTAAGACGATACCATACCATTATCCATTGAGAAGGAGATTTCTCTTCTTTTTTGACCTCAATCTCATTCTCCGTCTTTGCTTTTTCTTCAACCTTTGTGACGGCTTTAGTTTTTTCTTTTTCAGACACTTTAATCACCTTATAGTTTAATTCTTGGATCTAGGTAGACATATGCAATGTCCGTTAACAAGTTTGCTGCTAAGATCATTAATGTAATTATCATGTTCAGACCCAAGATCACAGGATAATCGAATCTACCTAAAACCGTAATGTAGAACTGTCCTAAACCAGGCCAGGTAAATACTGTTTCAGTAATAGGCGCTCCCGCTAATGCACCTCCTAAGAACAAACCTACGAATGTTGCTACGGGAATGGTTGCATTTCTGAAAGCATGTTTCCAAGTAATTACTGATTCAGGAAGACCGTTTGCTCTTGCTGCAAGGATGAAATCTTGTCTAAGGATTTCTAACATGCTTGAACGAACGATACGAGTGTATGATGCCATACCAGCGAAAGCCAAAGTAATTGAGGGCAATATCAAGTGCTTAATACTATCCATCGTTATTATATAGAAGTTCTTTAACGCTTGTAATACTTGCCCTTGCTTTATAAGCTCCCAATAATTATCATCCGGCATCCACGGTGCGTTTACTGTATGTGCACCGTTAGTTGGTAGATATGCTCCTAATGTGTAAATAAGTAAGATACCAGTTACGAAGATAGGCATTGATAAACCTAACAATGCAATGGTAGAAACAGTAATATCAATACCAGTATTCATGTATTTTGCTGCCCATACACCTAGTGGGATAGCAATTGAAATACCCATAATGAATGATACATATTGTAGTTTTAATGTTTCCCAAGCCATTGCTTTAAGATAGGTATCTACTCTAGTGTTGTCATAGAGTGATGTGCCAAGATCTCCTGTAACAAAGCCTTTTAACCATTCTAAGTATCTGATGTAAGGTGGTTTGTCTACACCATATTTTTTCATTAAGGCCTGCTTAATTTCTTCACTTCTAATTCTTGACTGCCCAATCGCGATTTGGACTGGGTCTCCCACAATGTTTAGCATTGAGAACGTGATAATTGAGATTCCTAAGAAGATAGGAATCATTGCCAATAAACGACGTATAATATAAATAGTCATTCTCTGACCAAAGAAGCTTTTTATTTCTCCGGTTCTAAGGTAATACCATACCAAAACCCATACTACTAAGGCCAGAAGGAACGCGTGAACAGGTCTTTTATGTTCCCAGATAATATAGATTGCTTTTAGAAAAGCGTAATAGGCTATTATGAACACTACGAACGAAATTGGAAAGGCATACTTTGCTATTTTACGCTCAGTGCCTTCAACCATTTGAATTTCGGTTTCTGATTGTGCTGACATTTCATAGACCCCTTAAGGTTCTTTATTCCGATTTTTACTCATGCAAATTAAAGGATTACTCTCAGAGTCTCAATTAATCGATACTTTTTGTATTAATAACATGTTAATTTAACAATGTTAATCAATTTTTTAGATGCCTAAAAAAACAAGACTTTTTATAAAGTATATTATAATAAATTATTTTTTGAGACCATTTATCTATTAAATGGTGATAAAACATAAATTAAAGAAATCGTTCTTAGGCGTATTCCTCTAATATTTCTGCATGAATGATTGCTTTACCTCCAGTTGGCTCAGCGATTAGTGCATTGCATCGGAGGCAATTTACTTTCATTTTTGCATGACTAAATATGACCATTTCGTGACCACATTCAGGGCATTTTACTTTATAGAATTTTGATACTGGTTGAGGTATGATTGAAGACATCAATGTTAGTTTATAACTAGGCCTACTTAAGATTACTTTTTTTGGACTTGTTTGTTATGTGCTTTTTTCTCTTTTTTCAAAGAAAGTTTTTACTAATCTAACTTTATGTTTCTCAAGGGCAAGGTTATTATTATGTGAAGTTTTACATCCATAATAAGATACAAGATTCTTTGACTTCAACCGATTAGTTTATTAAAATAGTACTAGTAAAAATTGTTGGATTTAATGGTTGGTTTGTGATTGGGGCCTTAGCTCAGGCGGTCAGTGCTTAAAGCGACCACAGCGCCCGGCTCATAACCGGGAGCGCGGGGGATCGAAGCCCCCAGGCCCCACCAATTATTCGAATGGCGAGGTCGCCTAGCCCGGTAGGGCGATGGCCTTGAGACACATATTGTGAAAGCCAGCCATTGGGCATTAGCCCGCGCGGGTTCAAGTCCCGCCCTCGCCACCATTCTATATAGAAAATTATCTATATACATACGTTACAAGTTCTTAGCAAAATCACCATTTTGGAAAATTAACGGGTTATTTCCATTATTGCTATTAATTAATCGTGGAAATGGTAAAAGTTACCACAAAAATAACAACCGGGACATTTTTTTGTCCCAGTTACCGTACGAAAATTCGAGAAAAAAGATTACTTGAAAACAGAAAAAATTTATATTTTTGAGATTACGGATTCTATGATTAGATTATTATTTGAGGGCGACTATCTTTACTTTAGAATCTTTTTTATTCTTAGTTTTGTAGCTTCTTTAGGAATTGAAACATAGAGAGTACCTTTATATCTTAAACTTTTCTTGGATAATGAGATAATTCTTATCTTTAAGGTATCTTAAAGTCTCAACTTTAAGAACCCCATGCTAATTAACGTATTATGGGGAACTTATGAATTCGATATATCAAATAAAAACACTTTATGATTTCAAATAAATGAATATTTTAATAATGGGCAATCTTGCGGGAAATCTAAAGTACCTCGACCACATATAGAACCCTTGAAAAAGTCATATGGTCTTCCCAAAAAATGTTTCCTTTTTTCATAACAATGAATTAATTAAAAATGCTCAATCAGTTTGTTATAATCTCAGGAAAGGAATTGCTCTAAGATTCTGTGAGCGTCTTCTATTCTTAATTTTAGTTCTTCTGGAGATGGGAGTTTTTCATCTGATTCGTGAGCGCACTTATGCCCTGCTTCTAAACATGTCTCAATTATTTTATAAGTGAGTTTGTCATATTTATTTCTCCCTAAGAGTGCCTTGTTTAATTCGCTAGCGGATTTATATACAGTTCGCCCCTTGTTTCCTTTCCTAATGATTTGAATTCCTTCATTTTCAGCGAGTTTTCTGAGTTCAGTTTCTAAGGCAACTCTCATTGTAATTCCGGCTACTCTCACATAGCCATTCTCTAATAAGTTTCTAGCCATCTCTATTTGTGTTTCATAAATATCAGCAGCAACGAGATTACGAGGATCAATAAAAATCACGCCACTTTTTATTTCATCTTTAATTGCTTTGAGAATTATTATGTTATCCGCGATTGTTTGTCTTGGGAAATAAATAGTTATCGGGCTATTTTTTATTTTTTTTCTATTGTCTTTATTATGACTCGTTATTAGACTCTCTCGCCATTCCTTAAGATAATGACATTTCTCTACATTTTTATGAGTATTTTCGCTTAATATCATTAAGCAAATCTTGATTATTATTGTCTTTCCATTTAAAGCCCATTTTTTAAACTCTCGTTCAATATTGGTCGCCATACTAAACTTCTCGACAGATGTGGGATACCATATTGTGTCGGTAATGTTGAACAATTTTTCTCCCTCTTCAATTAATTGGTTAATTCTTTTTAGAAATAGTTCTTTCAAGCTATTCATGTTATTATCACCTTACCTGACAATTGTAATTCTTATAAAACAGACTATAATATGCCACATGAAAGTTATCCCTAATTGAATGGTAAAAACAACAAAGAGTTAATATTAAAAACGTGTTAAGAAATTAAGAAATTATTTAAATTCTAATAGCTAAAGATTATAAATTATTAGATGGAAAGTATAGAAGCATGACCTAAACGATTCAAGAAAACAGCATTTTCTTTTGGGAGATAAACTACAGAATTAGAAATAAATGGTCCATATATTTCAAGATCGATCCCAACTAGTTGCTTAGGAAATTCTTTGGTAATTAATATATAGGTGTATTCTATTCCCTCTGTTTCTTCTGATAATATCTCTTCTTCTCTCTTCTCATTTATTTGTTGAGAGCTTTTTTCAATTATTTGAGTGTAAGCTACTTGTTCTTTTTCTAATTTTAATTGATTACGTTTTTCATTTTCACCATCACTACTAGTAAATTGTTTTTTTTCTGGTTTTGGTTTATTTTTTTCTATAATAGGAGTTTCATCTATCGTTTTAAGCTTATAAATTTCTTTAATAAAATTATCATATGATTTTTCCATTGAAGAAACAAATTTTAATTCTTCTACTGTTAGTTTTCTTTTAGGGATTTCTTGTGAGCTTAGTATCACAGAGATTAGTTTTCGTATTCTGATTTGTAAAAGATCTCGAAGCATAAATAGAACTCTTTGTTTTCTTGTCTTAAAAAGCTGAGAGATTAAAGGATCTTTTTCGGTTTTACTCATTGTCTCAAGATGAGATAAGTAATCTGCAGCACGATTATAAAAATCGGGTGGGATCTCGACTATTTCATTAGTTCTTCTTTCTTCTTTCCATATCATGAATATTTCTTGGTACACTTTTTACACACCCGATAATATTAAAACAAATAAACAAGATCAGGAGGAGAAAATATTAACCTTAACATTATTCTATTAGTATTCTAAACGTGGAGCTACTGCATAAGCAATATGTCCTCCCCCAGGAATAGGAAAGGTTAGTTTCATTGGTTTATCAGTACTAAATTCAAGAGACACTAAATCTGAAATTTTTGTTGCTTTTTGAAAGTCTCTTAAGTATTTTAATGAATAACTAGCTCTTACTGGAAGTTCAGTAGTATCTACTTTGAATTCCATTACTTCTGGGGAGTCTTTAGGAATTTCAAACTTTACCTCACGTGAAGGGGTAGATGACTTAATAGTAACCAATTCATCAGTTGCTTCAATAACAACTTGTTCTCCACCGGCTTCAGCTGTTTTCACAATATCACTGTATAAACTAGAAGAAATTTCCATTTTGAATTCAAATGGTATTTTCAGTCTTTTTCCTCCTTCACCACCTAAATCTAATAATGATAACTTGAATTCCTTGCGAGAAGAACTATCTTTAAGTTCAATAGAAAGTCTTCCACTGTCCGGTTCTATTCTCATTCTTAAAGAATCTTCGCCACCGGCTAATTTTAATACATCCATGAGCTCTCTCAAGTTAACTCCAAAGTTTAATTCACCATCATTTTCAAAATTATCAAAAGCGTCTCTTGGCATTGCAAAGTCTACCATTGCCGATCTTGAAGGATCCATTGCCAGTACTTCCCATCCAAAGTCTCCCGCATGAAACTTTGCTTCGTCTACTATGGCAGTCAACGCTTCAATAATGTTTCTCATTAATTTAGCATCATTAAGAGTTACATCCAAGAACATTGGTTTTATCACCTTTTATATTTATAATTTATTTAACTGTGCTTTCTACTATTTTTAATACTAATAATGATTTTGTAGTATCGGTTATAATAATGACTGCTGAAACCATTTTAATAATTCTGTATATGAATAAAGAATTAAGTGTTTTTTAGGAACTTACATTTTCTCAAGGGGAGGAACATTTAGGGTTTCTAAAATAATTGTAATTGTCCTCTGGATTGCTTTTATTATTAATAGTCTTGCTCTCGCTTCTTCTTTGCTAGTTCCTTTTAGGATTGGTGTATTCTCATAGTATTTCATAAATTTCTGCGCAACCTCAAATGCATATTTAGGTACGTAAGAAACATTCATTTCATCTACAGATCTTTTAAACACATTATGTAGCTTGGTTAAGACCTCAATCATTTCTGCATCTTTATCTGTAGTTATTAAGCTTAAGTCAACATTTTCAGGTACTATCTTAGATAAATCAAATTTTTCAGCAGCCTTTCTTAATATTCCATAACTCCTTGCTAATGCATACTCTACAAAAGGTCCTGTACTTTGTTTAAGGTCAAGAGCTTGATCAACATCCAGCACGATTCTTCTTTTTGGATCAGTTTCTAAAAGTGAAAATCTTACTGTAGATAGTGTGATTGCTTCTACGATCTTATCAAATTCTTCAAGATCTATTTCTTTATCAGAAATTCCCCTTTCTTTATCACTAGCTCTTTTTGCCATTCTTGCTCTTACTTTTGTTTCTTTATAAAAATCATCTGCAGTAACATATTGTGCTAGTCTTCCACTCATAATCCTGTTTTTTAAGGATACTATTTCATAAGCATAGTGATGTAGATTTTTAGCATAATTCTCCAATCCTAGTTCCATTAAGGGTAATAATAACTGGAATTGAGGCAAGATTTGTTCAGCACCAACAACATTGAATACCTTACTTGCACCTGTTTTTTCAAACTTATATATCGAATAAGCAATGTCTTTGGCAGGGTATAAAGCAGTGCCATCGCTTCTAGTTAATTGAAGATCCGGAATCTCTCCCTTAAATGGAAGACTCTTTTTAGGTTTATTCAGAAGTTTAGACAATTTTGAAATCTTGTCTGGAGGATAGTCATACCTTATAGCTCTCAATTTTTCATCTACGTTTAGACCACGTTTTTCCGCCAAAATTTTGATTATTTCTTTTGGCTTTCCACTCCAAGTAATTTCTGATTCATAATCAAAAGCATCAAATGATACGCGATATTTCTGAAAAGTGTTTTCAAACCCTGCAAGGCACCATTGAGACATTTCTCTGAAGATCTCTGACACTAAAGGATCTTTGTTTTCTTCATATGCTGCTAAATAACGCTTTGTTTTTGATTTAAGATCTATTTTTTTGTTCGTAAGATATGACTTTAATTGATTGAATATTTTAGGAAATCTTTCTTCTAAATTGAATTGCACTTCATAATATTTTAGCCATTCTTTCTTTTTGTCTTTAATTTCAGCGAGCTCTTCTTCTTCGGGAAGTTTTTTCTTTTTCTTTTTATTAGAAGAAGAAATAGATTCTATCTCTTTTATTTTTTCATTTAAATTCTTGATTTTACTGTTAATCCATTTTTCTACTGCTTGTTTTTCTTCTTCATTAATTTCATAAGTTTGTGTTTCCAGTTTTAATGCGGGATTAACTTTGTTAAACCATTCTTTTAAGTCTTGAATGGTGTAAAAACAATTCATGCATGCATATACTTGTCCTAACCATAAATCGATCTTATCGTCGGGTTTAATATTTTCATAATGAGTTAGGATTTCATAACCCACAACCGTGAACGCGATTTGTAATCCCACATCATTAACATAATATCTCCTGCTTACTTTGTAACCAAGTCTTTCTAAAATATTAGCTAAGGTATCACCATGAAGAGTATTTCTCAGGTTCCCTATATGTATCGGACTTATGGGATTTGCGCTAGTATGTTCAACTACAGCAATTTCGCCGTTATGATCATTCCACCATCCATATGACTCAGACAAGATTTTCTTCAGAGTAACGCTAAATTCCCGTTTTCTGACGCTAGAAAGAAAGTCAGGTGATAAAGTGATGTTAAGATAAACTTGTTTTCTACCTTTTTTATCTATAGACACCGCTAATTTTGCAGAATCAATGTTATTATCTTTTGCTAATTCTGTGGACAAGATTTCTCCAAACTTTTCAGGATCTTGTTTTCCTGCTAAAGGGTTAATCATTATAGCGAAATGACCTAAATCAATGGAAGGAGGTTTTTGTAATCTAATTGGTGCTTTAGTTTCTAGCCCCGAACTTTTCATTGCGTTCTCAATCTTTTTCTGGACTTCTTTTTCTAGCGTCATTATGCCACCTTAATTATTGAGTCGTATTCTTTTGTGTTAGTGTAGAAAAAGGGATTTATTTGATTTGTTTTTCAGTTCTTTAGTTATTTTCAAAAAATTCTACTATTTTTTTAGCTACAATTGTCGAGTTTCTTATGGAAGCTTCTTTAGTTGAAGCTCCGATATGAGGTGTGGCTAAAACGGCAGGATGATTAATTAGCTCAGGATTGGGATTAGGTTCATTTTCAAAGACATCAAGGGCGGCACCACCAACTTTTCCGTTTTTAAGGCCTTCTAATAATGCATCTTCATCGATTATTCCTCCACGTGCAACATTTACAATTATTACTCCTTCTTTCATTTGATCAATTCGCTCCTTATTTATCATATGTTTAGTAGGTGGAATTAATGGCACATGTAACGTGATAAAATCACTTTCTTTAATCAACGTATCAAGGTCAGTATATTCAAAGCCATCTAACTGTTTTAAGTCATCACGAAGAATGACATCATATCCTAAGACTTTCATGCCAAGTGCTAATGCATATTGTATTACTGTACCACCGATAGCTCCGGTACCGATCACACCTAACGTCTTTCCTTTTAATTCCACACCTTTACATTCTTTTTTCACCCATTTTCCATTTTTAAGCATATGATTACCATGACCTATTTTTCTTGCTGCACCAATCAGTAAGGCAATAGTTAGTTCTGCGACACTGGGAGTAGGACCTTCAGGACTATTTACAACAGTAATTCCTCTCTTTTTACATTCTTCAAGGTCAATATTATCTAAACCAACTCCGGCACGAGCAATAATTTTTAGTTTGGGGGCATTGTCTAATAATTCGGCAGTAACTTTGGTAGCACTTCTTACTACCATTCCCACTGCATCTCTTATCATTTCATTTAATTTAGACTTGTCTTCAAGCAAGACTACTTCAAAACCAGCGTCTTCCAAAATTTTTACGCCTTCTTTAGCCATACCATCAGTAACTAAGATTAAGCCTTTACCTGGCATTTCAAATCTCACCTTAACACGTTTTAAAGAGGCAGTATAACTGCCCAATTAACGTGCAATTAACCGTAAAAAAACAAAAGTTTAAAATTCACGTTTAGAGACATGGAAAAACTGTTGTAGTTATCTTAAGATAGGTTCAGTAATCCCACTTAATGCTTCTTTTACCATTTTCCTATGAGCACTTTTTGTCCCTTTTTTATCGATTACAGCAACCTTTTCTTTTGCTAAAGTCCTTTCCCACGCATTTCTAATCATTTCAGGAGTAGTATTGTCTAAAGCGTGTTTAGGGATAATATGACCAAAAGAATAATCCTCAGTTTGTAGAATTTTTAAAAAACGAGCACAATAATGATTACCTCCAAAACCAACTATAGCCTTTTTCTCAGGTATTCGATTTTCTAAATGATTTATAGCAATATCGAAAATTGTAGCAGCCACTACTTCTGCAGCGTTTCTATCTCTCCATTCTTCTTTTGTTCCCCCTTGCTCTACGAAAAGAGAAGGAACGTTAGGTAAGTATGGCCCATGGTGTGTAACTTCTATACCAACTTGATATTCATCTACACTGTTGTTTTTAGCATGTTCAACTAGCCGATCATAGGAGAAACGTAATTCTTTTGCGGGAGCAAGACCAATTTTAAAAGGTTGACCGCCATAGGAAGCATCATTTGTCCATATACCGGGAGTATGGGTCAACAATGCTTTCATCCCTGCTTTAGAAGAGTGTTTAGAGGCAAAAATAACTAGACTTGCATCTATATTGGTCAATTTTGTAGTAAAAATGCTTGATTCGTTTAGAGTTATAAGTCTAATGCTTTTTAGCATGAATACAGGGTTCTCGAACATTGCAGAAGAGGTCTCTTGGAAACCAAAATTCTCAATTAAAATTTGCTTTTGTAATATGCTTGCTTCATCTGTTTTAGAGACAATAATTACAGGTGCATTTTTTCCCATTCTAAAACCTCCGTTAAGCTAGGGATCCCATTTGTAGCTCCATAATGCTGTATTTTAAGGGATGCAGCAATGTTGCCTAGTTCGACACCTCTTTTGGGGTCTCCTTTTAAGAAGTAATATACAGTATATGCTGCTAAAACATCGCCAGCACCAGTTGTATCTGCAGGCTTAACTTTTATCGCATTAAATAATTGTTTATCCTCCTTGTTAGAATAAAATACTCCTTCGTCACCCATAGTAATTACTACTATTTTATCTGAAAAATCAGATGCAACTTCGGGAGGAGCTAGACCATAAAGAGACCTATACGCAAGGCGGTTCATAAAAACTAGATCCGCGACATCTAAAGCTTTTACTACGTCTTCTTTTTTATGTTCTAATAGCTTTGCACCAATATCAATAGAAATTGTTGGTTTTTTCTCCGTTTTCTTTATTTTGTGTTTTAATAATTTAAGAGCATCATACTCTGGACTTGCTAGATGCACATGATCATATTTTGTTAGTTCTATCCTCTTGACGGAACGAATAGAACTCCTGGTGCTAACTCCAGGAAGACCTAACTTAGAACTTTCACCATCAGGAGTTAACAGTACTAATGTGCGTCCTTGAATTCCATCAATTTGTTCAAGAGTGTTAACAGAAAGACCTATCTGCCTTAACTGTTCAAAAACTTTCTGACCAATTAAGTCATTTGAAATAGTAGAATACAAGTCACACTGATTATTAAGCTTATGAAATGCCACTGCAAAATTAGTCGCACTTCCCCCCAAACTAGTGATTGCCTTAGATACAGTGATTTTTAGATCAGGGATTGGAAGACGAGGAATAAACAATGTTTCATCAAGATAAGTATTTCCGATAGAGGCAACTACTGGTGGATTCATTTACAAGACCATGATAAAAAAACGAGATATTAAAAGTTATAATTAAACCAATTTTTATTTTACAATTATTTAGGAAGAATTGCTGAAACAATTTCTTCGGGTATAAAAGGTTTCAAGTCATCATAGCCTTGACCAACTCCCAAATAAAGAATAGGTTTATTAGTTGCATAGGTTACTGAAATTGTTGCCCCTCCTTTTACATCAGCATCTACTTTTGTTAATATGCTTCCAGAGATACCAACTTTTTCATGAAATTCTTTTGCTTGCCGTGTAGCATCATTACCTGCGAGAGCATCTCCAACAAAAATCGTTACATTAGGGTCAACTACTCGTTTTATTTTTTGGAGTTCCCGCATAAGATTTTCGTTATTTTGCATTCTTCCTGCTGTATCAATTAGTACCACATTTACACCTTTAGCATAAGCATGATCTACTGCATCAAAAGCTACTGCGCTTGGATCTGCTCCATAATCCTGTTTAATTACCTTGATCCCTAGTTTTTCAGCATGCAAGGATAATTGTTGTATGCTTCCGGCACGGAAAGTATCACTTGCAGCAAAAACAACACTATATCCATTTTTCTTAAACATATGACCAAGTTTTGCAATTGTTGTTGTCTTCCCAGTACCATTAATCCCTAAAAAGAGGATAATTAAAGGTTCTTGTTTTTCTTTATATTTTTCAGCTAAGTCTAACAAGTCTATTTTTGTTCCGTCAGCTTTGAGAACATTTAATAACGCCTTTTCTAAGGCATTCCTAATAATCGGACCAGGGTCTGAGAAACGCTTTGTTTCATATCCTATTAACGTCTGTTTTACACTCTCACAGATCGCTTCTGTAGCCTCAAAACTAACTTCATTTTTAATAAGCTCTTTTTGAAGCTCTTTTAGGACTTTTGCTATTTCTTTTTCATTGAGTTCCTTTATTTTAATCTTTTTTAGAATAGAACCTAAGCCGGAACGTAATTTTTCAAACATAGGGATCACACTGTGTAAATGTAGTTATAAAAGGTTTAACTTGTATTGGAGTAAAACGGAAACTAAGAGTTTTTATTTTTATCCTGCATTAATTTTGCATTTACTTGTTCTAAGAACTGAATAAGCCGCTCTCTATCTGCAGATAGCCTTTGTATTTCTGACCCAATATTTTTAATCATTTCTTCAACTCTGGCTCTTCTTTCATATACAGTCTTTTTAGCATCATCAATGCTTTTTTCCACGTGTAAACGTGCACCTACCAAAGTCAAGACTTTGTTTTTGTCTTTTATTGTTGCCCAGACATATGCTCCTGAACCAACAGGAATTAAGACTTCCTGGTTGTCTTCAGCATCTTTTAGGCCATCTAAAGTTGAGATTGTAAGGCTTAATTCAGTATATAATTGTGAAAAAGCCTCTAATTGCTCTTGATAGAGCTTTATTTGTTGCTCTATTACTTGTAATTGCTGATAGACAGTTTGTACTTGCTGTTCTAACGGCATTTGATTAGGGTTTGGTTGAGACATATCAATCCTCTACGAAATTATAGACGTATTTATTCAAAATTATTTTGATATAAACGATGATTTTAGAATAAAAGAATGGTAAACTTATACTACTATTTCAAAATCATCTCTTGTATGAAAAGCTAGCACAACAGGGTCTTTGAGTTGCTCTGGATTTTCTACTTCTTCAATTTTATCAAGTTTGATCATTGTTCTAGTTACTTGATGACGGCTACCAATATCAGAGTAAGCTTTTTCTAAAGCTTGTTCTTGATTTAATGCACGAACTTCTACTGCGAAATAATGGGTTTTGTTCTTTTTATTATATCTTCCTCGAACAATGTATGTGTGGACGTCACTCATATTCTTCACTCCGTGCCTTTCTTTTTTATTGTTGCTATAAAATCTTGTGAAATGGCACAACCTCTTTTTTTTAGTTATTAAATTAATATCTTCCTATATTAATATCATAGAATTAGAATACTAAAAAAATAATCCTATATTATATTACTATTACTATATTTCACGTTATATAAATAAAAAATCAATTTTTAGTATTCTAATTCTATCTTATATTGAGAACGGATCCGGTTCTTTTTTTTCGAGATCTGCAACTATTTGTTCAAATAGATGTTGAGCAACTTTTCTCTTTAGGCCTTTTAATTCTCTTGTGGACCCATCTTTCTTTATAACAATTACATGATTCGTAATTGATTCAAAACCCGCACCCGGTTCACTTAAATCATTAGCTACAACATAATCTGCATCTGTTTCTTTTAGACGTTTGTAAGCTCTTTTAATTAGTTCATCTCTAGAAACATTCCATTCTGCTTTAAATATCACTAAAGTGCAATTAGGAGCAACTTGTTTTATTTTATCTACTAACTTAGGTGTTGGCTCTAATTCTAAACTAAATCCTTTATCAGACTTGGTTTTCCCAATTTTTTGCTTGAGTGGTTTAAAATCTGCCATTGCTGCAGAGAGAATCACTAAAGAATCAGGATATTTTTTAAGGAGTTCAAGTGTTTTATTGGTCATTTCTTCTGTACTAATTACATTATATGTTTTTGCAGTAGAAGGAGGCTCTAGTAATGTTGGGCCTAAAACCAAGTGTACCTGGGCACCATATAGATATGCTTCTTCTGCCAGGCTTATAGCTGTCCTACCACTAGCTCCATTTGATATAAATCTTACATTATCTATATATTCCCTAGTTGGGCCTCCAGTAATAATAACTGTTTTTTTTTCTAATGCTTGAGGTGTGAATGTTTTAATAACTTCTTGAGCGATTTCTTCAGGAGAAGGAATTTTTGCTTTTCCTTCCTCAAGGATAGGATGAATAAGCTTAACCCCAATTTGTTCTAATTCTTTAATGTTTTTCTGAGTGATTTTACTATTTATAAGATCTTCATGACCAACATAACTAATCAGTACAGGGACCCCTTTCCCAATTAAAGTTGAAGCAATTAATGTTACCGGTGTATCTGAAATACCAGACGCAATTTTATTTAGCGTATTTGTTGTTGAAGGAGCTATGAGAAAAGCATCAACAGGACGATTTAAAACACCAGCAAAGCGTATATGTTCAATATCTCCAGTAATTTCAGTTACTGGCTTATTTCCAGTAGCCCACCACATAAGATCGGGTCCTATTAACCTTTGACTTTCTTTCGACATTACGGGAATAACTGTTGCACCATGTCTCATTAATTCCCGCGCTATCTGTGGAGACATAAAAGCAGCAACGCTACCTGTAATACCAATTAAGATGCGTTTTCCCATTAGTCTCTTTGACTTGGTGCCGATAATACGACCACTAGGATGCACAATTCATGAATATGAATGGGGGTTACTATCTTTTTCGTCTCATTAGTAAAAAAAAGAAAATAATTATTATAGGCCGTTTGGGGGCGAGCTTTCTTGATAAGGGGGGATTTTCCCACCATTAAAAAGTAGCAGACTTCATTCCCCATTTTTTAGTGATTTTTTGGTTTAGGGGAATAGTTATGAATTATTATAACGATAAATAGTTTTAGTGATATTAAACGTCTTAAGTATTCTAAGAATATTTGTTCCTCCAACATTATTATTCATAAGCACTATTATGTTTATTTTTGCCTATGAGAAGATTAGGTTGCGTTTTATCCAGTTTGCGGCGCTTTCTAGTTTATCACTATTTTTTTGGGCGTTAGGTAGTAGTATTGGTTTTTATCAGAATCAATGGTTATCCTTGCACAATAGATTAAGAATTGGCTCAATTTCACTTGTTTTTCTTGTGGTCGGTTATACTTTATTCGTAATTGGAGTAAAAACTACATGGGATGCTAGCTCAATAGTTGCTGTTACAAGTACTGGAAGTATTATTGGTCTTTTGGCTCATGGGGCACTCACCCAAGATCCCCAAATAATGGCGTTTACTACTAATGGAGAAGTAATATATGTGACTAAGATTTCAATGATTTTAGTAATTTCCGGAGTTTTCCTAGGTGCAGTAGTTGTTGTTTCGGTTAGAGAATATGCAAGTCAAGTACTAAAAAGAAGTCTTTGGATGAAGTCTTTTCGTCAGAGAATAAGCTTCATAATCTCAATGATAATTATTGGTTTAGGAATATTTGCCTATTTAATGGGAATCATGCTTTCTTCATTAAAGCAGGGGATTATCTGGTTTCATATCACTGTTTTTGGAGGGATTATGTTCTCCTTAGGATTTTTTTATTTAAGTATTGCATTATATGTTTCACCCATTATCTTCTTAAGGATCGAACCCAGCGTAGAGATGTTGATAGAACAAAAAATTCTTTCGGGAGCAATATTAACTCTTGATTTCGATGGACCAACTCCATTATTTTATGAAGGTTACCGCTTTGTGCAAGACCCTGCATCTGCATTAGTAAAATTATCAATTGGATATATGACAATGATCGCACAAGGAGAATCATTTCCTGAAGGGGTTTATTTGTTACCATTTCCTGAAAATAAAAAATATGAGTCATTAGTCATCTCTAAATTTTTAACAGACCCACTGCAAAAAGATGAGAGATTTAAGGGATTAACATATACCTTGTTCGTTATAACTTATCCAAGAGCATTAGCCAATTTATTTAATCATAGAGAACTTGCTAAAAAAGCATTAGAAGAAGTTTCTAGAGAGATCAATATACTTCAAGATATTAAAAAAGAGACTTTAGAAGAGTTTTTACAATCGTTCGTTAATAAAGCTTTCAAAGAAATCGAAATGATTAATGAATCCTAAAAAAGATCAGATAATAACTTTGCATATCCCAGAAATAATTGATTCAAAGAAAGTATTTATTCTTTTTATTAAGAAAATCTATTTTGAGGTGGCTAGAAACAAAATGCCTCGTTATGACGAAAGAATCAAAGAAGCTTTAGAAAAGATTGAAAACGGTACTCCAACGGAGAGAAGCAACGCTGCGATCATATTAGGAGAATATGGTAGCGGAAAAGAGATTATGGAAATTCTTCTCAAGCACCTCGAGGAAGACGAAGATGAGTTTACTAGACAAGACTGCGCGTTAGCTCTTGCCATGCTCGAAGAAAAAGATGCATTGTTAAGTCTTCTAATGGCATTAAAACAAGAAACCTCAGCATTAGTACGTAATGCAATAATTGATACTATTGGAGAATTAGGAGATGAAGAAAATGCTTTAGAATTAATGGAACATTATAGATTTGAACCATGGGATGTAGCTAGGTCCAGTATTTTACTTGCTTTAGGAAAGTTAAGGAACAAAAAAGCAATACCTTTTTTAAAAAAAATAATCATTGAAGAAGAAGAATTTCACTTAAGAATCAATGCCATGAAGTCTATAATAAAACTTAGGGGGAAAGAAGCTGTGCCAGAGGTAATTACATTATTGAAACAAGACCGTAGGTGGGAAGTCAGGAAGCAAGCTGCAGAAACACTTGGATACTTAGGAGCAGCAGAAGGTGTTGAGGCATTATTATTTGCTCTAAAAAACGATACACATCCGTTTGTAAGAGGTGAAGCGGAAAGAGCAATAATAAGGCTATCTTCAGATAATCGAATTCAATATACCACCCCTGAAGACACTGCACAACGGCTAATTACACTTTTTAGAGAACATAAAAAAGGACACAAGAAATAATAAAAGATATAAAAGTAAAAAACAAAAAATTGACAATGATCCCCAGATCTAAAAAACAATTAATAAAAGATAGTAAACATATTAAATTATTAGCTACAACGGCAATGATCTTATTATTATTTGGATCTTTTGTTACTGCCGTTAGAGCAGATGCAAGACAATTAAGTGAAGGTAAAAAAATAGCAACAATTGGATTACGTATTGTTGATGCATATTACGCAGACTTAGATAATGATGGATATGAAGACGATATCCTCGGAATCATAAAAATTACTATGACTGGTGTAAACGTTGCTAATATGGAATACGTTATTTCTTTAACTCTTCCTTCGGGAACTATCTACTCTTATTTAGTTAAAATTACTACAAATCAGGACGTAATAGTACTCAAAAACTTTTTCTGGGATCATGCTTATGAGAGCGGAGATTATACTTTAAAGGTGACTCTGAACTTAATAAATTACGAGAAAATAACTGTTTCTGAAACATATACTTTTGATCCTCCTGGAAGTAGTCAAGGTGGAGAACCAACATTTGATGTAGTTTAAATTCAAATGATGAGAGAGGGAAAAAAATGCCTTATTCTACTTATAAGCTTGCATCATTAGACTACAAGATTTTTCAGTTGCTGTACAAAAACCCCTTACTAAGTATTTTTCAATTAAGTCAAAAGTTAGGCGTTTCTTTTCATACTGTCAAATCCAGAATAAACGAGATGAAAAGAAACGGTTTTCTTAGACAAGATCAGATAATAAACGATCCTCTGTTGGGTAAAAGAATACAGACAGAGGTAGAAATTGTTTATCGTCCCCATAGGTTAGGATTACTCAGAACCCACGTTTTTATTGATGGAATAAATGGCCGTAATTCTTTGAAAAAAATTGCTGATTTTTGTGATCTTCACCCTTACACTCATTATAACGTTGTTACTTATAATCCCAGGCTCTCAATGTATATCCAATTTGATATACCATCAAGAACTCAGAATCTTTTAACAAAAGTTCTCAACATATTAAAAAAGGAGGGTCTATTTGAGAGATATACAATAATTCCTTCGGAATTTGCCGCATCATCTCCCGCCGAATTTGATTTGTGGGATTTTGAAAAAGCCGATTGGAGTTTTATCAAGATTAAAAGTAATAAAATAGATGAATACAACGAACGAAACATATTCGAAAAAATGTGGTCTAAGTTTGACTTTTCCTCGATTAAAGAAGCACCAAAAATTGCCCCCTCTAAAGCATACCCATTTGATAAACTTGATCTTTATTTGTTAAGAGAGATGACTATAAACGCAAAGGCATCAATTAAAGAATTGGCCCAGTATTATAAAAAAGATCCTTCCACAATCTCAAGAAGAATTAAAAGGATCAAAGCCGTTTTGGCACCAAAAGCAAAACTATATTATAATACAAAATTATTCAACTTAGTAAGTCCCCAAATTATCCTTGGAAAATTCAAAAATAAAGATGGTTTTAACAAATGGTCTGCATATTGGTTCATAGATTCTCATTACTTTAAGTTTCCAAGTACTTTAGTTGCTTCTAAAAAAGATTTAATTTGGTATTTAACAATACTACCTACATTCATTCCTGATTTCTTAGAATTTGCTTGGGAACATATGTCAACATTCAGGATATATAACTTACAGATTCCATTAAGTAACACCTATTTCTTCTATCCTGAGAACTTTATTGAGGAAGAAAGTAAATGGGATACATCTAGAAACTGGTTTATTGAAGAGCCTTTAGAACAATTAGTGTAAATTGATTTTTTCTAGTAACATCGGATAAATATGTGATATTCAATTTTTAAATGGCTTCCTTACTACTTAGGTTCACTTAAAACTTAAATGTTCCATGTTTATTAGTGGGGTTAGAATGTTACCATATATTAGTAAAGTAAAGTTTGGTTACATTATTCCATTAGCAGTAAAGGGTACTCAAACAGCATTTGTAAAGAGAGGGATTAATGTTTTTGTTGCAGAGAATGGGAATGGTAAGACAACTTTTCTTGATTTAATAGAACGTTCAATTTGCTCAGATGCCCATGCGGAAAGATATTTCTCTTTTTCTCATAAAAGATCCTCCCCCGACGCATTTATTGAATCAGAATGGATTTTTAATCACCCCGTAACAATTCTTCAAAAACTTACTGATGCCGGAGTGAGAACGAGTCTTTTAGTACCCGGCTCAAGATTAAAACATTATACTAAGCCAGAATATTCACATTTTCTACTTAAAGAAATAGGGTTAAGTCTTGATGAGTTTCAAGAATTATTCGAAGGTCTTTACTATAAACGAGAAAACGACTTGGGTCTAATGGGGAAAAATAACGGTAGTATTCTACCATTATTAGAGTTATTATCAAAAATTACGTTAAAAGAGACTCCAGAAGTTCTACAGATACGTGGCGCAGTCAGGCAATTAGAGACTGAAATACGTCTATTAAATAAAGAGAAAAAAGCATTGTTGGATAATTTAAGTGAGATCCAAGCTATTTTGAGTGAAAGAATGCAAAAGGGAGAAAACAGAGAAGACCTATTAAGAAAAAAGTTAGAATTAAGCCGCGAATTGAATGAATTAACAAATGAATTAGATGAAAAGAAAAAAGATCTAAGACGCGTAAATCAGGAGCATAGTGCAGTAGTAGACAATTTAAATAACATCAGTGACGAGCTTAGAGAATATACTAGAATGAGGGAACAATATAAAAAAGAAAAAGAATTCTTGAACTATCAATTAGAATTATTAGAACAAGAGATGGAAGATGTTGAAAACGGTGTTGTTATTTCATCTTATGAAGAATACTTGAAAAAAAACCCATATTGCCCGTTATGTTATTCTAATTTGAAAAATAGAGCAAAAGAACGTATTAAACATGGTTGCCCTGTTTGTGGGACTCCTTGGGAAGAACTGCCATCAAAAATACGTCAACAACTAACACAAGCTTCATTGATCGATACTGAAAAAACCAAGTCTGAAATAGAACAAAAGATCGAAAAACTAAGAGAACAAATTGTAAGTAAAACAGAAAACATTAAGAAAGTAGAAAGAAAAATTGAAGAGATACAAGCCATACAAAGCAATTTAAGAACAGATATGGTATCTCTTGCTAAAAAACGGTTAAATATTGAAGAAGAGATTTTTGCATTAAATAAAAAAATAAGAGGGTTAGAACAAGAATTAAACGATGTACAGACCAAACTTAAAATTATTGAAGAAAGAATGAATTCACCCTTAATAAAAGAAAAATTAGCTTTAATAGAAAATACGTTGAAAGAAAAGGAGACGGAGAAAAAAAAGCTTATAGGAAAACTACCTGAAAAAAGGGATATTCAAGATATTTTATCAAGATTTTCAAAGATTACTAAAAGCGTGTTTGGTTATCCATTACTGGTTGAACCTGAAACAGGAGTTATAACTATTGGAGCAAATAAAACGATCCGGCCTTTTGATTCTATGTCATGGGGCGAAAAATATTTAACTGACACATGCTTTAGAATTGCGGTTTGGGAGCACTTATTAGAATTAGGAGCCGCAGAACAAGGATTAATAATGTTAGATTCACCGGAAGCCGCTTTAGATGAAAAAAGACTTAAGCTATTAGGAGAGCTTGTTTCAGAGCATAGTACCAGAATTACTTTCATAATTACTACACGAATTAGTGCATTCCCAGAAGTAGTTGGTGGAAACGAATTATTTGTCAAGAGAACAGGTCAGACAAGTCTTTTTGATTTCATTAATTAAACAACAGATAGAACCGTTTAAACAAACAACTATTTCTTCTCTTATTCTTTACTTTCACTTTTATTTTCTGTTTTTTTCTCTTCTTCCTCTTCCTCTTCCTCTTCTTCAACAAGTTCTTCTCCAAAACTACCTCTTTTGTACCATAATTTCATTCCTTTAGTACCCATGTTTTCTTTCGCTTGTTCTAAGAACTTGTATACTTGTGAATGCTTTGCACCATTAATTAGCATAATGATTGCTTCTTTGGCCATTTTTAGGTTTTCATATTCACCAATTATTGATACAGTATTTCCTGCAATAACAACATTGCAATTAGTGAATTTTTCAATCATTTCTCTCGTTCTTCCCTCTTTTCCAATGATTCTTGCTTTGACTCTACGTAACTGATTGGGTTTTTCACCAACATATTGCTTTAACGGTATCACTTCAAAATAATAAGCATCATCAAGTAATTTGAAAGCCCTTTCAGGGGAAAAACCTCTTCCCATTGCTTTTACTATGTCCCGGGCTTTCCATAGTAAGACAGGATCGTCCATCTCAGGAGTTGAAAAAATTTCAACTTCACCTGTTTCGCTATCAATTACTATTTTTGTTTTAGTTGCCTCTTCTAATTCTTTTCTTACTTTTCCACCGACGCCAATAACAACGCCGATCCGGTTTTTGGGGACTCTAACTAATTCTGTTGCTTCGATATCCATTTATCATCAACCCGGTTCCTTATTCCTTTCCACCAACTTCAAGTTTTAAGTCCAATGATGGTTTTCTTTTCGTGATTTGTTTGAATAATCTGTCTCTTTCGACTATATTGACGTCTAAGCTACTAAAGTAATTGTTAATGTTTGTAATGTCTCGGTATAGGTACAAATCGGCGCGGGGATTGGAGGTGAGGACTGCTTGGGACACATCGATCACATAGTATTTTTGTTTTTCAGGATCTATCATCAAATTATATTCGCTTAAATCACCATGAACTAACTTTGCTTTCCAATATAACTTTTTAATATCATCGATGAGTGAGTTGTATACCTCAATAGGGTTTAGAGGTTCCTCAACTTTCATTAATGGGAAAGGAATGCCGTTCCTTCCAAGGAAACTCATGATTAGTACGTTTTTTTCTACTTCTATAGGTTCAGGAACTGGTACTCCAGCTTCTATCATTCGATGAAGGTTAGCATATTCTTTTCTAGCCCATGTATATATTATCGCGTAAGTATTTTTCTTTATTTTTTTGAATCTGCGGTCTCCTTTGATGTATTCTGAGATCCTCTTGAAAACAGAAGCTACCGTCCTATAGATTTTTACGGCAACTTCTTTTTCATTAGGATCTAAACCATAATACACATTAGCTTCTTTACCAGAGTTAATTACACCATATAACTCTTCTAGTATTCCCTTATTAAAGAACTTATACAGAACCATCAGAGTAGACTCGTCAAATACCCCCTCTACTACTTTGAAGCGCTCTGTATCTTTTTCTTTTCTTTTTACCTTTTCTCGTTCAATCCGTCTTTCAAATATGTCCTCGTATCTCTCTTCTCCAGACACCGTAACCAGCCAATCCTTAATAATTTATAATTACATGTGAAATATTATAACTTTAAGCTAAAGTTAATTTTTAGCGAGTAATTATTCTATAATAAGGTAGGCTATAAATTTATAAGAGAAACTCTGAGGGGATATAACCGTTTTTCTCAAGCCATATCGCTTCATTATTACGGTACCTATATGTTAAAGTACCCCATTCATCTTCTCTCATTCCGTATTCCGGCATTACTGCAACTATGTCTCCTACACGAGTCCACATTCTTTTTCTAAATTTTCCAGGGATCCTTACTTTTCTTGTATTATTATCTAAGCAACGAACTAATAATATTCCACCGCCAAGTATTTGTACTACTTGACCAAGTACTTCTCCTTCTTCTGGAAGCCTTACTCTTAAGACTTCACCATCCTCACTTACAGAGCGTGGTTTGTTTGTTTTCTTCTTTTTAACCATTTTCCAAACACCTTTCAATGGTTGTTTATGTTAATGAAATATAATTTCACTACAATCAAGTTTTAGGAAATACAAGCTTTTAACGTTTTGATAGGCTTTAAAAACAGAAAATGATAAAGAGAAGGGTTATAATTCAAAAATATGAAAAGAAAAGAATAAAAAGAATTTTTTTGTTTTGTTTATAGTTTTTCGTCTGAATTATACCATATATTTTTAATTAGGGGAAATCTTTCGCGGACATATTTTTCGTATAAACTTACTTCATGTTCGATCTTGGGCAAAGGTATATTCATTTTTTCAAATGAGTCCTTTGTTTTTGAGATAATAAATTCATGAACTTCACTTGTTCCCTCGTAGATTCTTGTGACTCTAATATCTCTAAGGATCTTGTCTACTTCATATTCCGCAATAAATCCGTTGCCACCATGAATTTGGACGGCATCATCAATTATGTGCCAAGCAAGTTCTGCAGTCATTAATTTTGCCTGAGAAACAAAGAAATGACTCATTCCCATTCTAACAATACCTGGCAACATCTTTGCAGCTTGTAGTTCCGATTGATGACCAGTAGCACCTGTATCAATAGGTACATATCCTTTCAAGTATCTATCTAGATGATATGCTGCTCTAGCACCCAATTCTTTCATATATGGTAATGCTTTTTCCATTTCCCTGATTTTTCTACTAACACCATCAAATTGTATAATCGGCCGTTTAAACTGTGTACGATTTTCGGCATACTCTTTTGCGAGTTCATAAGCTCTTTCTGTAGCGGAAATTGCTTGCCAAGCAACTCCAACTCTCATTCCCATAAGCCTTTCAAGTACTTTTGTATATCCCTCTCCTGGTTTATAAATCAGGTTTTCTTCCGGCACTCTAACATCTTTGAATTGTAATTGCGCAGTTGGGTTGGCATGTAGACCCATTTTTTCCTCAAGACGGAGAACAGTAATCCCATCAAGACCATCTACGATAAATACATTATGCCCTTCAGGTTTCCCATTTACTACATTTTGAGCGAGTACTAAACCAACTTCAGCATAACCACCATTGCTGATAAAAATTTTTACTCCATTTAATACATATTCGTCTCCATCTTTTTCACTTGTCATTTTTACATTTTCTAAATTACTACCTGCTTGTGGTTCAGTAAAACCAACATAACCTACTGTTTTTCCACTCAAAATTTTTTCAATAATTGGGTCATATTCTTCACGATAATACATTAATATTCCTTCAAGGACACTCAGAGAAATGAACTCTAAAATATGCAATGAGAGATCTGTTTTAGATACTACGGAACCCACTCCAGAGAGAAAAACAGTACTCCAGCCATATCCTCCAAATTTTTCAGGAGCAAAAAAGCGATATAATTCGTTATCCTGGATTAATTCTTTTAATATACTTTCCATGTTACCTGGCAAAACTACTTTACCATTAACGAGTTTTACACCTTCTCTGTCCCATTCCATAGGCTTGGCTTTTTGCATTATTTCTTCAATGGTTTCAAGAACAGCCTTGAATTCCATTAAGTCATCATCCGTATAACCAAGTTTTTTGGCATACGGAGCAAGAAAATCGTATGTTGTTTTTTTGTCCGCTAAACTCATGTTCACGATCACCTAATTAAAAGTGTATTTCACGAGTAAAGGATTATATCAACATACAATATTATTTTTTCGTATAATTCGTTCCGAAATAGTTATTAGTATTGCCCGATTTTCGAAACAATCCGAGAAAAAAATATCAATTAATCATGATACGTTTACACATGGAAACGCAAAAAGAAATTACAGAAAGAGGAAGCTTGTTTGATGAAAATGGCAGATTAGCCATTACGGGATAGACTAGAAGACTATTACTAAAGTACGAAAGGGATAAGATAAAAACTCCATTGTATAGAATAAAAAAATGGGACTACTATGCCATTTTATCAGAAAAATATGGCATAACTTTTACAATTGCGAATTTAGGATTGATAGTATATATAACATGGTTAGATTTCACGAAAAAGAAGTATTATACTATTGAAGACATGAAATTATTTACTAAGGGAAAAACTGGACTTGCAAATACACCAAACGAAGAACATAAGGTCTATTCAAGTAAAGAATTATTCCTAAAATATGTTAAAAGCAGGAAACAAAAGGACAATAAACTTTTGAGTCAAATAACTTTTTTAACTTTATCGGCGTGAAGTTTCCCTCTGTAAGGGAGGGGATGAAATCCGAGAGAGTTAAATCAATATTAGACCGCAACTCAAGAGTGAACTTATTGTTGTTTAAATCCGTTCGACACCAGTTATTTGAAAGTTTTACTGGAAAAATTAAACTATACACCGGTGAGTACTAGGAGATTAAACAATTAATTGTTTTGCGGAAAAAGTGTATAATAGATGGTAAGAAATAGAAAAATGATGTAAAACTTGTTTTTCATAATTGTCCTTCAATAAATACTAATGTTGGGCGATGTATTAGATTATAAGCTGCAGCCATTGAGCCATAAAACAAAGAATGATTATTTTCATCAAAAGCAATTATTAAGACATCTTCTTCATGAGGATCATCAAAACCCAGAACTGTTACTTCGGCACCTGTTTCAGGAAAGATCCATGAAGAGTCACGATATATTAGTGTCACGGCTCCAGTTGCACCAGCTCTTACTGCTTCATCTCTTTGTCGGATTCCATCTTTTACTAATTTTCCTGCATGACGAATCAATATCCCCCACTCAAACTCGGGGAAAATATTACATATACGGACACGAACTAATTGGACGTGAGACTTTAATTTTTTAACTAGTTCTATTCCTTTAGTACTTAGCCAGTTCCCTTGCCTACCTGAAGATTGCCCAGGAGAATGAGAAATTCCTGCTTCATTTAAACGTTTTAAAATACTCCTAGTTGATGCTTCAGAAAGACCAAGATATTCACTTAAAGTATATCTACCAATAGGCCCAAACTCGTCTAACAGGAGTAGGGTCAAGAGAACGTGGAATTTCTTGTACTTTGGTTTAGCCCCACGTTTTTTACTCAAACGCCTACTCATTATTCAACCACGTAAAATTCAACGTGTTTTTAGTTTAAAAACTTAAGTTCCGTAAATAGTGACTAAAATAAATTAAAAGAAGAAAAGCTGAGCATTGAAAAACTTATTTTTAATAATATCTCCTCTTAATAATTATTGTCAAAATAAGCGAAAAACTGAATAATTGAAAAATAAAGGGTGTAAATTTAGTAGTGGTACTAGATGCATAAAAATAGCAATTCCTATTAATACTATATATCGTAAAGTCCAAAATAAAATTCCCAGCAGTTACATTTGCTGATAATATTAATCCTGTAGATTTATCATAGATTAAATTGGTTTTTTGAAACGCATCTTGAATTGATAAAATAATTACTGCAATATTACCACCTAAATATGAAAGAACTAACTCATCTAGAGAATAACTGGTAGTATTTGGAAGTAAAGAGTCAAATTTTTCTTTTAATAAAGTAATATTGGTATTTGTTATCAGTCCATTCTGACTAACAGTCCAATAGCCAAGTGCAAGGTTTGATTCTACACTAACATCAGTAATATTACTCATAGTAAGATTTCCTATTTCTAAGTCTAGCAATGGTTCATTGCCAACATTTGGAGGATTACCATCTGTAATGAAACTAACATTAAACAGAGAATTTAAAGGTACAATGTATTTAATCAAGCGATTTGTTGTAGAGTCCCACCAGTAGTAACTAGCGGTTTCATTTGTTCTTGTAACTACGTAAGTGGCCTCTTGTATATCACCATCAGGACCATATACATAAGATTCTGCAATAACATTACTTGTACTAGTAAAAATAAGTCCAATTACAAAAATAGTTATGAGTAATCTAACAGTTTTCATCAATTGCTTGTTTTACACATAATATTTATAGGTTTTTTAACCTATTCTTTACACATCATCAACACCCGTGCAAACAAAGCACAGATCCAGCAGTAAGAATAATCATAAAACTATAGAAAAAACTGTTTCATACAACATCATAAATTTAAGGCGTTGTTTGTGTTATTTAAAAATCCCTTTTCCTTTTTCCACCCTGTTTTCGTAGAATAAAAGGACTCAAAAAGCATCTAAACCCAGCAATAAAAAAAGAAATGGTAATTAAAATATTGCGTTTAGCAGCCGCTAAACGCAATTAATTGGTGGTTAGTTGGATTTATTTATATGGACACCACTTTGTTTTTTGAGTGGTTCTTTCTTTGTGAACTACCCCTTGCTTTTGCTAGGGGCTTCCTGCTTCACAGAGGAGACTCTCTCCACAGGCGCTACGGGCCGTCCCAGCCCTGCAAGAAAAACAATGATGTTTTCGGCTTTCATCCCCTCCCTTACAGAGGGGAACTTCCCGCCGATAAAGTTAAAGATCGATTGGGATATTGGTAGAGTGGTTATAAAAAGAAACATATAACAAATAATCTTTTCATTAGAAAAAATAGGAAAAAATAGCGTTAACATAACAACCATAAAGAATATAGTAATATTACAAAAAAAGATCAATTATGACAAACAATACATTGTCATATAAAATACATGGAGCTCCAGCTTACGCTACTGTTGAAATACAGCTAAAGCCTGGAGAACAAGTAATCGCTGAGGCGGGTGCCATGGACTATATGGACGGAACCGTCCAGATATCAACATCTGCATCTGGAGGGCTAATTAAAGGATTAAAAAGAAAATTATCTGGTGAAAGCTTTTTTATGAACATTTTCACTGGTCCCGGAAGTGTTTTCTTCTCTTCCAGTGTTCCTGGAGACATAATGCCTTTTGAAGTTTCTCCCATTGAAAATGGCGGGTGGATTCTGTCAAAAGATGCATTTATTGTGGGCACTCCGAACTTAGAGATTAGTTCTAAATGGGGTGGTTTTAAATCAATTTTAGGCGGAGAAGGAGCGTTTCTAACAAAGGTATCTACCAAAGAAGGCCATGGAATGTTCTTTGCTGGAGCATATGGCGCAATTCAAAAACATGAGATCCCATCAGGTAAAGAATTCGTTGTAGATACGGGCTTATTCTTTGCTGCAAAAGAAGATGTCAAATTTGAAATTTCAAAAGTGGGTGGTATGAAGTCATTTCTTCTAGGTGGGGAAGGCCTAGTTTTGAGATTTTATGGCCCTGCTACGATTTATACCCAGTCACGAACACTTTCTGGTTTAGCCCTAACTCTAGCAAAATTCCTTCCTAGTAGCCAATCATAGAATTAAAATCACCCATTAAAATTATTTTATTGTTTGATTGTTTAATTAATTATAAAACACTTAAAAAAATACAGGACTGAAAATGCCTGTCTTGTAGCGATTCCGAAGATAAAGACTGTGAAATGCTACTCCAAGCTATCTTCATATATATTCAGCCAACTGAAAAATTATAAAAATAAACTTTTTTCGCAATCAAATTTTAGTTTGGCTTTACTTGTTATCCTAAGGAGTAATTACTTTTCTAGCGATGCACTTAAATTGTTTACATAGTAAAGAAGATTTAAAATCGAATAAATTAATCTCTAAGCAATTATTTTTAATTTTAAGATAATTGTACTGTTGCCACTAATGGAAGATGATCAGAAATAGTGGTTTTGTATATTATTGTACTGATAGGAGTTATGTCAGTAGATAAAAAGATATAGTCAATATGGAGATAGGGGTAATTTGCTGGCCATGTAGCTGTGTTGTTATTTGGGTTCGTAGTTGCAAAAGCATCGGTTAACCCGTAATTTTTAATTGCTATGATTTCAGGCCAATCTGGGAGTGAATTAAAATCACCCATTAAAATTATTTTATTGCTTGCTTGTTTAATTAAGTCAAGAATAAATTCAACTTGTTTTACTCTTTCGGGATTTGTTCTATCTTCATATATATGAGTAAGATGGGTATCGAAAACATCAACCAATTGACCATTAATTTCTATTGTTGCTTTAACTACTGTTCTTAGTAATACTACTGTTGGATTAACTTTGTATGACTCAAATGATTTTATGGGATATTTAGAAAATATCCCGTTGAATAATCCGGCACCGTAGATATCACTAAATGCGTGATAAACATAACCACGTTTTTTCATTTCAAGACATAATAATGAAGCAAAATCCGCTCCTGTATTCATTATAAAATCATGACTAAGTTCTTCAAACCCAACCACGTCAATGTCTTTACTATCTACAAATTGAGCAATTCTAGAAGGATCAAATTTTCCATCCATACCAATACCATAATGCAGATTATAAGTCATGACTTTTATTTCATTATCGATATTTGGGACCCCAGTATTACTGTTTCCAATATAAAAAACATATGAAACACTGGGAACAATCAAAACAACAAATAATAGAACTACTGAAACAAATGTCTGTGTTTTTATCTCTTCCATACTCATTACTCATTCCTCCTTTGATACAAACAATTATGAAACGCGAAAAACGCGACTAACAAAGAATAGATTAAGGATAAAACAGGAAACGCGAAAAGCAGTTGAATAACTACTAATAACAATGAGAGAAACAATCCTATAAGGAGACCTACGACGAATTTGTTAACTGATTTTATTTTTATTGATGAGAACGATATTAATAATATTAAAAATAAATAAGAGAAGAAATAAAACATAAGCAATAACCAAGGTGAAACACCGGAAAAATAAATTAATGGAATGATTGTAACTACGAAAAGAATAGAAATAGTTGCTACAAAGTAAAGTTGTTTTTGATTGTTAAGAACAAAGAAAATAATGTAACGAGATAAAACAAAAATAACTAAAGTTAAAAATGAATAGATAAGTAATGCAACGGGATAACTCTTATGAATAAAGAAGATTATTGTCCCTGGCGTAGAAAAGAATTTGATAAAAAGAATAAAACCGATCATAAGTGAAGCTCCAAATAATAATTCACTATGAGAACCATTTTCTTGTTGAATTGTTGTTTCTTCAGAATGTTGAATAATTTTAAAAACAAAATAAATTAACGCTAAAGAAAACGCAATTAAAAGAATAAATTGTATGGTATTAAAGTAATAGATTAAATCGCTTGAATATGATATTCCTTTTAATAATAAGTCGATTAAAGGAACAACTATTATCCCAAAAATCATTTCCTCTCGAGAAAATGACGTCAGTCGAAAAAGATAGGAAAGAGAAAATAATGCAGTAACACCAACTAAAACAGATAAGAAAAACTGAACAGAGGGTGAAGAAATAAATATAGAAAATATCCTCGCTATAAATAAGAGAAGAACTGCGCTTAAGAAAAGATAGGAATTTGTAATTCGATTTTTAGTAGCAAAAAGACCAAGTAACGGACCAATCAATACCGCAAAGCCTAACAGAATAAGTACAATCATGGATACGTACTCATAATAATTTGCTATCAAGATCGCAATAATCAATCTTATGGATTGAATAAAAAATACTAATAAAAGGCTAAAAACCCAGATTTTTCCAATGTCACTCAAATTCGAGAACAAA
>Ga0256835_1000480_pt1 | contig 29798 bp, 28 predicted proteins | sample PIR30metaG_FD_185972 | JGI IMG/M metagenome (GOLD analysis project Ga0256835, IMG submission 185972) | Hydrothermal vent microbial communities from East Pacific Rise, Pacific Ocean - PIR-30 | ecosystem: Environmental > Aquatic > Marine > Hydrothermal vents | place: Pacific Ocean: East Pacific...
GGCTGCGGGCGTCGGTCCAGTGAATCTGATCGGCGTCGATGGCGTCGGAACCGTCAATCCGCCGGACAAGCTCGTGGTGATAATTGAAAGCAATGGCCGTTCCGCCGTGTCGCACCACCTGGGTGAGCACGTCTGTCTCCTGAGCACTGCTTGCAAGATAGGCTACTCTTTCCATGGGCACCTGGAACCGGCCGGCAATCCTGCCCACCAGTTCGGCCTTGCGGCTTTCATCATCCAGAGCCAAAATCACCTTTCCGGTGGCCTGCATGCGGTCAAACGCCTTGTGATCGCGGGCCTTTATGAAAAAACGTTCTATCATCCGGCACAGCCTGGTGCCGTCCACGACGGCCTCGGCCTCTCCGTCCAGGGCGAACTGGATATGATTGGCGACAATTTCAAGAAAACGGTCCCGGCCGTAAACGTTACGCAAGGTCTCGGTCACCACGTCAAACAGGGGAGTAATGATGACAAGGCCGATCGCGGCCCTATGGAGAGTATCGACGAATTGGTCGAAGCCGTTGACCATCTTCATCTTGAACGTGGCGTATTCCACCGCTCTCCGCAGGCTGCCGGACCTGCAAAGATGCGCGATCTGCTTCAGTGCTTCTTTCAGGCTGATCTCCCCTTCGTCGAGACTTTGAATCACATCCTGCGCCGTCCGGCAGCGCCCGGTCTCCCGCGGCAGCATGGCCCTGACAAGCTCGACAAAGGGCTCTCCATGTGAGAGCGTCCCTCTCAAATCGCATATTACCAAACCTATCCCTGAAGAAGTCAACCGCATCATATCCAGTTTCCTCCCAATGACAGCATTACTTTTTCAGGCAGGAATTTATCTTTTCCGAAAGCTCTGATACCGTGAACGGCTTCTGGATGAAGCCGTTACATCCCCGCTGCATAATACTTCTCGCATGACCGTCTATAGAGTATCCGCTGGAAAGCAAAACAGGCATCCGGGAATTCAGCTCGCGGATTTTATCGAACACCTTGCCGCCGTCCATGTCCGGCATGATCAGGTCAAGGATAACCAAGTCGATGTCTTTACCCTCTTTTTCTACCACATCTATGGCGTTGCGGCCGCTTTTAACCGCGATAACCCTGAAGCCGAGCTTTTCGAGCATCTTGCTTCCCACGTCAATGATTATATCTTCATCGTCCACCAGCAAAATGGTGCCGGCCCCTTTTTCTATTTCCTCTTCATGTACTTCGGCAACTTCGGGTTGTCTTTGCGTCAGGGGCAGATAGATGTGAAAAGAACTTCCCTTGCCCGGTTCACTGTAAACGGTGATGGCTCCGCCATGATTCTTGACAATGCCATAGGCCGAAGCCAGCCCCAGACCGGTGCCGCGGGTCTTGGCCTTGGTGGTGAAGAACGGATCGAAAATCCGCCTGCGGACATCTTCCTTCATCCCGATGCCCGTATCGACGATAGAAATCTTGGCGTAATCGCCCGGAGAAAGGCTGTAGACCCGGCTTTCTTCTTTTCTGAAGCTGACCCTGGAAGTCTCCAGGTAGATATCCCCGCCTTCGGGCATCGCCTGCCAGGCATTTACCAGTATGTTGAGAAAAACCTGCTGGATCTGGGATTTGTCGGCCTCGATCACCAGGGGTTGCGGATATATTCTCTGGTGGCAGCGTACTTCCTTCCTGGTTCTGCTGAAAATTACCGCGCTGTCTGCAAGCAGCCTGTTGACATCGTGCGGTTTGACCTCGTACTTGCCACCTTTTGCCAGGCCCAGCAGTTTGCCCGTCAGGTCCGCGGCGCTGCGGACGTAATCCTCGATGGACTGAAGGTGCGCCCAGTGGGGATGGCTCTTGTCCAGATCCATTTTGACCAGGGAGGCAAACCCCTGAATGCCCATCATCAGGTTATTGAAATCATGCGCGATACCGCCGGCCAGGGTGCCAATGGCCTCGAATTTCTGGGCCTGCTGGAACTGCCTTTCCAGCTTGATCTTGTCGGTAATGTCCTCGCATACCAGGAAACGCTCACCGCTTTCCAGGCCCACCAGCAGGGTCTGCATCTGCCTCTGGGTTCCGTCGGTGCAGCGGATCGTCACCATTCTTTGCTTGGCCCGCCCCTCGGCGGCAAGCCGCATGTCATGTTCCCACATGGCCCGGATCTTTTTGCGGTACCGGTCATCGGGAACCGCCTTCAGCATCATGGAATTGACATCCGGATATTCTTCCACTCTGTAGCCAAGACGCTCTTCTATGAAAGGATTGCAGTACAGGCAGCGATTGTCTTCGGTGACCAGCAGGATTCCCAGGGGCAGTTTCTCCACCAGGGCCCTGAATCTGGCCTCGCTCCGTTTGAGAGCTTCTTCCGCCTGCACCCTGGCGGTGATATCAGTATATACCGTCACCACACCCACCAGGGAGCCGTCGATGATAATTGGCGAGCCGCCTACGATCACCCTCACGGGAGATCCGTCCTTGCGGTAGCGTACGGTCTCGAAAGGTTCGACCCGCTTGCCGGAAAGCACTTCTCTGGTCTTTTCCCTGGCCTCGGCACTACGGTCGATGCCGGCCACCAGGTCGTCGAGATCTTTGCCGATGGCCTCCTGGGGAATGTAACCGAACATCTCCACCGCACCGGGGTTCCAGTCGATAACCCGGTGTTTTTCATCCATGGTGACAATGGCGTCCGGTGCCTGGTAAAGCACGGCTTCCAGAAAACGCTGGCGCCTGAGCTCCTGTTCACTGCACCTTTGATCGGCGGTAATATCTTCAACGACCACCAGCATACGGCCGTCTTTGAGCCGGAAAGCCCGGCACTCCAGCTCTTTTTCGCTTCCGTCACGGCAGGTGATCCGGTGTCGGCACGGGCGTCCTTGTTCATCGCCGTCCGCCCCGGCTTTGCTCAGTATCTTCTGAAGCAGCCGCTCCTTGGCAAAAGACCGCCGGAACCGGCTGCCAAACTCAGCGGCATCTTCCCGGCAACAGCCGGCAAGATCGGAAAACCACTTGTTGACCAGTACCGCCGGTCCGTCCGCCGCCCGGACGATTACTCCGAAAGGAAGCCCGTCCAGCACGGCCGCGAGCAGTTCCGGGTCCGGCAAACCGACCCGCCGGCCCGCTTCGGCCGGCACCTTGCCGGCGCCGCAGACCAGGTTGCTTCCCGGTAACTGCTGCAGCTTCCATTGCAGGCGGATGTATTTGCCGCCGGAGCAACGGAAACGGCTTCGCAGGCCGGCCACTTTCTCTTTGTCTGACAGACAGGCGGCCAGTGCCTCTGCTACCGCCTCCCGGTCATCGGGATGGGCCAGGCCCGTAAGCGACTGATTTTCCAGATCCGGCAGGCCATATCCCAGGGCTGCGCCAAAGGCCCGGTTGAACTCGGCCAGCACTCCCTCTCTGCCTTTCAAAAGGACATACAATCCGTCTGTCAGCCGGAGAAAGAGGTTCCGGCTGGCCTCTGCCGTTTTGGAAATCCCGTCCGGCCCTGAAGCATTTTTTTCAGTCATGCGCGAAACCTGCCTCCGAAGAAACCTTATTTACAGTCTGGTTACCGTCATGCCCGGGTTTTTGGAAATCATCGGATGTTTTCTAGGATATATCCAGTTCAAATCAATGTCAAAACATGATGATTTCGCAAGGAGCCGGGCTGCGGGACGCTTTCCCGTCAACGCGCGGCGCGGAAATATACATTGGGGGGCCTCCGGAGATGAAGCCGGCGAAAAGCTTGCTCAAGCTTTGACGCGGATGTATATTTGATGAAGACGACTGCCAGGAGTTTCGCAATGCAACCAGCATCCGTGTTCGAAGAGACCTATCGTTACTACCTTGAACAGATCCGCCGGATCGACCTGGAAGAACGGGCGCGGACACTGGGCGCCTACTTTGAGCAGGGCCGCCTGGAAATCGCCATGTTCGACAGGCATTACCAGGTCGGTCCCGACGGCGTTTTTGAACGCCCGGGCCGCAAGCCCAATTTCGCCATCCGGGTCGTGCTGGCAAGGTACGTGCTGCAATGCCCGGCATCCCCGCCTCCTGAAGGCGACTGGGTAACCTACCGGGAATTCAGGGATGCCTCGCCGCTGTTGAGCTATTTTACGGCCAACACCAACAAGATCATCGAAAGCACCTACGCCGGGAACCTGAAGGGTCTGGAAATTGCCTGCCGCAGGCTGGGCGGCGAAAACTACCGGCTGGGACCCGAATGCGATCTGACGGTAAGGTTCTGCGCTTTGCCACGCATTCCCATCGGCCTGACCTTCAACGACCGGGACGAATCCTTTCCGGCACAGGCCGCGGTCCTTTTCCGCCGGTCGGCCGAGGCCTTTCTGGACATGGAATGCCTCTGTATCCTGGGCACCCTGCTGGCCGGCAGGCTGGTGGCCGAAGCAGGAGGCGAGTCAAAAGCACAGAAGGCTGTTTAGAAAACGATTCCGTAACAACGCCAATGGTTTTCAGGTCAGTCGCCCGAGGCCTTGTCGATATCTATGATCCGCGAATCACCGATATACTCCTTGGCGGCGTAGCGGGTTATATTGTGCAGCTTGCGGGTGATGCCGGCCATCCTTTCCACCTGGAGCCTGATTTTTTCCACCATGGTCATGTAATCGTCACTGGCGCTTGTTCCGGAATGGGCCAGCTCGGCATATCCGGACAGGGCCTGGAGAGGCTGGTTCAGCTCATGGCAGATGGCGCCGGCGGTTTCCAGGACCCCCTGAAGCTTTTCCTTCTGGATGCGTTCCCTGGCTGCACGGTTTTTCTCCGTAAGATCCAGCATCACCCCCACGCTTCCCACGATACGGCCCCTGTCGTCCTTGACCGGTGCCATGGTCACCAGAAACTCCCGCCGGGTGCCGTCTGCACAGGACAGCTCCATCTCGAACTGATGGCGGGCTTCCTTGTCCATCATTTTCAGCTCGTGCCTGCGCCAGAGAGCGGCCGCGGCGGGATCGACAGCCTCGGGCAGTTCCTGGGGCCGCTTGCCGATTATCCGGTCCCGCTTCAGGCCGAGCAGATCTCGTGAAAAAGCCCGGTTGCACCCCTGAAAGACGCCGTCGGCGTCCTTATAATAGATGGGGTTCGGAATGGTGTTCACCAGGGTGTCCATCAGCTGGAGATAGCCGCGCAGCCGCTGGTGCCGGCTGACGCCCGACCGGTCCTTTTTCCTCTCCAGGGCCGAGATCCTTTTCCTGGCCCGGGAGAGGACCTGTTGCAATCGGAGCTTTTCCCGGTTAAGGTTACGGATCCTGACGGCGGCCAGGCAGAGAGCCGCCGCCAGAAAAATCGACACGAGGCCGAGAAACAGCGCGACGTTTTGGCTCATGGCCGTTATCTCCTTTACAATCTCCAACCGGTTGCGGGCATAAGGTTCCCGCCGCCGGCGATGGAGGGTTACAGCCCGTGCGGCATAAAGACCACATCAGGCCGGTAGTCAAGGTTGCGGCCGCGATCATAACCAGGGGATCGAAGATTCTGATCACCCGCCGCCGTCATCCGCCGGAACTGGCCGGCCTGTGGGAATTTCCCGGCGGCAAGGCTATGCCGGGCGAAAGCCTCGAACAGTGCCTGGCAAGGGAAATCATGGAAGAGCTCTGCCTTGTCATCGATGTCGGCCGCCATCTGGGAAGCACCACCACCATCTCCGGCGGCAAGACCCTGGAAATCAACTTCTTCGAAGCCGCGGCAGCCTCCGGTGAAATCGTGCTGCATGATCATTCCGACGCCAGATGGATCGAGCCGGAACAGCTGCCGGAATTTGCTTTTGCGCCGGCCGACCGCAGCTTTGTCGGCCGCATATTGCAAGGGGGAATTATTCCGGATCATCCGTTTCGCGCCAGCAAAGAAAGTAGAAATACCACCTCCGGCCGACGCAGACGGTAAGATCCGCCCCCCGGGCCGATGCCCACACTATCCACGGCGGCTCGATTCCCTTGCCGCACTCGTACCTGGGCCAGTAACGGTCACCGGCTTCGTCACGCCAGGCGAGCAGCATGGGGTCGCTGCAGGTTTCGGCCGCGGCCTTCTTGGCCGCCAGGCTGGCCTTTTCGTAACTTTCCGTACCGGATTCTTCTTCCAGAATTATCAGGTCTCCCAGCACATGCCGCCGGGGTGAGTCTGAAGCTTCCACGATCGCCTCCCTGGCCGGAACAGGTTGCAATGATTGTGGCATATCCGCGCCGCCGTAACAAGCACAAACAAGGGGCTCAGATGGTCTCCACGCCGGCAAAGCCGGGCTCGTGCAGGGGGATGAGGATATCGGCCCGCTTCTTGATCTCCAGCATTATGTCGTAGGCCCGGTAGGAGTTCACCAGCGTTCCCGGCGGAATTACTTCCATTTCCATGGCCCTGACGGAGGCCGGGGGAAAGAAATTTTCCCGGATCACACAAAACCCCGTGATGATGGCCAGGCCCCTGTCGGTATCGACCGCCACCGACAGGCCGCCCTCTGTATGAACCGGGGTGTGGATCAACCGGATGCCTTCGGCCGCCCGGACATCGGAATCGACCACCTCGATCTGCCCGTTTTCTTCCACGTCCTCGATGTAGTCTTCCAGGTAGCGGAAATCCAGGGGGTGGGGATCGTGAATCCTTTCAAGCTCCCTGCGGTGAACCATGAAACGGGCGTTGCAACACTTGTAGTCGTTTTCGCAATGATCGTTGTGCAGGTGGGTATGGATGACAAGATCGATATCTTCCGGTTTGAGCCCCCAGCGTTCCAGACCTTCTTCAAAGGTATGGATCCTGCCGCCGATGGCCTCCTGGCGGTCATCTGAGATTATGGGACTCATCTCGCCGGTATCCACCAGGATCTTGCGGTCCCCTCCTTCCAGGTACCAGCAGTAGATCGGAATCACGTATTGCTTGCCGTAATCGTGCTGGTAGGTCATCATCCCCTTGTCGAAGATCTTGGTCCCCATGACGATGGGGTGAATCCTGTAAGTTGTCATGGCAGCATTCTCCCGGTTTAAGGTTCCAGCCCTTCCATAACCTTGTGCAGCTTGAGGGCCTGCACCAGATAGCCCTTCAGCCGGGCCTGGACCTTGCCGTAAACCGTGTCCTGCGGCCAGTTGCCCCTGGCGTCGGGCCGGCCGGCCGGGATTCCGGTAAGAATCTCGATCCCTTCCTCCACCGTTTCCACCGCCCAGACGTGGAACATGCCCCCGGACACGGCTTCGACCACCTCCGTTTTGAGCATCAGGTTCTGGACATTGGATCGTGGAATAATGACCCCCTGCTTGCCGGTCAGACCACGGTTGTTACAGACGTCGAAAAAACCCTCTATCTTCTGGTTCACCCCGCCGATGGCCTGAATGCGTCCCTTCTGGTCGACCGAACCGGTAACGGCGATGCCCTGGGAGACGGGCAGGCCCGAGAGGCTGGACAGGATCGCGTAAAGTTCGGTGGACGACGCGCTGTCGCCGTCGATTCCGCCGTAGTTCTGCTCGAAGGTTATGCTCACCGACAGGCACAAGGGGTGTTTCTGGGCAAAGGTCCGCCCCAGATAGCCGGACAGGATCAGGACTCCCTTGTCGTGGGTCTGCCCCGAAAGGCCGGCCTCACGCTCGATGTTGATCACCTTTTCGCGGCCCATGAAGGTTTCGGCGGTTATCCGGGACGGCCGCCCGAAGGCCATGTCGCCCAGCTGATGAACCGAAAGGCCGTTGACCTGGCCGGTCACGGCTCCGTCCAGGTCTATGACAAGGGTGCGGTCGGCATAGGCTTCCTGGATCTTTTCCTCGTGCAGGTTGTGCCGGAAACGGTGTTCCTCGAAGGCTTTGACCACGTGCTGCTCGGTTACCAGCTCGGCCTGCTGTTGCCTGGCCCAGTAATCGGCCTCCTTGATTATCCCCACGATGGGGCCGAAACGTATGGAAAGTTTTTTCTGGCTGGCGATGAATTTTTCACCGAATTCCACCACGGCGGCCACCCCCTGGGGGGTGAAATGCAGCAGGTCGTTTTCCCGGCACACCCGGGCGATGAAACGGGCGTACAGTCCGACCGTCTGCCGGTTACGGTCCACCTCGTAGTCGAAGTCGGCCCGGACCTTGAAAATCTTGTTGAAACGGCGGTCGTGGTTCTGGAGCAGGAAAAATGTTTCGTAGTCGCCGATCAGGATAACCTTGACGTCCAGGTCGATGGGCCGGGGACGCAGGGAAGCCGTCAGGTACGGGCCCAGGCTGCCGGGATCCTCGATATAGAGCTGCTTGTTCTGAAGAGCCCTTTTCAAAGCCTCCCAGACGCCGGCATTCATCAGGACCGACTCGATCTCCATGATCAGGAATCCGCCGTTGGCCTGGAGCAGGGAGCCGGACTGGACCCTGCTGAAATCGGTCGTAACCGTGCCCATGTGGGAACGTTTCTCGATCCAGCCGAAGACATTGGGATAGGTGGGGTTGGGCTCGAAAACCACCGGCGCGCCCTCGGCCCCCCTGCGGTCCACCAGGACGTTTATCCGGTAGCGCCTGAAAAAATCGCCCGGCTCCTCCCGGACCAAACGGGACAGGGGGTCCTCGGAAGCATCCGAGCTGGACGGCAGAAAACGGTCGACGTTTTCGACGATATCGGCCTGGAGGGCATCCAGGTATTGCCGGACACCTTTCCAGTCGGCGTAATCATCCTTGAGGATCTGAATTCTTTCCTGAACGACTCCCAGGGCCACCTGTTCCATCAGCCGGTCTATCTCGCCCCGCAGGGCCTGACGGAGTTTCTGAACCTGGCGGGTCGTATCCTCCAGCATGCCCACCAGCTTGCGGATATCGGCGTCGATGGTTTCGCGGGCTTCCCGGTCCAGGCCCTCGTAGTCCTGGCGGCTCATGGGCTTGCCGTCTTTGAGGGCCACCACCCGGTATCCCTCGGCCCCCTTGGAAAGGGCCAGCTGTCTTTCGCCGGCGGCCTTTTCTATCTTTTCCAGCAGCTTCCGCTCGTCCTGCTCGTAACGCTGCTCAATGGCATCCCGTTCACGCCCGAAACTTTCCTGCTCGAAAACCTCGGCCAGCTTGCGCCTCAGGGCCCCTATCAGCCGCTGGATCTGACGGCTGAAAAAGACCGCCTTGCCCGGCGGCAGGGCCACCGCCAGGGGGCGGTACTCGTCCTGGAAATTGTTGACCATGCACCAGTCGGACGGAATTTCAAGGTCTGCGGCATGCCGGGTGACCAGGTCGTTGACGATGGTGGTCTTGCCGCTGCCTTCCCGGCCGGTTACAAAGATATTGTAACCGGCGCTGTCCATGTTCAGCCCGAAGGTCAGGGCCTGGACGGCCCTTTTTTGGCCGATGACCTCGTCCAGAGGCTCGATTTCGGCGGTACTGGCAAAATCGAAGAGACTATGGTCGCAGCGATGCCGCAGTTGGGCCGGGGCGAGTTCGAGCTTGTCTATGGCGTTCATGGAAGGTCTCCTTTGCTGCATTGCGGGGGTCAAAAGGGGTCGACATCTGCCACCATATCAGGTATGTTTGGCCAACACAACCACCTCATATGGTAGCCGGATCATGAATATTGAATGCAATGGTGCCACCGCCGTCGATATCATAGTCGACGGTATCCGTCTCGAAGCCGCCTGGTACGGTCCGGCGGCCGACCAGGTTCCCACCCTGGTCTTTCTGCACGAAGGGCTGGGCTGTCTGGCCCTCTGGCGCGATTTTCCCTACCGTCTGGCAGAAGCCACCGGTTGCAGTGCCTTTGTTTACAGCCGGCAGGGATACGGCCGCAGCGACCCGGCCCGCCTGCCCCGCACGGTCGATTTCATGCACCACGAAGCTCTCAGGGTGCTGCCCGGGGTCCTGAGGGCGGCCGGAATCCGGCGCGCTGTCCTGGTGGGCCACTCCGACGGCGGTTCCATCGCCCTGATATACGCCGGCAGCGGCATGCCCGGTATCGAACTGCTGGGCGTGGTGACCGAGGCGGCCCACGTCTTTTGCGAAGCCGTAACCATAAGCAGCATCATCAGGGCCAAACAGGACTTCGAGGCCGGCGACCTCAGGCAACGCCTGGCGCGTTACCACGGCGACAACACCGACGGGGCCTTCTACAGCTGGAACGGCCCCTGGCTCGATCCGGACTTTTTGCACTGGAACATCGAGCCCTACCTGGCGACGGTGACGGTTCCGGTCCTGGCGATCCAGGGCGAAAATGACCCCTACGGCACCCAGGCCCAGGTGGAGGCCATCATCAGAAACACCGGGGCCGAGTCCCTGATCCTGCCCGACTGCGGCCACAGTCCCCACCTTCAGCAACCGGCCGCGACCCTGGAAGCCATGGCCAGGTTCATCCTGGGACTGAACGGGTCCGTGAAATCATGACAGGCGGCCCGCGTTTTTGCGGCCGGACGGGGACAAATCCGGCCGCCGGCCTTGACTGAAACGATTTCAGGATTAACCATTAAACCGGTGGCGGTTTGGGAGCAAACTTTGCGGGGCAAAGCCGCACGCGGCTGCGGCGGCCCGCAACCAAGATAACGTTCAAGGAGAGTTGCAATGCCGATTTACGAATACCTCTGCAAGGACTGTGAATGCCAGTTTGAACACCTGAAGCTTTCCGCCGGAGAGGGCGATCCTCCATGTCCTTCCTGCGGCAGCTCCCGGGTAAAGAAGCTCATGTCGGCCGGGGCCGTCAGACCCGACGGCATCCCCAGGGGCTCGGGCGGATTCAAGGCTCCTTCCTGCGCTCCCGGCGGCTGAGGTATATGAGAGGGCTTCCGGGCGAAGCCTGACAGTCTTTTCGCCGCCGCCGTTGCCGGCCTTTCCCCCGAACATCCGAGCGCACGGGATTTCAAACCCGGTTCTTTGGCAAAGACCAGGGTCCTGAACTGTCACGCGCAGCAAAAACAGAAGACCGGCAGCAAAAAGGAAAGGACAAGGCGAAAAAGGATGAGTGACGTCTACCACAAGCTTGCAGATCACCTCGACAGTCTTCCGGCCGGTTATCCCAGGACGGAAAGCGGTGTGGAAATCAGGATTCTCAGGCATCTTTTCACCGAACAGGAGGCCGTGATCGCCACCGCCCTTTCCATGTCGGCCGAGCCGGTGGAAAGCATAGCCCGGCGCCTGGAGATGAAACCGGAACAGCTCGCTCCGGTTCTGGAAAGCATGTCCCGCAAGGGACTTATTTTCAGGATCAGGAAAAAAGGCTCTGCCCCGCTCTACATGGCGGCCCAGTTCGTAATCGGCATCTGGGAATACCACGTCAAGGATCTGACGCCGGAACTGATAAGGGATTTCAACCAGTACGTCCCCCACCTGATCGAGTACTGGAAACGGCAGAAGACAAAGCAGCTCAGGGTAATTCCGGTTTCAAAGAGCATCGAGGCCCGGATGACGACAATGCCTTACGAAGAGGCCGAAACAATCATCCGCAGCCAGTCCAAGATAGTGGTGGCCCCCTGCATCTGCCGCAAGGAGCACAGGATGGCCGGAAACGGATGCGACTATCCCCTTGAGGTCTGCCTGACTTTCGGCACCGGCGCCTCCTACTATGAAGAAAACGGCCTGGGCCGCTCGATATCCCGGCAAGAAGCCCTGGAAATCCTGCAAAAGGGGATGGACGCCGGCCTGGTGCTGCAACCCGGAAACTCGCAGAAACCGCTCAATATCTGCATGTGCTGCGGTTGTTGCTGCCAGATCCTCAAAAACCTGAAAAAAATGGACCGGCCGGCCGAGCTTGTCTGCAGCAGCTACCATGCCCGGGTCGTTCCGGAAAACTGCACCGCCTGCGGGCTGTGCGCCGAGCGCTGCCACATGGATGCCATTTCCGTCGAGGACACGGCCGTGGTGGATCTTCAACGCTGTATCGGCTGCGGTGTCTGCGTGGCGGGTTGCCAATTCGACGCCCTGGCCCTGGAGGCCAAGCCGGAACAGGAGCGCTGGGTGCCTCCGGACAACGTTTTTGAAACCTATCTGAACATCGCCAGGGAACGCGGCCTGCTGTAGAAAAAGACGGCTAACGCAGGCCGCGCTCGGCCTTGATGGCCTCGTAAGCGTTCTGTATCTGCCTGAACTTTTCTTCAGCCAGCCGGATGAATTCCTCGGGCAGGCCCTTGCCGGCGATCTTGTCGGGATGGTAGGTCTGCACGAGCTGCCTGTAACGCCGCTTGATCTGCTGATCAGAATCTGATGGCCGGCAGCCCAGCACCTCGTATGGCCGGTCGTCCGGGCGGATGTACCTGGAGGCTATGGCCTGGTACTGGAATTGGGAAAAGCGGAAAATGGCGGCCGCCGATTCTATCATCTGTTTTTCCATGGGGCTCATCTGTCCGTCTGCCACCGAAACCCGGAACAGAATGTCGACCATCATCTCCAGCATCTGCGGCCGGGCGTGGAACAGCCGGTAGAACTGCCTGGCAAAATCCTCGAATGCCGCCGGAGAGTTCAGGGCGGCGTTGAAGATATTCATGGCCACCTGGAGACTGCCGGAATCCAGGCCCAGTTCGAAGCGGGCGAACTGCTCGACTTCGGCCAGCTCCCGGCGCGAGATGCGCCCGTCGGCCCTGACAAGCTTGGCCAGCATGGAGAATGCGGCCACGAAAAAAGCCAGCTGGGACTGCTCTACCCCTGACAGCCGGTCCCGTTGATCTTCCGGAAGCTGCTGGTTATTCTGGTCGAAGATGTGACCGAAAACCGCCCCGGCGACTGCTCCCAGAGGACCGCCGAGGGCGAATCCGATGGTGCCGCCCACCAACTTGCCTATCATTGCCATTGTACGGGACACCTCCTTGATGCCGTCCTGAAAACCGCTCTTTATGTATCACTTCAGCGCCGTTATTGCCAGAAAGCATGTGGCAATTCCGGCCGCCGCGGCAACCCGGGGCGCCAAGCAGTCCCTGCGGCCGCAGGCATCCGGCAGGCAACGAGTTCACGGCCGGAACGAAATTTGCACTTGCCATGCCTTCGATTACCTTGTATTACAAGTAGTAATATCGATCTTTAGCCACGCCTAGCCCATCGCCGACCACCTTGCCTGGAGGTGCCGCTTCAATCCAGGTCGCCGCGGCATGAGGTCCGCCGGGCCTGAAGCCGGCCATGCTTCAGGTGCCGCAAGCGGTTATCGCGCTGTCGAAAAGCTTAAAGGAGTTGAGCATGTTTAGCTGGTGGAACGATTTTGACGCTGTTGCTGCCTTCGGCATATGGATGCAGGGCGCCGCCGCCCTGCTGGGGCTCGTCTGCGCTTTTGCCGCCATGGCCCTGCTTTCCAGGGGCAGGCTTCTCTTGCGGCTGGTGGCTGAAAAAGACCGCCAGATGGAAACCCGGGTGAAATCTGCTGAGAAATCAGCCGTAGAAACCCGCAAACAACTGCAGGCGGCCAGAAAACAGGTCGATGCCGTCGAGGAACAAAAACGCCTGGCCGAGATGGACGCTGAAGCCCTGCGCAAGGAACTGGACCGGCTGCATCAGAAATTCACCGCGGCCCAGCAGGCCCTGAAAGAAGCTCCTTCTTCAGCAGGCCGCGTCTCCCGGAGCCTCGAACCGGGCAAAGACACCCAGGAGGACATCCTGGAACCCAAGCAGGTCGAAATTCTGATCAAAACCCTGCAGAACGGCCCCAAGGGAGAGCTGGACATCGTGTCTTTGCTGGGCAACGAGACCTCCCTCAAAATGGCCCGGGAACTGCATAAAATCCTTTCCAAACAGGGCTGGATGGTTTCCCAGGTGATCGAAAGCGCTTTTTCGAGCGAACCGGAAGGAATCATCCTGGCGGTGCACAGCAAGCAGACCGCCCCGTCGTACGCGACCTTTCTCCAGCGGGCCTTTACCACCATCGGCCTGGAAGTATCGGCCAGATCGATCAAGAAATACCGGGAATGGTCTTTGACCCTCATCGTGGGCAAGCTTGAAATCTGAAACAGGAAGAAAACAGTCATGGCTAACGGACCTTCAACTCTGAAAAAGATGAATTCGACCATATCCAGGCTGCAGCTGGTAGTAGTGGTATGCGCCCTGCTGGCCATGCTGGCGTCAGTGGCTTCTTTCCTCGCCAATCTGCGGGCAGCCAGGCTGAGCAGGCAGCAGGCGGCCGCCCTGCAGTCCCAAAGCCAGGGCAACGATTCGCAAATCGAGGCCTTCAAGTCCCAAATGGCCAGACTCCAACAGCAGATCGCCAGCCTGGAAAGCCAGCTCAGGGCAAAACAGGCAGAAAACCAGCAACTGCGCGCAGCCCTGGCCAAGCTCAAGGCAAAGCTTGCCGCCAAGCCGGCGGCCCCTTCAAAACCGGCCGCAAGTCAGCCCGTGGTCAAGCCCGAACAGGGCCCGTCGGAACCCCCGGCTCCTGCACCGGCCAAACCGGCCGCAGGCGAGGCTGAAAAAACGGTCAAGCCAACCACAAAACCGGCCCCGTCACCAAAACCGGCTCCCGAGGCCAAACCCGAGGCTCCCAAGACGGAACGGCCCGCGGCAAAGCCCGTCCCTGCCGCCGGTCAGGTGCCGGCCGCCAAACAACCGGCTGAAGCCGTCGCTCCTGCTGCCCCGCAACCGGAGCCGGCACCGGCCAAACCGGCTGCCGCCGAGGCTGCTGAATCAAAAGCGAAACCTTCTGTCAGCGCCGTAAAAGACGGCCAGAAGCCGGTTACCGCCCCGCCGGCCCCAAAACCGGCCGGTGAAACCGGACAAAAAGGCCAAGAGAGCATGCAGGCGCCCGTCAAGGTTCAGCAGGCCGGACAGCCGCCTGAAGCGGCAAAACCGGAGACCGAAAAAGCCTCCGGGACCGAAACCGGGCCGGAGCCCGGAGCCACCGAATCCCCTGCCCGGCCGGCCCAATAGCCGGCCCGATAAACGAACGGCGCTCTGTCTTCGCGTTTAGTCCTGCAGAACTGAAAAAGGCCAGGGAAAAATTCCCTGGCCTTGCTTTTTGGATGGTGCCGAAGAGAGGACTCGAACCTCCACGGGGGCATCCCCACCAGACCCTGAACCTGGCGCGTCTACCAGTTCCGCCACTTCGGCACGAAAAGAATTCAACCACCCTGAAAAAGGTTGAATTCCATTGGAAGATGACTTATCTAAATGTTTTTGCTTAATGTGTCAAGCAGATAATTGCGAGGGCGTCAAGTTCTGATGAAAATAATACAATCACTTGAAGAAATTGAAAAACCTTTTCAAAACGCTGCCGTCACCATCGGAAATTTCGATGGTGTCCACATCGGCCACCAGGCGCTTTTTCATGCCACCATCGAAAAAGCCCAGGAAATCCGGGGCACTTCGGTGGCCCTGACCTTTGAACCCCATCCCCTGCGTGTCTTGAAACCCGACGGCCATCCGCCGCTGATCACCCTTTACGAGCAGAAATGCGAACTCATCGAGCGCACCGGCATGGACGTGCTCATCTGCATACCATTCAACCGCGAGTTTGCCGCCATCTCGGCCCGCAGCTTCGTCGCCGACCTGCTGGTGGAAAAGATCGGGACCCGGGCCATCGTCGTCGGCAAAGACTATACTTTCGGCCGCAACCGCGAGGGCAACGTCGACCTGCTGCGCAGGTTTTCCTCTGAAATGGGCTTCGAACTGGTGGTTCTCGACTGGATCCAGACTCTCAACGGCACGGCCGGCCGCATCAGCAGCACCAGGATCAGGGAACTGGTTCAGCAGGGGCGGGTGGGTCAGGCCCGCAAGCTGCTCGGCCGCTGGTATCAGATCCGCGGCACCGTGGCCCGGGGCCGCAACCGGGGCGGAAAGCTGCTGGGCTTTCCCACGGCCAACATCAACCTTTACGACGAGCTGTGCCCCAAAACCGGAATCTATGCCGTGACGGTGGAGTATGCCGGCAACAAATACGGCGGGGTGGCCAACATCGGCTACAGCCCCACTTTCGGTGATCATATATTCACCGTGGAAGTCCATATCTTCGATTTCGACCAGCAGATCTATGATCAGCCTATCCGGGTCAATTTCATCGAAAGGCTAAGGGACGAAAAAAAGTTCACCTCTGTCGAGGAACTGGCCCGCCAGATAGAAAGAGACGCCCGGCAAGCCCGCCGGATCCTGGCAGATTTGACAGACTTCAAAGCCTGATCCCGGGTTTCCAATCAAGGCGGGCGGTCCCCGATACCGGTCCGCCATATCCGGCTTCCGGCGGACCACCAGAAGAATCCTATGGGTAAAAAGTTACTCATATCGCTGTTGATCGGCAGCGCCTTTTCGGCCCTGGCCCTGTGGCTGGCCCTGCGCAACGTGCCCCTTTCCGAGCTTGCCGCCTACATGGGAAGCATAGACCCGGCCTGGACGGCTTTCACCGTCTTGCTGGTGCTGCTGAGCTTCGGACTCCGGGTCCTGCGCTGGAAGCTGATCCTGCACCCGGCAGCCAGAATCACCTTCTGGGACGCTTTCCACCCCCTGATGATCGGTTTCATGATCAACTGCATCCTGCCCGGCAGGGTCGGTGAACTGGCCCGGCCGGCAATTCTCAGCCGCAATCGCAAGATCCCCGTTACCACCGGTCTGGCCACCGTGGCGGCCGAAAGGGTAATGGACATAACCATGCTGATGATCCTCTTTGTGCTGGTTATGACCAGGGTTTCCATATCCCCTTCCCTTGACATGGTCTTCGGTAAATACCATCTTAACCGCGGAACATTGCAAACCGTCGCCCTGGCCATGGCCCAGGTGGCCGGGATCTTCATCCTGGCGCTGGGCCTGATCGGCTTCGACCGCACAAGGGGATGGGGACGGGCCGTCATCGGGAAAATTGCCGCCCACCTGGAGAAAAGGCCCGGTACGGCTGCCCGCTTTCTGCGTCGCGGCTGCATCCTCCTGCTGCGGATCATCGACAACGTGGCCGCCGGCCTGGCCCTGGCCAAAGATCCCGGCCGGCTGGCGGCCTGTGCCGGGCTGACGGTCCTGGTATGGACCACGGCGGCGGTGTCCTATTACACCATGGCCCTGGGGTGCCCGGGAATAGAACTTTCCCTGGTCCAGATCACCACGGTGATGGTAATCATCTGCTTTGTCATCGCCCTGCCTTCCGTTCCGGGGTTCTGGGGCCTCTGGGAAGCCGGAGGGGTGTTCGCCATGGCGATCTTCGGGGTGAATACAACCGACGCGGCCGGCTACACTCTGGTCAACCACGCGGTCCAGATGCTGCCGGTCATCGCCGTGGGGCTTATTTCAGCCATGGTGACCAGCGTCAACATCTGGCAGGTTTCATCTCCCGTGCGGAACCTGCCGGGATAGATAAGGTTTTGAAAATGGAATTGAAAATTCTCACTTTTCCGGACCGTTTCCTGAAGACCAAGGCCAGTCCGGTAACAGATATCGACGGCAGCCTGCAAAAGCTGATAGACGACATGGCCGAAACCATGTACCGCGCCCCGGGCGTGGGTCTGGCGGCCATCCAGGTGGGAGTGGACAAAAGCCTGCTGATCTACGACATCAACCCGTCCGACGATGACCAACGCCGCCTCCGGGTGCTGATCAACCCGAGGATAGTCACCAGCGAGGGGGAAATACTGTCGGAAAACGAAGGCTGCCTCAGTGTTCCCGACTTCAGGGCCGACGTGAAACGGGCCGAAAGGATCCTGGTGGAAGCGGTCGACCGCGAGGGCAGACCCCTGCGTTTCGAAGCCGAAGGACTGCCGGCCATAGTCCTGCAACACGAGATCGACCATCTGGACGGGACCCTCTTCATAGACCGGATAAGCGCCTTGAAGAGACAGATGTATGCCCGGCGAATCAAAAAAAAGATGAGATCCGGAAATGAATAGGAGCGAAGCCAAGATTGTATTCATGGGCACGCCCGATTTCGCCGTGCCCGCCCTGGAGGCGATCCACGGGGCCGGCTTCACCGTCTCCCTGGTGGTTACCCGGCCGGACAGACCCAAGGGCCGCGGAAGAAAGCTCAGCCCGCCGCCGGTCAAGACCGCGGCCGTCGGCCTGGGCCTTGAAACCGCCCAGCCCGCGACTCTCAGAACCGACCGCTTCATCGAACGGATAGCGGATATCGGGCCGGCCTTCATCGTCGTGGTGGCCATGGGCCACATCCTGACGCCGGAACTGATGTCCCGGGCGCAATTCGGCGCCGTCAACCTCCACGGCTCCCTGCTGCCCAAGTATCGCGGCCCGGCCCCCATCCAGTGGGCCATCATGAACCGCGAACCGGAAACCGGGGTGACAACCATGCAAATGGACGCCGGGGTGGACACCGGCGACATCCTCCTGCAGGAATCCACCCCCATTTTGCCGGACGACACCGCCGCCAGCCTCCACGACCGGCTGGCCGGAATCGGGGCCCGGCTGATGGTTAAAACCCTGGACGGCCTGCTGGCCGGCACCATAGTTGCCCGCCCCCAGGACCACAGCCGGGCAAGCTATGCCCCGGCCCTCAGCAAACAGGACGGACAGATCGACTGGCGCAGGCCGGCGGCGGCCATCGAAGCCTTCATCCGCGCCATGACCCCCTGGCCCGGAGCCTGGTTCATCTGCGACAAGAAACGATACCGGGTTTTCAGGGCCCGGGTGATACCCATGGAATGCCGGGCGGCCCCGGGGACCATCCTCCGGGGCTTCAGCGATGAGCTGCGGATCGCAACCGGTCAAGGGGCCCTGTCGATTCTCGAAATCCAGGGAGCCTCCGGCAAAAGACTCGCCATCAGGGACTTTTTGCGCGGCTGCCGGCTCGAACCCGGCCTGCGGGCCGAATCTTCCGACAGCTGCCCGCTGCCATGACTGTCGAACCATGAATTGCGCCCGCCATCTGGCTGCCCGGCTGCTCGTGGAAATGGAACGCCGGCGCTGTACCCTCGACCGCCTGCTGGAAAATTATTCCGGCCGGATTGAAAAGCTCGCCTACAGGGACCGGGCCCTTTTCCACAACCTGGTTTACGGCGCAATACGCTGGCAGGGCAAATTAGACAGTATTCTGGCTGGTTATTCTCGCAAACCTATTGCAAAACTTGATGCCGGCGTGCGCGTGGCCCTGCGCCTGGGGCTGTTTCAGATCCTCTACCTGGACCGGGTGCCCGACTCTGCGGCGGTCAACACCGCGGTTGAAATCGCCAAGGATCTGTCCGGCAAATGGACCGGGGCCTTTGTCAACGCTATCCTGCGCAGCGCCCTGCGCGGCAGGGACGCCACCGGGCTGACTGACCGGGAAAAGGACCCGGCAGCCCGCCTCGCCGTGGCCGAGTCCATGCCTCTCTGGCTGGTCCGGCGCTGGATACGGCGTTTCGGCTTCCGGCAGACAGAACGGCTCTGCCGGTTTCTAAACCAGGTGCCGGATATCGTTCTGCGGGTAAACCGCCTCAAAACAGGCCGGCGCAAGGTCCTGGAAGCGGTAAGGCCCCATGTACGGCAGGCGGTCTGCTGCCGGGCCGCCCCCGACGGCATCATGTTGCGGGGTATCGGCCGTCCGGTAACCGAGCTGCCCGGCTTTGACGATGGATTCTTCCAGGTCCAGGCGGAAGCCTCCCAGCTGGTGGCCCTCCTGCTGGAGCCGGAGCCGGGGATGAAAATCTGGGACGCCTGCGCCGGTCTGGGCACCAAGACATGCCAGCTGGCCGCCATGATCCGGGACCGGGGAAAAATCCTGGCCACCGACAACAATAGGCGCCGGCTGGCGTCTTTGGGCCGCGAAACCGTCCGCCTGGGCATCGGCTGTATCAGAACCAGGGCCATGGATCTGCTGGCAACAGGAAAGAATGGCCCCGGAACGGAATTTGACCGCATCCTGCTGGATGCCCCCTGCTCCTCCCTGGGCGTAATTCAGAAAAATCCGGACGTCAAATGGACCTCCGGCCCGGAACGCCTGGAGGAAAACGGGCGGCGGCAGCTTGCCATGCTCCGCCGGGCGGCCCGTTTTCTGCGCCCCGGAGGCATCCTGGTCTACTCCGTCTGCAGCTTTGAGCCTGAAGAAACCACCTGGGTGCTGGAGAGATTTTTGAAAACCGAAAAGAAGTTTGATATATATCTTCCCCGGGACTTCCCGTGGCTGCCCGATGCGATCACCCCGGCAGGATTCTTGCAGATCCTGCCCCATGAACACGGAACGGACGGCTTTTTCGCCGCCGCCGTCAAGCACCGCACCTGAACCGGACGAAAGCAAGCCCATGCCGGTCTACGAATACACAGCGCTGGATTCCAGGGGAAAGACCGTCACCGGTATTATCGATGCCGAAGGCGTGGCCGCAGCCCGGCAGAAAATCAGGGCCGCGGGCAACTATCCTGTGGATATCCGTCAGATAGGCGATCAGGGCCAGCGCCAGACCCGGAGCCGTCCCTCGGCCCTTAGCTCGCTTTTCGGCAGGATAAGGCCGGTGGAAGTGGCCGTCATGACGCGCCAGCTGTCCACCCTCATCAGCGCCGGCTTCCCGCTGGTAACGGCCCTGGATTCCCTTGTGGAACAGGTTCGTTCAAAGACTTTCAAAAAGGTCATCGCCGGCATCAAGGATGCCCTGGTGGAAGGCAGCAGTTTCGCGGACGCCCTGGAGAAATACCCCCAGGTGTTTTCCCAGCTCTATGTCAACATGGTACGGGCCGGGGAGACTTCGGGCACCCTCGAAATCGTCCTTTTAAGGCTGGCCGACATCACCGAAAGCCAGCAGGCCCTCAAGGCCCGGATCCAGACCGCCATGCTCTACCCGGTCATCATGACCGCGGCCGGCTCCCTGATCCTGCTGTTCCTGTTCATCTATGTGATACCGAACATAACTTCCATCTTCGAGGACGTTCATCAGGTGCTGCCCCTGCCGACCAGGATCCTGATAAGCACCAGTGAAATCGTTAAATCCTTCTGGTGGATCGGCCTGATACTGGCGGCGGTTGCGGCGGCGGCCCTGCGTGCCGGGCTCAAGACCGCCAAAGGCCGCAACATTTACGACAGGGCCATGCTGGCCATGCCGGTTTTCGGCGCCATCACCTCCAAGGCGGCCGTGGCCCGCCTGGCCCGCACCCTGGGCTCGCTGCTCGACAACGGGGTTTCAATGTTGCCGGCGCTTCAGATCGTGGAAAACATCGTCGGAAACACCCTGCTGGCCCGGGCCATCAAGGACGCGGGCGCCGGCGTCAGCAAAGGCCAGAGCCTGGCCGCGTCCCTGGGATCCGCCGGGCTGCTGCCTTCCCTGGCCATCCAGATGATCCAGGTGGGCGAGCAAAGCGGCGAACTGGAAAAGATGCTGTACAAAATAGCCGATATATACGAAAAAGAGGTCGAAACCACCATCATGCGCCTGACGGCCCTGCTGGAGCCGGTCATGGTGCTGGTGATGGCCGGGGCGGTATTGTTCATCGTGCTGTCCATCTGCCTGCCTATTTTCGAAATGAATACTCTGATCGGATGATGGACCCGCCGGCTGTCCCGGAGACCGCAAGAGGAAGTCATTGTTTTGCTGTTAGAATTGGAAGGTTAAACCCACGTGGAGGATACATGAAATCAGTCAGTCTGTCTACAAAAGGATACAACCGGGGTTTTACCCTGATCGAATTGATGGTGGTCATCTTGATTCTCGGCCTGCTGGCCGGCATCATCGCTCCCAGGCTCATCGGCCGCACCGACGAGGCCAAGCAGACCAAGGCCAGGGTGCAGATAGAAAATCTCAGCACGGCCCTGAAACTCTACAAGCTCGACAACGGGCACTACCCCAGCACCGAGCAGGGGCTCCAGGCCCTTGTCCGGCCGCCCGAGACAGGCAACATCCCCAAGAACTGGCGCAAGGGAGGCTACCTGGAAAAGGGCAAAGTCCCAAAAGATCCCTGGGGCAACGACTTCATCTATCTGTGTCCCGGCGCCCATGGTGACTTCGATATCATCTCATACGGCGCAGACGGTGTGCCGGGCGGAGAAGGCAAGGACAGGGATATCACCAGCTGGGACACGGATTGAGCGTTTCAAATTTCGGTTAAATGTTTATAGATTACTCTGTCAACAAGTTATGCAAAGGCCTGGCAAAGAGCATGAAACCATGGTTTTGCGAACCGCCTTGCACAATGTTCGTAACCGGGGCAGCTGCTCACCCCGGGCGGCGGGCGATGCCGGGGGACGCACTCGATCGGCCGCGGGTCTGGAGAAAACGCGGATATGCAATCACCGGCGGGTTCACCCTGATCGAGCTGATGGTGGTCCTGCTGCTGATTTCGATCTTTCTTTCCTTCACCCTGGTCAACCTCAAATCCGGCACCGCTGCCAGCCAGCTGCAGCATGTTTCGCGCAGGCTGATGCACACCATAACCCTTCTGAAGACAAGAGCGATCAAAAGCCGCCGGACCCAGGCCCTGGTGATAGATTTTTCCAACCGCAAGATGTGGACCATCCACCAGGGGATGAAGCCTGAACAGATGGCCGCGGCCGCGAGCCGGGGCTACGAGCTGCCGGGGGCCATCCGCTTCATGGACGTGGTCTTCCCCGGCAGGGGCCAGGTCGCCAGCGGGCGGACCGAGGTATATTTCTATCCCCGGGGTTATTCCGACCAGGCCATCATCCACATAGAAAACGAAGAGGCCCGGCGCTGGTCACTGGTGATCGAGCCGTTCCTGCCGTCGGTCAAGCTTCTTCAGGAATACGTCACTTACTGATGCTGCCCGCAACCGCGCCATATGGGCCGGGAAACCGGTCCCAGAAAGGTTTCACCCTCTTTGAAGTGCTGATAGCCGTGGCGGTGCTGGCAATAGCCCTTACGGCCATCTACCGGCTTCACAACCAGAGTATTTTTCTGAACGAAATAAGCCGTTTCTATACGCAGGCACCCCTGCTGGCCAAAGAACGCCTTGCAGAGCTGGTAAGCCGGCCGATGAAAGACTGGTCGGACGACAGCGGGGATTTCCAGGACCGGCTGGAGGGATATCACTGGCAGACAAGGGTCGAACCCGTACCCCTGGGGCTGTTCAGTTCCAAGGACTATAACCTTTTCCACATAACGGTCACCATAAATGACTCCGACAAGCAGCAATACAGCCTCGACACCTACCGTTTCGTCGTCAGGTAGGCTGCCGCCGTCCCGGACAGACGGTTTCACCCTGCTCGAGCTCCTGGTGGCGGTGGTTATTCTGGCGGCCGTGGTGGCCGCGGCCCTGGGAGCCTTCAACGGCATTCTGGGAACCATCGGCGCCGTGGAAAGCAGCCGCGACACTTATGCCATGGGCCGGGCCTGCCTGAACCGGATCATGGCCGACCTGGAATCAATCCATGTCACCACGGCTCCCCTGTTCCTCAAACCCGACCTGCGGGACCGGCCGGACCCTTACCGCATGGAAGCCGCCCGCAAGACCGTTGGTTCGGAGACTTTTTCCTGGATACGTTTTTCAAGCCTGGCCCATGTCGATCTGGACGGCAGCGGACGGGCCGGAATAGCCCAAATCGTATATTACGTCACCCAGGACGAAGACGGAAATTACCGGCTTCACCGCCAGGACCGCCCCTATCCCTGGCCGGAATTCGAGCCGGATTCCAGCGACCCCCTGATTGCCGAAAACATTTCCGGATTCGATCTTGTCCTTTACGACGACAAAGGCGATCCCCATGAGCAATGGGATTCTGAAAGCGGCGATTACGACTGGGCCACGGCCGGGAGCATATCCGTCAGTCTCGGCATCCGTGCCCATGGCGGCACGGTGGACTTTATCACCCGGGTCGTGCTCCCGGTGGTCCGCCCGCCCTGGAAGAAAAAATGAGACTTGACCGTTGCAGATTGACTAAAACGACCGGCCGGCAAGGCGTGGCCATCATAATGGTCCTGGCCGTGGTGGCCGTGCTGGTGGCCGCGGTAACCGAACTGCACGTGTCCACCCGGGACAATCTGTTTGAAGCCGCGGCCCTGAGAAATTCGGTCACCATGGAAGAAATGGCCGCTTCCGCCATCAATCTGGCAATGGCCCTGCTGGTAAAGGACAAGCTGGATTCCGAGGCCGATTCCCTCCAGGAGGACTGGGCCGACGACCAGTTCCTTGACGGTGTGACATCCCAGATTCCTTTTGAAAAAGGCCGGGTGAAGCTGAGAATATTCGATGAAATGGCCAAGATTCAGATAAACGCCCTGGTGGACTTTCCCACCGGGCGCTATTTCAACAGCGCCCAGTATAAGTTATGGAACAGGTTCGCCGAGCGTATCCTGGCCATGTACGAAACCGGTGAAGAAACCGACCCTGTCGCCATCATCAATTCCATCAAGGACTGGCTCGATTCAGGAGACGACGACGCCATAACCGGACTCAGCGGCGCTGAATCGAGCTATTACCTGTCGCTGGAGCGGCCCTATCCGTGCAAGAACGGTCCCTTCGATCATCTGGCCGAAGTGGGCCTGGTAAAAGGAATAACCCCGGAGCTTCTTGCCGGCGCCGGCGGGGCGGCCGGACTGGCGCGCTACATAACCACTTACGGCGCGCTGGAAAGCGAAGACGGCCGGTTCACCTTTCCGGGCAAGATCAATATCAACACCGCCGAGCTGCCGGTCCTGGCGGCCATGATGCCGCCGGAAAACGAGGCCTTCGCCCAGTCCCTGATCGACTGGCGGGAAGCCAAAACAGGCGACCAGTACCTTCATGATCTTTCCCGCAAGGACTGGTACAAGGACGTTCCGGGCTTTTCCGGCATCGACCTGGATACCGGCCTGATCACCATCGCCAGTGACATTTTCCGGATCATTGCCACGGCGTCCGTCGAAAACGGCACTCTCACCCTTTCGGCTGTCGTCCGGCGTGAAAAAGACGCCAAAACCGGCCGCTGGAGATGTCGGGTCTTGAATTGGGAAATGTATTGATATATATTTAATATTTTTGACAACTTCGCAAAAAGCCCGGCCCGGCCGGAAAAGACGGGCATAAAGTGGCATGTGTTTTGCAGAACTTTTTCCCGGAAAAGCTTTCCGGACGGCGGTATTCATCTTCTAACTGCGGCGAAAAAAGATGCCAAGATCGGTTATCGGAATAGACATTCGCAAGACCAGCATCAGCGCGGTTCACCTGGTTTCGGGGTTAAAGCAGACAGTGGTCAAGAATTTTACCCGGATCACGATGGTGGCCGGTGATGAAGGCGGCGACCCCCTGGCCGATGCCCTCAAGGCCCTGACCGGCAAGATGGACTTCGGCAACGCCGCCGCCGTGGTTGCAATTGCCGCCAACCAGGTCGTCTTCCGCAACCTGAAAGTGCCCTTTGACGACCCCAAAAAGATCAGACAGGTGCTGCCTTTCGAACTGGAACCGACGCTGCCCATGGCGGTCGACTCCACGGTGATCGATTTCGAAACCATCAGGAGCATGGACGGCACCCTGCTTACGGCCGCAATCGAAAAGAGTGTTCTGGAACGCCATCTGAAGGCCCTGGAAGAGGCCGGAATCCGCCCTTCAATGATCGTTCCCTCCGGATATCCGCTGGCTCTGCGTGTCATTCGGAGTCAGGGGCAGGAAGCGGATCAGCTGGTGATCGACACCGAGGACAGACGCCTGTCGGTATTCGTCATAACCGCCGGCTGCGTGGCTACGGTGCGCACTCCGCAAACGGCGATGAATACCCGGGAAAGGATCGATAACTGCGTCAACCTCGTCCGTCAGGCCATGCTCGGATTTTCCCTGCGGTACAACCGGACCTTCAGTCCGGAAAAGATTTTGCTTACCGGCAGCGGCCTGGCCAACAAGTCGTTCCTGCGCAGGATCGCAGGCAAGCTGGAACACTCCCCGGACCACGTCGACCTGCTGGAGTCGTTACCCGAAGTAAAACTCAACGGATCCGCCGGCAAATGGCAGGCTCCCCTTCTGGACAACGCCCTTTCCCTGGCCCTGCTGGAAGCCGAAGGCGGCCGGAGCCTCAACTTCTATCAACGCCGTTCGACCCTGATGGCGACCCTGGCGGAGTACCGCAAGAATCTGGTGGCAACCTGTGTCCTGGCGGCACTGGTCTGCTTCCTGGCCCTGGGAAAGGTCGGCCTGGAAACAGCCCGTCTCAAAAGTCAGGTGGCGCGCCTGGACAAAAATATCGCCGACATCTTCCATGAATCTTTTCCCGGCACCAAGCGCCTGGTGGATCCTTTGCACCAGATGAAAGTCGGGCTTGAAAAGGAAAAGCGGGAGATCGAGGGCCCCACCGGCGGGCCGGCGCCCCTGAAGATGCTCGACGTCCTGTCCATGATAAGCAGCTGCATCGACCCCGGGATGAAGGTGCGCCTGACCAGGCTGGTTGCCGGGGCCGAATCAATCACCATTGCCGGGAAAACCACCGGTTTCAAGGTGGTCGACACCATAAAGAGCCGCCTGGAAAAGCTGGAAGGCTTTGAAAAAGTCACCATAACTTCGGCAACCACCGACAAAAGAGGCAACCAGGTGCAGTTCAAGCTGCGCATCAAACCTGCCCGGATCAAGGGAGACGCCCGATGAACATCAACCTCCAGCGGCGCGACAAACTGGCCCTGGCGGCCGCGGGCCTGACCCTGGTTGTCTTCCTGTTTTTCCAGCTGGTGGTATTTCCCATGCTGGAGGCAAGGGACAGGGCCAGGAAACAGCTGAAAGTAAAGACCGCAACCCTGGCCGAAATCCAGTCCCTGGCCGCAGAACTCAGACAGATCCGGGAAAAAAGACGTTACAGCGGCGGCCTGATAAAAAACCGCCCCGCCGACTTCACCCTTTTTTCTTTCCTTGAAAAGCTCGCCGGACAAACCGGTGTTAAAAATCATATTGTCTACATGAAGCCTTCCACCAAGAACCTCAAGAACAGCACCTACAAGTTGTCCCTGGTCGAGCTGAAACTCCAGGGTATCACCATGGAACAACTGGTCGGTTTTCTCTACCAGGTGGAGACATCGGACAATCTGATCTGGATCAAAAGGATGTCTATCGTGGCTTCGGACAAACAACAGGGAACCATTTCGGCCGTCATCCAGGCCGAGACTTACCGCGCCTGAGAATTGGTATATGAAACGGCCCTATAAAATAACCGGTTACATACTCTACGGACTGCTGGCGGCGGTCTTTTTCGCCTACTACCTCTTTCCCCAGCAGACGGTCCTCAAAATGGCGTCCCGGGCTGTGACCCGCATGGATCCTCAGCTTCACCTGCGGGCCGGCCGGGTGAAGCCAAAACTGCCGCCGGGCCTGACATTCAGCCAGGTGGAGCTGGACTGGAACGGCCTGCCTGTCGTCAAGGCCGACAAGGTCAAAATAACCCCGGCCCTGACCAGCATGTTCACCCGGCACAAAGAGATCGGGTTCACCGCCAGCATAGGCGAAGGGATGGTCAACGGCCGGCTGGACCTGGACGACAAAATAAAGGACCGCCCGGCAAAACTGGTTGCCACCGCATCCGGCATCCCCCTGGAAACAATAGCCCTGCTCAAGCAGTGGCCTCAGCTTAAGGTCCGGGGACAGGCGGACGCGCGCCTGGATTACGACGGCCGCAAGGGGATAAACGGAACGGCCAATATAGAGGTGACGGCTTCCAACGTGACGGTGGGACTGCAGTTGCCCCTGCTTGCCCTGGAGAAGCTGACCTTCGGCAGAATCGATGCCCGCCTGGTCCTGAACGGGCGCAGGCTCGCGGTCAGGCACTGCAAGATAGACGGTGAGCAGGTGAGCGGCAAGATTTCCGGGTTCATAACCCTGCTGAAACCCCGCCAGCGCAGCCGCCTGAACCTGACCTGCGTCCTCAAGCCCGAGGCCGGGCTTCCGCCGGCCGCCAGCATGTCCCTGGGGCTTTTGACCGGCAAACGCACGGCGGGACCTGTAACCATCAGAATAAACGGCACGTTTGAAAGGCCGAGATACACCATACGGTAAGGGAAATGTACTTCAGACTGGCGCTTACATTCATAAACCTGGTTCTGATCACCCTGCTGGCCTACCTGGGGGTAAGCCTGGGATACCAGTGGCTCGATACCTCCGTGGCCGTGGTTGCCCCAAGGCCCGTGGCGTCCCGGAGCCAAAACCGGCCAAGCCGGAGGCAAATTCCCAAGATGGCCGACTACCGGATAATAGTCGAACGCAACCTGTTCGGCACCAAGGCCACCAAAAACGTGCCTCCGCCTCAGAAAATCGATCTGGAAGGGCTCCGGCAAACCCGCCTCCAGCTGACCCTTTGGGGGACGGTGGCCGGCGAAGGCCAGAAAGCCTATGCCGTGATCGAGGACAAGAAAACCAGGCAGCAGAGATTGTATCACGTGGGCGATACCGTCCAGAACGCCACCGTGAAGATGATCCTGCGGGAAAAGGTGGTCCTGCGGGTGGACGGCCGGGACGAAATTCTGGAAATGGAAAAACCCAAGACCGGTCTCAAGGAAGGCTTCGTTGCATCGTCAGGCGCCGGCAACTCCCGGCTGACGCCCAGGACCAGGCAGAAAATCACCCTGAAGCGCTCCATGCTGGAAAACGCCACCCGGGACGTCTCCAAGCTGATGACCCAGGTCAACATCCGGCCTTACATGGAAAACGGCCAGCCGGCCGGCCTGGCTTTGTCGAACATCAAACCCAGCTCCATCTTCCGCCGGATGGGGCTGCGCAACGGCGATGTCCTGGTGGGAGTAAACGGACAGGAAATCCGCTCCCTGGACGACGCCCTCGGACTGTACGAAAGCCTGAAGACATCTTCCAGCGTGACCGTGGCCATCAAGCGCAGGGGAAGACTGCGGGCGATAGAATACAATATCCGCTAACGCCGGGCGGCGTTGCAAAGGGTTGACGGCAAATGAATATCGAGCTATTATGGCAATTTGCACCGATCCTGAAATGGCGGCCAGGGCCTGCCGCTTCATCTGGTGGAATAAAATAGATGAACATAAATTCAAAGCTGATACTGAAAACCGGGGCTAGAACCCTCGTCATCCTGGTCTGCGTGAGCCTTTTGTCGCTGCTGCCCGTCAGGGCCGCGGCTCAGAGCGCAAACAATTCTTCTGCTTCGGCCAAGCAGACGGCCGGCGACGATCGCAAAGTCTCCATAGATTTCAACAACGTCGATATCGGTGTCTTCATAAAGTTCATCAGCGAACTTACCGGCAAGAATTTCGTCATCAACCAGCGGGTCAGGGGCAAGGTAACCATAATCTCTCCCGGCAAGATCTCTGTGGCCGAAGCCTACAAGGTCTTCGAGTCGGTGCTGGAAGTAAACGGGCTGGCGGCCGTGCCGGCCGGCGAGATAATCAAGATCGTTCCCAGCCCCGAGGCCCGCTCCAAGAGCGTGGAAACACGGCTGCCCGGTCATCCGGGAAAGGCCGAAGATAAAATCGTAACCCAGATAATCCCCCTGCGCTATGCCGATCCCACCGAGATCAAGCGCCTTTTCGCCCCCCTTGTCTCCAAGAGCAGCCTGGTGGTTTCCTACCCTCCCACCAACACCCTGATAATCACCGACTACTACTCCAACATCAAGCGCCTGCTGAGCATCCTCAAGGCCATCGACATCACCGGAGTCGGTCAGCAGGTTTCCGTGATACCGGTACAATATGCCGATGCGTCCAAGATGGTGAAAATTCTGACCACGGTCTTCAATCCGCGCAGGGCCCGGAAAAGGACCCAGCTTGACCGGCAGATGACAATCGTGGCCGACCAGCGCACCAACACCATCATTTTGCGGGCTTCCGAGGGCGACACGGACCGCATCAAGCGCCTGATCAAGATACTGGACAAAAGAACTCCCAAGGGCAAAGAGGACATCCATGTCTACTACCTGAACCACGCCGACGCCGAAGAACTGGCCAAGGTGCTCCAGGAGTTCCCCCAGAAGTCGCCCGCCGCCGGCAAGGCCAAGCAGAAGACGCCGGTCATTTCCGGCAAGGTCAGGATCACCGCCGACAAGGCCACCAACAGCCTGATCATCATGGCCGAAAAGGAAGACTACCTGGCGCTTGAAAACATAATCAAGAAGATCGACATTCCCCGCTCCATGGTCTACATCGAGGCCCTGATAATGGAAGTAAACGTCAACAAGGACTTCCGCCTGGGGACCGAGTGGATGGCCGGCGG
>Ga0256835_1000481_pt1 | contig 29790 bp, 31 predicted proteins | sample PIR30metaG_FD_185972 | JGI IMG/M metagenome (GOLD analysis project Ga0256835, IMG submission 185972) | Hydrothermal vent microbial communities from East Pacific Rise, Pacific Ocean - PIR-30 | ecosystem: Environmental > Aquatic > Marine > Hydrothermal vents | place: Pacific Ocean: East Pacific...
AAGACGCCCTCGACCAGGTCCCGGGCTTCTTCTGGGGCGACGTGGCCGAACTTCTTGGGCAGGTCGAGGTGGCCGATGGCGTCGAAGAGGCCCGACTCGGCAGCGGCGTAGACCAGTGCGTAGTAGTCGGCGTAGAGCTCGAGCCGGTCGCGGCGCTCGAACTCTTCTTTGTGGTCGGGGTGGTCTAAGGGCCAAGCGCCGATAAAGTGAACCGAGCCGATGACGTAGTCGTAGGGGTAGGCCTCGAGCTGCTGGCGAACGTAGGCCTCGGTGCCGGGGTGGAAGTCGGCCTCCAGCCCCAGCCCCACGTAAAAACCGTTTGGGGCCTCGGCGCGGGTCTTTTCGATCAATGAGTGATAGAGCGGCAGTTGCGCGGCGGGCATGCGGCTTTCCGGGTCGAACCAGGCGGGCATGGGGTTGTGGTCGGTAAAAACCAGCCCTGCCAGACCGCGCTCGCGCGCCGCCGCCAGGTATTCCGCCGGCGCTCCCACGGCGTGTTTGCACAGGGGGGTGTGAACGTGGCTGTCGTACATGGCCTCAGTCTACGGCCGAACGGGCCCGGGCTCGCCGCGACGCCGCGGTCTACGAGCCCCCTCTTACACCCAGCTGACGCTGCCGAAGGTGTCCTCGCGCCGGGGGCTGGTCGAGAACATCACCACCGGCACCTCGAGCGCGTCCTCGATGAACTCGATATAGTCCACCAGCGCCCGCGGTAGGTCCTCGCGTCGCTGCAGGCCGTCGAGCGCCCCCCAGCCCTTCATGGTGCGGTACTCCACGCTCCCGTCCGGGCGGTAGGCCACGCCCACCTTGACCTCGTCGAAACCCGAGAGCACGTCGAGCTTGGTGAGGACGATTCCGTCCATGCCGCTGGTGTCCACGGCGTACTTGAGAGCCACCAGGTCGAGCCATCCCACCCGCCGCGGGCGGCCGGTGGTCACCCCGAACTCGCCGCCCTTCTCGCGCAGGAATTCGGCCAGCTCGCCTTCGAGCTCGGTGGGGAAGGGGCCGTGGCCCACCCGCGTGGCGTAGGCCTTGGCCACCCCGTAGACCTTGTTGATGGCCTTGTGGGAAAGGCCGGTGCCCACGACGATGCCGCCCACCGTGGGGTGACTGCTGGTCACGTAGGGATAGCTGCCGTAGTTGAGGTCGAGCATGGCGCCCTGAGCGCCCTCGAAAAGTATCTTGCGCCCCGCCTTCCAGGCGGCGCGCAGCTCGGCGCCGGTGTCGGCGGCGTAGGGCGCGAGCACCTCGCGCATCCGCCCCAGGTCCGCAAGCGCCCGCTTGGCGCTGTTCCAGCCGGCGCCGGCGGTGGAGTTGGGCTTGGCGGCCAGCAGTCTTTTCACTCGCTCTCGCAAAACGCCGTCATCGAGCAGGTCGCCGACGCGAATGCCGACGCGCCGCGCCCGGTCGGCGTAGGCGGGGCCGATGCCGCGGCCGGTGGTGCCCACGAAGTTGCCCTTGCTTTCCACGTACTTGTGGTGTGGCAGCACCAGGTGGGCCCGCTCGGAAACGCGCACCCGGGGCTCGAGCCCCAACCTGCGGATCTCCGCTAGCTCGCCGGCGAAAGCCTCGGCGTCTACCACCATCCCGTCGGCCAGCACGCTGGTGGCGTGCGGGTGGATCACCCCCGTCGGCAGCAGGTGCAGTTTGAAGGTGTGCCCCCCGGCGACGACCGTGTGTCCGGCGTTGGCCCCGCCCTGAAAGCGCACCACGTAGTCGGCCTGGGCCACCAGGGCGTCGGTGACCTTGCCCTTTCCCTCGTCGCCCCACTGGGCCCCCAAAATCGCGACTCCTGGCATGACGGCCCCAGCTTACCGCGAAGCGGCCTGCATAGCTATACACGCCCCGCCTGCGGCCGGCGGAAGGGCCGCTGCGCACGAGTCTTCGTAATGCGCGCGACGCCGGGGAGCGGCCGGGTAAGCCGCCTTCGGGTCGCCGCGGGTCGGCCGCGCCGGTCGGCAGCTTGCGCCTCGCGCCTCGCTTGCCGTAAAATGCGCCAATCGTTTCGTTGGAGGAATGCTTATGCACGAGGGCGCACCACCCCTTACCGTGGGCATCGAGGAAGAATACCAGCTGGTCGATCCCGACACGCGCGACCTGGCTCCGGTGGCCGCGGAGGTGCTTTCGGGCGCGCCGCTGGCGCTCAAGCAGCTGCTCAACCCCGAGCTGCACCAGTCGATGGTGGAGATCGGCACGCCCCCGGCGGCCAACATTCGCGAGGCCTACAGCATGCTCGTGGAGATGCGGCGCGAAGTGGCGCGGCTGGCTGAGGCCAAGGGGGTGCGCATCGTCGCCGCCGGCACCCACCCCTTCGCGCTGTGGGAGGACGTGCCCATCACCCAGAAGGACCGCTACATGGAGCTGTTGGGCGAGTTCCAGGACGCGGTGCGGGCGCTGCTGATCTTCGGCACCCACGTGCACGTAGGCGCCGAAGACGATGAGTTCCGCATCGACGCCATCAACACCATGCGCTACATGCTGCCGCACCTGCTGGCGCTCTCGGTTTCGAGCCCGCTGTGGCGCGGCCGCGTCACCGGCCTCAAGAGCTACCGCAGCCTCATCTGGCGCGGCCTGCCGCGCACCGGCATTCCCGCCACCTTTTCCAGCTACTCCGACTATCAGCACTTCGTGGAAATGCTGGTGGAAACCGGCTCCATCCGCGACGCCTCGCGTATCTGGTGGTCCATGCGCGTCCATCACCGCTACCCCACGATCGAGTTCCGGGCCACCGACCTGGCCACCAACCCGCGTGACGCCATAGCCATCGCCGCGCTGTCTCAGGCGCTGATCTACAAGCACTGGGTGATGCGGCGCGACAATGTCACCTTCCGCCAGTACCCGGCGCCGCTGATAGAGGAGAACGTCTGGCGCGCCGCCCGCTACGGCCTCGACGGCAAGCTGATCGACTTCGGCGAGCGCCGCGAGAAGTGGGCGCGCGACCTGATGGTCGAGCTGGTGGAGTTCGTGGACGACGTACTCGACGACCTGGACAGCCGCTGGGCGGTGGAGCACGTCTACACCATCCTCGATCGCGGCACCTCAGCCGACCGGCAGCTGGCGATCTACGAGGAGACCGGCGACCTGCGCGCGGTGGTGGACTGGTTGATCGAGGAAACGCTCCGGGACATCGACTGAGAACTGCGGTATCGTGGAAGAGCGATGCCGACGCGGTCCCGAACTCAAGACACCCTCGAGTACTTTGAAAACCACCTGGACGCCTACCTGGCCGACCTGCGCGATCTGGTGGAGATCGAGACGCCCACCTACCACCTGCCCGGTATCAAGAAGGCGGCGCTGTGGCTGCAGACCCAGTTCGCCGGGCTGGGCGAGCTGCGCCGTTTCGACACCGAGGCGGGCGCGGTGCTGCGCCTCTTCCGCCGCGGCAGCGGGCCGCGGGTGCTGCTGCTCGCCCACTACGACACCGTGCACCCGGTAGGCTCGTGGAAGCGGCTCTGGCGCGAGGACCGCGGCCGGATCTACGGCCCCGGCATCTACGACATGAAGGCGGGGCTGCTCTTCATCCTCTGGGCGCTGCGCTACCTCACCTTCTCGGGGGCCGAGCACCCCAACCTGGAGGCGCTGCTCACCCCCGACGAGGAGGTGGGTTCGGTGACCTCGCGCATCTTCATCGAGGACGCCGCCCGCGGCGCCGACTACGCCCTGGTGCTCGAGCCCCCCACCAGCACCGGCGACCTCAAGGTGCGTCGCAAGGGGGTGGGCTGGTACAAACTGCGCGTCCGCGGCAAGGCCGCGCATCAGGGGGTCGAGCCCGAGAAGGGCGTGAACGCCATCGTGGAAGCGGCGCACCAGGTGTTGCGGGTCGTCGAGGCCCAGGACCTGGAGAAGGGCACCACCCTGGGCCCCAACGTGGCCCGCGGCGGCACCGCCGGCAACGTGGTGGCCGACTACGCCGAGGTGCTGGTGGATCTGCGCGCCTGGACGCTTGCGGAGGCGGCGCGGGTGGACCACTTCATGCAGGCGCTCGAGCCCGTGCTACCGGGAGCGCGGATCGAGATCGAAGGCGGCCTCAACCGCCCGCCGATGGAACCCACCCCCGAGAGCATGGCGCTCTTCGAGCTGGCCCGCGGCGTGGCCCGGGAGCTGGGCTTCGACCCCAAACCGGGCAAGGTGGGCGGCGGCTCCGACGGCAACTTCACCGCCAACCTGGGTGTGCCCACCCTTGACGGCCTGGGGGCGCTGGGGGCCAATGCGCACCAGCACAGCGAGCACATCGTCGCCGCCGAGCTGCCGCGGCGGATGGCGCTGTTGGCCGAGCTGCTCACCCGCCTGGTGCGCGACGCCTAGTAGACTGAGGCGAAATGTTCTTCCGCAAACCCGACCCGCACGTAAAGCCCGAGGGCATGGCCTACCGGGTGCGGGTGCGCACCGAGCGCAGCGGCGAGGTGGTGCCGCTGCGCATCTCCCGCGCCAGCGAGCTCAGCCCCACGGCCGAGGGCTACTACGTGCGCAAGATGATAGTCGCCCCCGAGAGCCTCGACCGGGCGGTGCTCGAGATCTGGTTCGACCGCCGCGGCCGGGTAGTTAAGAAGGCCTGCGAGGGCGGCGAGCTCGTGCCCATCAAGGAGTGGAGATGAAGCGTAAGGACCTGGAAGGAAGCCCCCACGGCGAGCTCTTCCCCGGAGCCCGCGGCGCCGCCTTCGGCGGCCGCGAGACGATGATCAACCACGTGGTGCTCGATCACGGCGTGACCGTACCCGAGCACAGCCACCCCGAGGAGCAGATCAGCTACGTGCTGGCTGGGCGGCTAGCCTTCCAGGTCGAGGGCGAGGTCTGCGAGGTGGGCGCGGGCGAGGCCGTCTGGGTCCCCGGCGGGGCCCGGCACGCGGTGCGGGCGCTCGAGCCCAGCGTGGTCCTCGACGTCTTCAGTCCCGTCCGGCCCGACCTGCTGGAAAAACTGGGGGGTTAGCGATGCTCACCGGCAAGGTCGTCCTCGTCACCGGCGCCAGCCGCGGCATCGGCGAGGCGGTGGCGCGGGCGCTGGCCTGGCGCGGCGCGCGGGTGGGCCTCTTCGCCCGCGGCCAGGCGGCGCTCGCCGACCTCGAGCGCGAGCTCGTCTACCCCGAGACGGGCGGTCGCGCGCTGGCGCTGCCCGGCGACGTCACCCGCCCGGACGAGCTGCGCGCGGCGGTGGAGCAGCTGGAAGAAGCCTTCGGCCCCGTCTGGGCGCTGGTGAACAGCGCCGGCGTCGGCGTCTTCGGCTCCGTCTGGGAGCTTTCCGAAGACGACTGGGCGCGGGTGCGGGCGACCAACCTCGACGGCGCCTTCTACGCCATGCGCGCGGTGCTGCCCACGATGCTGCGCGAAGGGCGCGGCACCATCGTCCAGGTCGGCTCGCTGGCGAGCCGCTACGCCTTCGCCGGGGGCGCTGCCTACAACGCCAGCAAGTTCGGGCTGCTGGGCCTGGCCGAGGCCAGCCTGCACGACCTGCGCCCCCGGGGCGTGCGCGTCAGCACGATTCTGCCCGGCTCGGTTAACACCACCTTCTCGAGCCAGCGCGCCGACGCCGACTGGAAGATCCAGCCCACCGACGTGGCCGAGACCGTGCTTTACGTATTGGAGAGCGACACCGGGGTGATACCTAGCGTGATCGAGCTGCGCCCGCGGCGCAGCAAACCCCCTGGATAGCCGGCCGCTCCCCAGCGTTTCTTCGGCGCCATCGGCTGCGGGAGGTCTCCCCGCTTTTCCGCTGGGCGCCCGCTGGCCGCACCAGCGCGCACACCGGTCCGGCGGGCGCCGAGGCGTTTTTGTTGGCGTCCTCCTGGTAGTCTTGTGCCATGCCCCCACGCCGTCTCTTTGCCGCCGCCCTGCTCGCGGGCGCCTGGCTCTACCTCGGTTACCTGGTCTGGCATGGGAAGCCCCCGGTAAACGCCTTCATGATCGCCCTGGGGCTTTCCATCGTCGCGGGCTTGTTCTGGGGCCCGGATCCGCCGGAGCCGTGAGCGCCACCGCTACGTCCCCTGCGGCCCCCGGACGGTCGCAGCCCTAGGAGGTCGCGACCCCGCCCGCCAGCCCCAGTCGCTCGGCGCTCTGCTGCATGGCCGCGAGCACGAAGCCGACGTGCTCCCACAGCTCCACGCCCAAGAGCTCCGCGCCGCGCCGCACCATCTCGCGGTCCACGCCCCGGGCGAAGGACTTGTCCTTGAACTTCTTCTTGAGACTCTTGACCGTGAGGGTGTGAATCGAGCGGTCGGGGCGCACGTAGACCGCGGCGGTGACGAGGCCGGTGATCTCGTCGGAGGCGTAGAGGGCGCGCTCCATCAGGGTCTGGGGCTCGACGCCGCTACGCTCGGGGGCGTGGGCGCGCACCGCCCGCACGATCTCGGCGGGCCACCCCAGCGCCTCCAGGTGGTCGGCCCCTTTGTTGGGGTGGGTCTCGGGGTGCTTCTCCCAGTCGAAGTCGTGGATCAGCCCGGCGATGGCCCAGGCTTCCTCGTCCTCGCCGAACCTGCGGGCGTAGGCGCGCATCACCGCCTCGACGGCGTACATGTGGCGGCGCAGCGACTCCGACGGGGTCCAGGCGTGCATCAGCTCGAGGGCTTCTTCGTAGGTGGGCATGCTTAAATATACCGCCGGCGCTTGACCGGTAGGATGGAGGCATGTGGATCGGCTACGGCGAGGACGCACACCGGCTGGAGGCGGGAAGGAAGCTATGGTTGGGCGGGGTCGAGGTGGACGCCGAGCGGGGTCCGGTGGCCCACTCCGATGGCGACGCCCTCTTGCACGCGCTCGCCGACGCGGTGCTGAGCGCCGTAGGCGCGGGGGACATCGGCGAGGTCTTTCCCGACGCCGACCCGCAGTGGGCGGGGCTTTCGGGGGCCGAGCTGCTCGAGCGGGTGCTCGAGCTCGCCGGCGCCCACCCGCTCGCCTGCGAGCGTCCCCGCTGCGGCCGGGTGCGCCAGGTGCGGGCGGTGGTGACGCTCGACCGCCCCAGGCTGGCGCCTTATCGCGAGGCCATGCGCCGCCGCGTCGCCGAGCTGTGCGGGCTCGCGCCCGCCGACGTGAGCGTGGCCTTCAAGACCAGCGAGGGGCTGGCCCCGGACCACGTGCAGGCGCGGGCGCTGGTGGTGCTGGAAGGGTTCTGAGCGGCGCCGCGGGACCGGAGGCGGACGCCCGTCCGGGCAGCGCTGCGCTTCAGCCGTAGGGGGTCGCGAAGGTCTGGGCCATGTCCCAGCTGCCCTTTTCGAGGCGCAGAATCTCGCCGGTGAGGGCGCGGACGCGGGCGCGCTCGGCCTCGGACGCGGCCAGCCAGCCCTCCTCGGCCACCTCGGCGAGGTCGTGCAGGTAGGCGTGGAACTCGGGAGCGGTCCAGTGCTCCACCAGGTCCACGAAGGGGCCGCCGCTGGGAGCGGCGCTGCTCCAGGCGTCGTGGAAGACGCGGTTTATCGTCCACAGGGAAACTATGCTGACGGGGTAGGGCTCCTGTTGCAAGAGGCGCAGGAAGGCAAGGTAGCGCTCCCGCGCGGGGTGGGCGGGAGCGCCCGGGTTGATGGGCTGGATGGCCATCCAGTCGAGGTCCTCGACGACGCCTACCAGGCCGTGGGCGAGCACCAGCCGGTGCGCCCGCGGGGCCCGCGGCACCAGCTGCGCCTGCAGCGCCAGCAGCCCCTCGACGAAGCGGTAGTTCTGCTCCATCCAGGCGTAGACGCTGCGCTCGGACACCTCACCGGCGCGCAGTCGGCGCAGGAACGGGTGGTCCAGCAGCCGCTCCCACTCGCTCCAGTGCGCGTCGCGCAGGGCCAGGAGATGCTTCATCGCCTCAGTCTACTGCGGCTCGCCGCGGCCGGCGGCGCTGGTGAACAAAATGTTCTCGACCTCTTGCAGGTAGGCGTCCTTGGGCACCAGCACGACGCCTTCTTCGCCCCGCGCCGGATAGTACGGGTGCTCGAGGGTGAGCGGCGCGCGCCGGCTCCGCTGCTCCCGCACCCAGGCTGGCGGTCGCCGCAGCCATACCGTTACGCTGCGTGACCAGCCCTCGATCACGCCCCAGGCCCAGGCCGTCTGCCACCACCTGCGCATGCCGCCAGTCTACCGTCCGCGGCCGCTCAGGTCGGTGAGAACCCGCCGGCCCAGCCGCTCGGGGTCTACCCGCACGACCCGTCCCCGCGCCGCCCGGGCCAGGGCCGCGGCGGCGGCGCGCACCTGGGGGTCTTCCTCCAGCAGGTAGAGATCGAGCGCGGCCCCCGCCCGCCGCAGCCGCGCCGCCGCCGCCAGGGTGGCGCGCTCGATCTCGGGATCGCGCCCCCAGGCGTTCTTGTAGAGACGGCCGTCCGGCCGCCGGATCGCGGTGGGACGGCCGTCGGTGACGAGCAGCGCCCGCCGTTCCACGTCGCCCTGGCGCCCGAGCCAGGCGCGCGCGGCCTCGAGCGCCGCGGCGGTGTTCGTGTGCGAGGGCTGCGCCGCCAAAAAGGGCAGCCGCCCCGGCGGCACCGGCTCGGCCAGGTCGTGGAAGCAGACCACCTGAAGCCGGTCCCCCTCGCCCGCGAGCCAGCGGTGGAGCGCCAGCGCCAGCCGCTTGGCGGGGCCGAAGCGGTCGGCGCCGTATAGCACCATCGAGTGGGAGCAGTCGAGGAGCAGCGCCACCGCCGCCCGCCGCCCGCCCTCGCCCTCGCGCACCCGCAGGTCTTCCGGCGTCAGCTCGCCCCGCGCCAGCCAGGGTTTCAGTGTCTCGCCGGGGTCGAGCACCAGGGGCTCACCCCAGCGCCAGCGGCGCACCGGGCCGTGAGGCTCGTGGGGGCCCGCGGCGCCGGGCCGCGGCCATGATCCCGCGCCCCGCCGCAGTTTTCGCGGAAGCAGATCGCGCAGCGCCCGCGCCGCCGCCAGGTCGAGCAGTTTCGGGCCCGCCCAGAGCCGCGCCCCCGCGGGTGCGGGTTCACGCTCGATCCAGCCGCCGCGGCGCAGCCGCGCGAGCGCCGCGGCGGCCTGCGCCCGCGCCTCCTCCGGGTCTGCGCCGGCCTCGCGCAGCCCCCGCGCGAGCGCCTCCTCGAGCCGCTCCTCGTCGGAGCTCCCCTCGGGCTCGGGCCGCTCGCCCAGGCGCAACAGCGCTTCGGCGGCCAGCTGCAGCAGCGCCGCCTGTGGCGGCCCCTCGCCGGGCCGGGCCCGGAGATAGCGCACCCGCACGGTTACTTCACCTGTTCCACCCAGACCATGTTCGTCGAGCCTCGCACCCCGAAGGGCACACCGGCGGTGATCACTATGCGGTCGCCCACGTCGGCCAGCTCCTCGCGCTTGACGAAGCTCGCGGCCTCAGCCACCATCTCGTCGGTGCTCGTCGGGTCGGGTGCGGTGGCGGTGTAGACTCCCGAGGCCAGCACCAGCTGGCGGCAGGCGCGGGCGTTGGGGGTCAGAGCCAGCACCGGGACCCCGGGCCGGTAGCGCGCCACCCGCCACAGCGAGGAACCGGAGGCGGTGAAGACGACGATCACCTTGGCCGGCAGCGCCTCGGCCACCTCGGTGGCCGCCAGCGCGATCGCGTCCTGGGTGGTGTGTTCGGGCTCGGGTCGCAGCATTCGCTGGGCGTTCTGGTACTCGGGCGACCCCTCGACGGCGCGGGCGACCCGCGCCATCATGGCCACGGCCTCGACCGGGTACTCTCCCACCGCGGTCTCGGCCGAGAGCATCACCGCGTCGGTGCCGTCGAAGATGGCGTTGGCCACGTCGGAGGCCTCGGCGCGGGTGGGGCTGGGGGCGTGGATCATGGACTCGAGCATCTGCGTGGCCGTGACCACTGGCTTGCCGGCGGCGCGGGTGCGCCGGATCAGCCGCTTCTGCACGATGGGCACCTCTTCGGGGGGCATCTCCACCCCCAGGTCGCCGCGGGCTACCATGACGCCGTCCGCCTCGGCCAGGATCTCGTCGAAGCGCTGCACCGCGCTCGGCTTCTCGATTTTGGCCATCAGCTTGGCCTCGTGGCCCAGGCGGTTCATGTAGTGGCGGGCGAGCAGCAGGTCGTCGCGGCTGCGTACGAAGCTGACCGCCACCCAGTCCACGTCCAGCTCCGCCCCCAGGGCCAGATCCTCGATGTCCTTGTCGGTCATCGCCGGTATCGAGAGGTCGGCCCCGGGAATGTTGATCCCCTTGTGGTCCGAGAGCTCCCCGCCCAGCTCGACTACGGTGTGGATCTCGCCGGCGGCGTGGTCCACCCGCTCGACCCTGAGGCGCAGCCGCCCGTCGTCGAGGAGCAGCAACTGCCCGGGCGCGACGTCGCCGACCAGGCCCTTGTAGCTCACCGAGACCCGTTGCTCGTCGCCCACCACGTCGTTGGTGGTGAGCACGAAGGACTGACCCGCGCGCAGCACCACCTTGCCCTCGGCGAAGCGGCCCACGCGGATCTTGGGTCCCTGCAGGTCCTGCAGGATGGCCACCGCCCGCCCGGCCGCGTCTGCGGCGGCGCGCACCATCTCCACGGTCTGGCGGTGGTCTTCGGGGCGGCCGTGGCTGAAGTTGAGGCGCACCACGTTTAGTCCGGCCTCGATCATCTTCCGCAGCACCTCGGGTTCGCGCGAAGCGGGCCCGATGGTGGCTACGATCTTGGTGCGCTTAGAAAGCATCGTACCCCAGGAAGCGGGCGGCCGCGCCCAGCGCCTCCTCGATGCGCAGGAGCTGGTTGTACTTGGCCAGGCGGTCGGAGCGCGAGGCCGAGCCGGTCTTGATCTGGCCAGCGTTAAGCGCCACCGCCAGGTCGGCGATGTAGCTGTCCTCGGTCTCGCCCGAGCGGTGCGAGATCACCGCGCGGTAGGCGTTGCGGTGCGCCAGTCGCACGGTTTCGAGCGTCTCCGAAAGGGTGCCGATCTGGTTGAGCTTGACCAGGATGGCGTTCGCCACCCCCTCGCGGATGCCGCGGGCGAGGAACTCGGGGTTGGTGACGAAGAGGTCGTCGCCCACGAGCTGGATCCGCTCCCCCAGCCGCTCGGTGAGCAGCTTCCAGCCCTCCCAGTCGTTCTCGTCGAGGCCGTCCTCGAGCGAGACGATGGGGTAGCGCTCCACCCAGTCGGCCCAGTACTCGACCATCTCAGCGCTATCTAGTGCCTTGCCCTCGGCCTCGAGGTGATACCTGCCGCTTTGGTAGAACTCGCTCGCCGCCGGATCGAGGGCGATGGAGATCTCCTTGCCCGGCTCGTAGCCGGCGGTCTGGATGGCCTCGAGCAGCACCTCCACGGCCTCCTCGTTGCTGCCCAGGTTGGGGGCGAAGCCGCCCTCGTCGCCGACGTTGGTGTCGTAGCCGCGCTTCTTCAGCACCCCCTTTAAGGCGTGGAATGTTTCGACGCCGTAGCGCAACGCCTCGCGAAAGCTGGGGGCCCCCGCGGGCACCAGCATGAACTCCTGGAAGTCCACGCTGTTGTCGGCGTGCTTGCCGCCGTTGATGACGTTCATCAGCGGCACCGGCAGCACCGCGGCGTTCGCGCCCCCCAGGTAGGCGAAGAGCGGCAGCTCCACCGCCTCGGCCGCCGCCCGCGAGACCGCCAGCGAGACCGCCAGGATGGCGTTGGCGCCCAGGTTGGCCTTGTTGGGGGTGCCGTCGAGCTCGATCATCGCCCGGTCGACGCCCTCCTGGTCGAGAGCGTTCATGCCGATGATCTCGGGGGCGATCCGCTCGCTAACGTTGGCCACCGCCTGGAGCACGCCCTTGCCCCCGTAGCGGGGGCCGCCGTCGCGCAGCTCCACGGCCTCGTGCTCGCCGGTCGAGGCGCCCGAGGGCACCATCGCGTGCCCGATCTGCCCGCCCTCCAGGGTCACCTCGGCCTCGACGGTGGGGTTGCCGCGCGAGTCCAGGACTTCGCGCGCGATTACTTCGACGATCGTGGTCATGGCCACCTCCGCTCCCCAGCTTAAACCCGCAGAGGCACCACGACCGCCAGGTAGCCGCCGTCCTCGGCGTCCTGGATCACGCTGGGGCTCGCCGCCCCCGAGAAGCGCAGCCGCGCCTTGCCGGAGATGGGGCCGAGCGCCCCCTCCAGGTACTCGGCGTTGTAGGCGAGCGTCATCCGCGCCTCGCCGCGGGCGTCCACCTCGAGCCGCTCCACCCCGCGGCCGTAGTCGCCCTCGGCCACCACCTCGAGCAGGCCGTCGGAAAAGGCCAGGTCCACGCGGTGGTTGTTGCGGTCGGCCAGCACCTTGACGCGCTTGAGGCTGTCTTTCAGCGCCGCGGCGTCTATCTCGACCTCGAGGGCGAACTCGGGGGGAATCACCCGCTCGTAGTCGGGGAACTCGCCCTCCATGAGCGCTGCGGCCATGCGGAACCCCTCGGCGGCGAGCGTCAGGTGCGCTCCCGCGAGCCCCAGGGTCACCTCGCCCTCGGTGCGCTCGAGGACGCGCACGATCTCGTCGACGCTGCGCGCCGGCACCACGAACTTGCGCTCGGCGTCGAGGGCGAGCTCCAGGTCGTAGAGCGCCAGCCGGAAGCCGTCGGAGGCGACGCTGCGCAGCCGCGACGGATGCAGTTCGAGCTGCACCCCGCGAAAGATGGCGCGGTAGTCCTCGCCGCTGGCGGCGTAGCGCACCCGCGCCAGCGCCCGCCCCAGCTCGCGCGCCGGCAGGCGCGCCACGTCCTCGGCCTCGAAGGCCAGCGGGGGGAACTCGGCGGGGTCGGTCGTGGCCAGCCGGGTCGAGAAGGCGCCGCTCTCGATGGTTAGCTGGCCTTCCTCGATTCCCAGCTCCACCAGCTCGCCGGGGAGGTTGCGCACAACCTGGCCCATCAGCTGACCGGGCACGAGGCGCACCGCCTCGCCCTCCACCTCGGCGGGCACCGCCAGCTCCAGGTCGAGCTCGCCGTTCGAGCCCTGGAGGCGCAGGCCCTCCGCGTTCGCTTCGAGGCGCAGGTGGGTGAGCGCAGGGTTGCTGGCGCGGCTGGGGATTATGCGCTCGAGCATGCCGAGCGCTTCGGCAAAGGTGCGTTTGGGCAAGCGAACCTGCATACGTCCTCCATTCTTAAGGTAAAGTGACGAAGTTCCTTAAACTTAAAGATACCGTAGCCGTAACAGTAGGGCCTGTGGAAGATGTGGAAAAGACCGTTTGCGCTCGTGCTGCACGCCGAGTAGCCTGGGGATGGCGTTGGGGAAAAGGCTCGCCGGGGCGTGGAAAAACTGGGGAATAGGTAAGGGTTCTCCCCAGGCCGCCTGCGGCCGCGGTCGTCCACAGGGTTTTCCACAACCTTTCCCCAGGGTTGCCGGCAGGTTTATCCACGGCCGGCCCACCTCTTCTCGAACCCCTCGACGGTGCGGCGCAGCTCGGGGTCCTCGGCGAGCAGTTTGCCGATCTTCTGGGTGGCGTAGAGGACGGTGGTGTGGTCGCGGCCGCCGAAGAACTGGCCGATCTCGGGCAGCGAGGCCCCGGTGAGCTGGCGGATCAGGTACATGGCGACCTGGCGAGGGCGCACCACCTCCTTGCTGCGACCCTTGGACTTGAGGTCGGCGGGGGTGACCCCGTAGTGCTCGGCCACGGCGGCGAGGATCTCGTCCATCGTCACCGCCTCGCCCGCGGTGTGGAAGAGGTCGGCCAGCGCCCCGGCGGCGACCTGGGGGGTGATCTCCACCCCCGAGAGCGAGGCGTAGGCGATCAGGCGCATCAGCGCCCCCTCGAGCTCGCGGATGTTCGAGGCCACCTGACGGGCCACGAACTCGAGCACCTCCTCGCTGAGCTGGACCCCGCGGCGCTCTGCGTTCATCTTAAGGATGGCGATCCGGGTCTCCAGGTCGGGGGGCTGGATGTCGGTGATCAGCCCCCACTCGAAGCGGCTGCGCAGCCGCGACTCGAGCGTGAGGATCTCGCGCGGCGGCCGGTCGGAGGTGAGCAGGATCTGCTTGCCGTCCTCATAGAGGGCGTTGAAGGTGTGGAAGAACTCCTCCTGGGTGCGCTCCTTGCCGGCGATGAACTGCACGTCGTCGACCAGGAGCATGTCCACCGAGCGGTAGCGCTCGCGGAACTGGTTCATGCGGTCGGAGCGGATGGCGCTGATGAGGTCGTTGGTGAAGGTCTCGGTGGAGACGTACTCGACGCGGATCTCGGGGAAGCGCTGGCGGGCGTAGTGGCCCACGGCGTGCATCAGGTGGGTCTTGCCGAGCCCCACCCCCCCGTAGACGAAGAGCGGGTTGTAGGCCTTTCCCGGGGCCTCGGCTACGGCCATGGCGGCGGCGTGGGCCATCGAGTTGCCGGGGCCGACGACGAAGCTATCGAAGGTGTACTTGGGGTTGAGGCGGGTGCGCGCGGGGGCGCCGCCGCGCGGCGGCGCCTCGGCGGCGGGTTCGCTCGGGAGCGCGTCTTGCGGCAGCACTTTGAGGCGGAATTCGGGCGACTGCGCTCCCAGCCGCAGCAGCGCCTCCTGAATGAGGTGGCCGTAGTGCTTCTGGATCCAGTCGCCAGCGAAGCTGGTGGGCACGCCCAGCTCGAGCGCTCCCTCCGCGACCCCCAGCGGCTTCACGCGGGCGAACCAGGTGTGGTACTCCACGCTCGTGACGTTCTCGCGTACGTAGTCCAGGACGTTTTCCCAGATGCTCTCGTGGGTCAAACCGGGCACCTCCAACAAGCCTTTCCATTCTACCCGAGCCGGGGCGGCGGGCTCCAAAGTTTTCCGAACGCGTGCTAGCCTTGAGGGGATGGGGGTTTCACGTGAAACATTTGACGTCGTCGTCGTAGGCGGCGGCCACGCGGGGATCGAGGCGGCCGCGGCCGCGGCGCGGCTGGGGGCACGGGTCGCTCTGGTGACCGGCGATCCGGCGCGCATCGGCCTGATGCCCTGCAACCCCGCGGTGGGCGGTCCCGGCAAGAGCCAGCTCGTCCACGAGATCGAAGCCCTGGGGGGCTGGATGGGCCGGCTCGCCGACGCCGCGGCCATCCACACCCGGGTGCTCAACCGCTCAAAGGGACCGGCGGTGCGCAGCCTGCGGGTGCAGACCGACCGCGACGGCTACGCCGCCGCGGCGCGCGCGGCGGTGGAAGCCGAGCGGAACGTCGCGGTGCTGCGCGGCGAGGTGGTGGAACTCGTGCGCCGGGACGGCCGTCTCGCAGGGGCGCGCACCGCCGACGGGCGGGTGCTCGCAGCCCCGGCGGCGGTGCTGGCCGCGGGCACCTTCCTGCGCGGCCGCATCTGGTACGGGCTGCGAAGCCGCTCCGCCGGGCGGCAGGGCGAGCCGCCAGCGCGCCACCTCTCGGCGGCGCTCGAGGCCCTGGGGCACCGCAGCCTGCGTCTAAAGACGGGCACGCCCCCGCGCGTCGCCCTGCGCAGCGTCGACTTCGCCGCCCTCGAGGAGGTGCCCCCAGACGACCCCCCGAACAGCTTCTCCGGCCGCCCCGGCCCCCACGCCGCCGCGCTAGCCACCTGGACGACGCGCACCCACCCGGGCACCCACCGGCTCATCCGCGACCACCTCGACGCCTCCCCGCTCTACGCGGGGGCGATCAAGGCCGTGGGCCCGCGCTACTGCCCCTCGATCGAGGACAAGGTGGTGCGTTTCGCCGACAAGGACAGCCATCTTCTCTTCGTCGAGCCCGACGGGCTAAAGACCAGCGAGGTCTACCTGCAGGGCTTCTCCTCCAGCCTGCCCCCGGCGGTGCAGGAGCGGATGGTGCGCACGCTCCCGGGTTTCGAGCGGGCGGTGATCCAGCGCTACGCCTACGCCGTCGAGTACGACGCCTTCGACCCCACCGACCTCAGCCCCGGCCTGATGTCGCGCCACCTCCCGGGCCTCTTCCTGGCCGGCCAGGTCAACGGCACCTCCGGTTACGAGGAGGCCGCGGCCCAGGGGCTGATCGCCGGTCTGAACGCCGCCCGCTTCGCCGCGGGCGAGGGCGAGGTCGGCCTCGGCCCCGACGAGGCTTACATCGGGGTGCTGATCGACGACCTGGTGACCCGCGGCGTGGACGAACCCTACAGGATGATGACGAGCCGGGTGGCGCTGCGGCTGCTCTTGCGCGGCGACAACGCCGACGAACGCCTCGTCCCCAAGGCCGCCGCCTGGGGGCTGCGGCCAGCGGCCGACGCCGCGCGGGTGGCCGGTAAGTACGCCCGGGTGCGCGCCGAGCTCGCGCGCCTCGAGCGCGCTCGCATCGAAGGCGTTCCCGCCAGCGTCTGGCTGCGCCGTCCGGGCGCCACCCTCGCCGAGGCCTGGCGCCGCGCCGGCCCGCCGCCCGCACCGCTCGCGCCCGAGGAGGCCGAACAGGTCGAGATCCGTGCCAAGTACGCCGGCTACATCGAACGGCAGGAGCGCCGGCGCAGGCGCGCCGGCGAGCTGGCCGCCCACCCGATCCCGCCGGAGCTGGACTACCGTACGGTGCACAATCTCTCGCGCGAGGCCATCGAGAAGCTCTCGCGCCGCCGGCCCGCCAACCTGGCCGAGGCGGCGCGCATTCCCGGGCTGCGCGACTCCGAGATCACCGCGCTGCTCGTCCACCTCGCCCGCCGCGGTCGCAGGAGCGCATGAAGGAACTTCACGAAGCCTACGCCGGGCTGCTGCAGCGCTACGCCGCCAGCGCCAACCTGGTCTCTCCCAAGGTGCTCGCCGAGCTGCCCCTCCACTTCGCGGCGGCGCGCGCCTACGGCGAGGTGCTGCCCGAGGGGGCGCACGTCCTCGACGTGGGTTCGGGCGCGGGGCTGCCGGCGATCCCGCTGGCGATCGAGCGCCCCGACTTGACCCTCACCCTCGCCGAGCGGCGCGCCAAGCGCGCAGCCTTCCTGGACCTGGCCGCGGCCCGCCTGGGGCTGAAAAACGTGCGCGTGTACAATGGCGACGTGCAGCAGTGGAGCGGCCGGACCGCCTTCGTGACCGCGCAGGCCGTCGCCCCCTTCGACGCCGTATACCGCCTCGTCGCCCACGCCGCGGAATATCCGCTCACCCTGATCGCGCGCAAGGGCCCGGGCTGGCGGGACGAGGCGGCGCGCCTGGGCGCCCAGGTGTTTCACGTGAAACACCTGGGACCCGGCGCCGAGCTGGTGGCCCTGAGGCTGGAGGAGCCACGGTGAGGCGCATCGGCGTCGTCAACCAGAAGGGCGGCGTGGGCAAGACCACGACCGCGGTCAACCTCGCCACCTACCTGGCGTTGCTCGACCGCCGGGTCCTCCTCGTCGATCTCGACCCCCAGGCCAACGCCACCTCGGGACTGGGGGTGAGGCCGAGCCCGCCCGGCGCCGGGGCGGCCGCGGTGCTACTGGAAGGCGCCGATCCGGCCGCCGAGACCGTGCACCTGGATAGCTACGGTCTCGACCTGCTACCCGCAGGCGAGGGCCTGATCGCCGCGGCCGCCGAGCTGCTCGAAGACCCTTTCCGCCTGCGCGCCCGCCTGGCGGGGGTGGAGGCGGGCTACGACATAGTCCTCTTCGACGCCCCGCCCAGCCTGGGGCCGCTGACGGTCAACGTTCTCGCCGCCGCCGAGGGCCTGATCGTGCCGCTGCAGGCCGAGTACTACGCCCTCGAAGGCATCGCCCGTCTGGTCGAGACGGTCGAGAAGGTGCGCGGCGCGCTCAACCCGGAGCTGCGCATAATCGGCATCGTACTGACGATGTACGACGGCCGCACCCTGCTGGCGCAGCAGGTCGAGCAGAACGCCCGTGAGCACTTCGGGGACCGCGTCTTCCGCACGGTGGTTCCGCGCAGTGTGCGCCTCTCCGAGGCGCCCAGCTACGGCGAGCCGATCGCCAAGTACGCCCCCACCTCGGCGGGGGCGCGGGCCTATGGTCGGCTGGCCGCGGAGGTGATACGACGTGTCGAAAAAAACTAGGGGGCTGGGCCGCGGCCTAGACGCCCTGCTGCCCAAGACCGGGGGCCATCCAACCCGTCTGCCGCTGGCGCTGATCCGGCCGAATCCCGAGCAGCCGCGGCGGCGCTTCGACGAGGCGGCGCTGGCCGAGCTGGCCGCCTCGATCGCCAAGCAGGGGCTGTTGCAGCCGCTGCTCGTCCGTCCCCGCGGCGAGGGGTACGAGCTAGTCGCCGGCGAGCGCCGCTTCCGCGCGGCGCAGCTGGCGGGACTCAGCGAGGTGCCGGTGGTGGTGCGCGAGCTCGACGACCGCACCGCGCTCGAGCTGGCCCTGGTCGAGAACCTGCAGCGCGAGGACCTCAGCCCCATCGAGGAAGCCCAGGGCTACCAGCGCCTGCTCGAGATGGGCCACACCCAGGCGGAGATCGCCGAGGCGGTGGGCAAGGCGCGCAGCACCGTAGCCAACGCGCTGCGGCTGCTGCAGCTCGACGAGGCCAGCCAGGAGGCCCTGGCCGAGGGCCGGATCAGCGCCGGCCACGCCCGCGCCCTGTTGATGGCCCCGCCCGGCGAACGCCCGCAGCTGCTGCAGCGCATCGCGGGGGAGGGGCTCTCGGTGCGTCAGGCCGAACGCCTGGCGAGCCGACCGAAGAAGACCTCGCCGCGGAGGGCGGCCTACGCCGAGCTCGCCCGCGACCTGGAGCGCCAGCTGGGCTTCAAGGTGCGCTTCAGCGGCGAGGGCAGGGGCCGGCTCGAGATCTTCTACTATTCCGAGGAAGAGCTGGACGCGATTCTCGAGCGCCTGGGCTACCGCGGCTAACGCAGCGGCAGCCGCAGCGAGCCGTCACGGTCGGCGCGCAGCACCCGCACGTTCCAGGCGGCGAGGCGCTGGAGCACCCCGGGGTCGGGGTGGCCGAAGGAGTTAGGCCCCACCCCGATCCAGGCGATCCGCGGCCGGAAGCGGCGCAGCAGCGCATCCGTGGTGCCGTCGGCGGCCCCGTGATGCGCCACCTTGAGGACGTCCACGCGCTCGGGCGGCCACGCCAGCGCCTGCCGCGCGGGGGCGTCGCCGGTGAAGAGCACGCGCCGGCCGCGATAGTCCAGCACGAAGACGAGGCTGCGGTCGTTGTCCTCCCCGGGCGCGGCCGCCGGCGGGTGCAAAAAGCGCAGCTCGGCGCCGCCGAGGCGCAGTATCTCGCCGCGGCTCAGGTTCACGACCGGGACCCCGCGGGCCCGGGCCGCGGCGCGCAGGCGCGCGTCGAGAGAGTCGCCGGGTTTGGGCGGCCCCAACGCCAGCGCCCCTGTGGGCACCAGCTGCAGGAGCTCGGGCAGGCCGCCGGTGTGGTCGGCGTCGGGGTGGGTGCCGACGGCTAGGTCGAGGTCGTCCACCCCCAGCGCCGCCAGCGCCCGCGCAAGGCCGCGGGCGTCCCAGGGATGCCCGGCGTCGACGAGGATCTCGACCCCGCCGGGCAGGCGCACCAGCGCCGCGTCCCCCTGCCCCACGTCCAAAAACCAGACGTCGGGGCGCACCCGGTCGGCCGTCGCCGCCGCGACCAGCGCCGCCGTCGCCGCGAGCGCCAGCGCGCTGCGGAGCCGCAAGAGCCGGTAGCTGGCGAGAACGAGCGGGGCGAAGGCGAGATAGTAGAGCGCGTAGCCGCTGGCGTCGAGCGCTCCCCAGTGCAGCCCCGGCAGCCGGGCGAATAGGCGGGCGCCGGCGAGCAGCAGCCCCGCGGTCAGGTTGAAGGGCGCCGCCAGCAACTCCGAGAGCGCCGGCAGCGCCGCCTTGAGGAAGCCCAGGGGCACGAGCAGCCCCACGAGCGGCAGCAGCGCCAGGTTGGCCAGCGGGCTCGCCAGCGGCAGGTAGCCGAAGCGGTCGAGGACGAGCGGCAGGGTGGCCGTCTGCGCCGCCAGGGTTATGCCGAGGCCCCCGTACAACCACGCCTTCCAGCGCGGGCGTTGCGGCAGCAGCGGCAGCACCAGGGCGATGCCCAGCACCGCCAGGTAGGAGAGCCGGAACGAGAGGCTCCCCACCGCGTAGGGGGTCAGCACCAGCTGCGCCCCCAACGCCAGGGCCAGCAGCGACGTCAGCGGCACCTCCACCAACCCCGCGGCGCGCGCCAGCAGCCAGACCCCGGCCATCAAAGCCGCCCGCACCAGCGAGGGGCTGGGGCCGGCGAGTGCCAGGTAGCCGAGCAGCAGCGCCAGCGCCGCCAGGTAGCGCCCCCGCCCCAGCGGCGCGGCGAGCAGCACGAAGAAGCCGATGAGGATGCCCACGTGCAACCCCGAGAGGGCCAGGGCGTGGGCCAGTCCCGCCCTGCGGAAAGCCCCCACGTCGTCTCCCAGGGCCCGGCGCTCCCCCAGGGTGAGCGCCCGCGCCAGCCCCGCGGCCTCGGGATCCAGACCCCGGAGCAGGTTCGCGCGCACACGGTCGCGCAGCCCCGGCGGCGGCGGACGGTGTTCGAGCAGCCGCACCTCCCGCAGCTCGGCGCGCACCCCGAGCCCGCGCAGCCAGGCGCGGCGGTCGAAGCCGCCGGGCAGGCGGGCACCTGCGGGTCGCGCCACCCGGCCCTCCACCCGCACCCAGCCGTCCGCGATCGGCGGGTAGGCGCTCAGGTAGAGGGGCGCCGGGGTGGTGTGCAACACCCCGCCTCGCAGCTCCCCCGCCAGGACGACGCGCTCCCCCAGCCGCCCCGCCCAGGGGTCGCCGAGCGCCCAAAGACGCAGGAGGACCAGCCCCAGCCCCAGCGCCAGCGGCCAGCGCGCGCTCCGCGGGAGCGCCGGCAGCGCCAGCAGCCCGAGGGCCGCCCAGGGCCCGGCGAGCGCGGCCAGCAGGGCTCCGGCGGCGAAGGCGAAGGGGGTCACGGGATCAGGTAGGGACGCAGCCGCTCGAGGGTGCGGGGGCCAATGCCGGGCACCCGCACGAGCTCGTCGAGGGTGCGGAAGGGGCGGTAGGCGACGATGCGGCGCGCAAGCGCCGGGCCGATGCCGGGCACTGCCTCCAGCTCTTCCGGCGTCGCCCGGTTCACGCTCACCCGCGGCCGCGGCGCGTCCAGGGTCGGGGCGGCCGCCTCACCGCGGGCGGGCACCCGCAGCGTCTCGCCGTCGGCGAGGGGCAGGGCGGGGTCGAGGGCCTCCAGGTCGGCTTCCGCCGTCACGCCGCCTGCGGCGGCGAGGGCGTCTGCCACCCGCGCCCCGGGTTCGAGGGCGTACACCCCGGGGTTGCGCACCGCTCCAGTCACCGCCACCACGGGCCGCTCCCGCTCCACGGCCACGGGGGAAAACCGCACCGATAGGTGCGGTTCCAGGCGGTAGAGCCCCAGCGCCAGCACCAGCGCCAGGTAGAGGCCCAGGGCTACAGGTTGGAGGCGTGCCACTCCACCAGGGCCACGCCCAGGCCGAGCACGCCGACGAAGATCAGGTTGGCCAGGTCGGCCGCAGGGTTCGCGTAGATCCAGTAACCGGCCGCCGCCAGGGTGCCCAGGCTGAATAGCTTGAGCAGCGCTCCCGTAAGGCCGCCACGACGCCGCGGCGGCGCGATGGCGGGCTCGGAGGCGTAGATTCCCGCTGCGGGGGCGGGCTCCTCGGGCGGGGTGATGGGCGGAGGAAGGTCCTCGTCGAGCGTCACGGGCTCCTCGGTAGTCGTGGGTTTGGACTCCGGCCCCGGCGGTGGAGCGCCGGCGCTGACCTGTTTCTGGCGGGCCACGAAGGTCTTGACCGACTCGAAGAAGAGCCGCAACTCGTCGACCTGGAAGGCGCGCATCGGCGCCTCGATCAGCGGCGCGGACTCACCCATGACGACGAGGGTGCCGCCCTTGTCCCCCACCACCTTCTTGATCTTGGCCAGCGGGGCGCGCTGCACACCGGCGTCGCCGATGTAGAACAGCTCGGCCCGGGTTAGGGCCAAAAGGCCGTCGGCGCCCTCGAGCTGCGAAACGACCTCGTCTTGGGTTAGCTCCCGTAGCTTTTCTTGATATGCGCTCATGTTGCTGTATATTCTACCCGATTCGGCCGCAGGGGCGCACCTGCTACACGAGCGAGCGCGGGCGCGGTATGGTAAAGGTATGAAAGAGGTACGTTTCCGCATGGTGACGGGCACCGATCCCGACCTGTTCCAAGAGCGCCTGAACAATCTGGTGGCCGGCCTGCCCGACGACGCCATCATCGTCGAAGTGCTGTTCTCAACCGCCCATTCCGGCCGGGTCGCGGAGTATTCGGCGCTGATATATTACAAAGAAGTCGAGCCGTGGAAGGACTGAACGTCCGCCTGCTGGACGGCCTTCCCGAGCTACCGCCTTCACCTGGCGCCGAGCTGGCGCTCTACTTGCTGGCACGGCCGGGCTGGCGCGGCCGCGAGGAGCTGGTCCGGCTGATACCCGAGCTGGACCGGGCGCTCGAGCTGGTGCGCGCGAGCCGCTACGGCCCCTTCCTGGAAGAAGACGACGGACGCTACCAGCTGCTCGCCGAAACCGACGTGCTCGCCTACTGGCAGGACGCCTATCGCGACTGGGCGAAGACCGCGGAGCGCTACGGCGAGCTGGCGGCGGGGTTCGCGAGCCCCATCCCCGCCTTCCAGGAATGGCTCGAGTCCGAGCGGCGCGAGGTGCTGCACGCACTCTGGGGCACCGCGGTAGGAAAGGCCGGCGCGCTGCTCGATCAGGGAGCCAGGGAGGCGGCGCTGGCGCTGGTGCAGGGCGCCGAGGCCGCCTATCCGCTCGAGCCCGCCGCCGCCCTCGACCTCGCCGACCTCTACTGGCGCGCCCGCCGGCCCGCCGACACCGCCCGCGTGATCGAGGCGGTGCTCGACGCCATACCCGAGAAGTTCAAGGACCGGGCCCGGCTAAACCTGGCCGCCGCCCGGCTGCGCGCCGGCGAGGAGGCGGCGGCGCTGTCCGAGCTGCGGGCGCTCGAGGCCGAGGGCGGCGCGGTGGCTCCCTGGGCTGCGCTGCACCGGGGCAGCCATGCCGTCCTTGCGGGCGACGCCGAGCTGGCGCTGCGCCTGGCAGAAGAGGCCTTCGCCGCCGCCGAGGAGGCCACCGACGGGGAGCTGGCCATCGCCGCGCTGATGCTCAAGGGCGAGGCGCTCTCCGCGCTGGGCCGGCCCAAGGAAGCGGTGCACGCCCTGGGGGAGGCACTGGGAATCCACGAGGCGATGGGGCGCAGCTTCTCACCGGTGGCGCTCGCGCTGCTCGCCGAGGCTCACGCCGCCTGGGGCTACGCGGACAAAGCGCGCGAGCTCGCCGAGAAGGCCTTCAAGGAGGCGCGCGCCCAGCGCGACCCCTACGCCGCCAGCCGGGCGCTCTGGGCCCTCTTCCGCGCCACCGGCGAGGCGGGGTACGCGGAGATGGCGCGACGCGAGGCGGAAGAGGCCGGGCACGAACCCTGGCGGCGGTGCCTGGCGGAGCGGGCGCGGAGCAGTAGGTAAACGCCCGCCGAACCTTGCCGGAGCGGCGCGGCCGCGCTGGGCTAGAATGGCCCCGTGACCCTGCTCGCCCGGCAGATCCAGCGCACCCTGCTCGCCGCCCTGCCCGATCCCGAAGCCGCGGCGCGGCCCGAACTGGCCGCTTACGCGCGGCTGCTGCGCGACTACCCCGAGCGGGGGGGCAAGATGCTGCGCGGCCGCCTAGTAGTCCTCACCGCGCGCGCCTACGGCGACGACACCGCGGCGCTGGAAGCGGCGGCGGCGCTCGAGCTCTTCCAGAACTGGGTGCTGATCCACGACGACATCGAGGACGACTCCGACGAGCGCCGCGGCCGGCCGGCGCTGCACCGGCTCGCGCCCATGCCGCTAGCCCTCAACGCCGGCGACGCCTTGCACGCGGCGATGTGGCGCCTGCTCACCGAGGCGGGGGCGCGCCGCAAGGTGCTGCTCGAGTTCGCCGAGCTCGTGGAAACGACGGCCAGCGGGCAGCACCTGGACCTCAGCTGGACGCTCGAGGGCCGCTTCGATCTGACCGCGGACGACTACCTCGAGATGGTGCGGCGCAAGGCCGCCTACTACACCGCCGTGGCCCCGCTGCGGCTGGGGGCGCTTACCGCCGGCCAGATGCCAGACCCCGCCTTCGCCCGCGCCGGGCTCGATCTGGGCGTCGCTTTCCAGATCGTAGACGACGTGCTAAACCTCGAGGGCGACCCCGCGGCCTACGGCAAGGAGGCCGCGGGCGATCTCTGGGAGGGGAAGCGCACCCTGATCCTGCTCGACTGGCTGGCTTCCGCCGGGCCCGAAGAGCGCGCCCGCGCCGAAGCGCTCCTCTGCCGGCCGCGGGCCGAGAAGGACCCGGACGAGGTGGCCTGGTTGCACGAGCGTCTGCTGGCGTCGGGGGCGGTGGCGCGAGCCCGTGAGCGCGCCCGGCGGATGGCCGAGCCGGCCCTTGCCGAGCTCGAGCGCGCCTTCGCGCCCCTGCCCGGGCGGGAGGCCGCCCGCGAGGCGCTGGGCCTCCTGGCCGCGTTGGTCTGGCGCGAGCGCTAGCGCCGCGCCCGCCCGCCGCCTTATCCTGGAGCCATGGCCAACCTGCACGACGTTCCCATTGGCGACGGCGCACCCCAGACGGTGCACATGATCATCGAGGTGCCTCACGGCTCGGCGAACAAGTACGAGTTCGACGAGGCCACCGGCATGGTCAAGCTCGACCGCGTCCTCCCCGGGGCCCAGTTCTACCCGGGCGACTACGGCTTCATCCCCCAGACCCTCGCCGAGGACGGCGATCCCCTGGACGGGATCATCCTCTCCAGCTACCCGCTCCTACCCGGCGTCCTCGTCGAGACCCGCGTCGTCGGGCTCTTGCACATGGAGGACGAAAAAGGTCCCGACTCCAAGGTGCTCGCGGTGGTGGCCGAGGACCCGCGGCTCGACGCGATCCAGGACCTGGCCGACGTACCCCCGGGCAAGCGCGACGAGATCGCCAACTTCTTCGAGACCTACAAGGCGCTCGAGGCGGCGAAGGGCAAGTGGGTCAAGGTCACCGGCTGGGGCGACCGCGACGCCGCCGTGGCCGAGGTGGAAGCCTGCATGAAGCGCTACCGGCGGGAAGCCTAACCCTCTTCACCGCCCGCCGGACTAGGCTGGGTCCATGGACCTGCACCGGCGCTGGGCGGCCCGCCGGGCCTGGCGCGTGCGCGCGGCCCTGGCGGCGATCCTCGCCCCGGCGGCCTGGGCGCTAAAGCCGGCGCTCGGCCCCTGGGCGCTGGCCCTGCCGCTAGTCGCCCTGCTCTACCCGGCGCGGCGCGAGCTCGCCGGGGCGCTCGCCGAGATAGACCGCCGGCTCGGCCTCGCCTACCGCACCGCGCTGGAAACGCCCCCAACGGACCCTGCCTACCCGCGGCTGCGCGCCGAAGCCGCGCGCGCGGCGCGCGCGGCGCGGCTGCCACGACCGCCGCTCGTCGAAGCGGCGCTGGCGCTGGCGCTCTGGGGGCTGGCCGCGGCCCTTCCCGTGCCGGCAAGCCCCACGGCGGAAGCGGCCGTGGGCGCGCCGGTGGAACCGCCGCCGGCGGCCGCCGAACCCGCCCCCGGAGAGGTGCGGGAGCGGTCCGCTGCCGCTTCCCCGCCCGCCGCCGAGGAGGCGCCCGCCGCCGAATCCAAAGCCGCCGAACCCCCGGCCCCGCCGGAGGAGGCCCCGGAGCCGCAGGCGGCCGACGAGCCCCCGCCCCCGGGATCGGCCCCGCCGGAGACCGCGCCCGGCGCCGGAGACCGCGCCGCTGCGGCCGAGCGGCCGCAGGCGCAGGGGAGCGGAGAGGCGGCGGGCCGCGCCGCCGAAGCGGGGAGCGGCCGCGGCGAAGAGGGCCCCGGCGCAGGCCGCGCGCAGGCGGGGGCGGCGGAGGACGCGGCCCCGCAGGCGCGTGCGCCCCAGGCGGCCGGAGAGCCGTCTCCGTCGGTGGGAGCTGCGGAGCCCGCGGACCTGCGGGATGAAGGGGCCGCCTCCGGGCCGCCCGCAGACGCGACGCATGAAAAACTGCCCGGCACCGCTGCTGGCGACGGAAGCGCCGGTGCGGAGCGCGGGGAAACCCCGCCGCCGGCCGAGACGGCGGGTGCCGCCGCCCGCCCCGAGGGGCCGCCCGCCCCGTTGCCCTCGCCCTGGGCCGCGGGGCGGCCGCCCGAGGCGGCGCGGCGCGCCGCCGCGCGCTACCTGCAAGACGCGCCGCTGCCGCCGGAGGCGGCCGAAGCGGTGCGGCGCTACTTCGAGCTGGAGCGCTGATCCGGAACGCAGCCCTCGCCGCCGGGGCCTGGCCTGCCCAGGCGCTCGAGCAGCATCGCCGCGCTGCCGTAGATGAAGAGGTAGACCCCCGCCGCGTAGCGATCGGGGTTCAGAAACAGCACGCTCCCCACCAGGAAGGCCAGGCTGCCAGAGAGCCCCAGCATCGTCAGCAAACGGCGGTAGGCGCACTTCACAAACCACCGTTATAACCCGTTTCTGGCCGAGGGGGAAGATATAATGACCTGCAGGACCGTTCCAGTGCACGGTATAAGGGATTACGTATGATCAAGCAAGCGCAAGGGCGGGCGAAAAACGGATCACCACGACGCAGCGGGGCGTCCTGCGGGGACGCGCCGGCTGGCAAGTATGGCGACGCCCCCCGCGCCTCTTCGCGGGGCAGCGAACCCAAGGGGCGGAGACTTTCGTGAAAAAGGCCTTCCGCATTCTCGCAGCGATGCTGCTGGGCCTCGCGGGTTGCCAGGAATCTGGGGCCGCCGCTACGACTCACCCGCCCGCGGCCGGAAGCGACCAGCCGCCTGCGGTGGTCTACCTGGGCCCGCGCACCGTCGCTCCCACCCCGCTCGAGCGCGGCACCCTCTTCGCCGCCCCCGACGGCAGCGGCGACGAATGCAGCCAGAGCCAGCCTTGCAGCCTGCGCACCGCCTTCGGCCGGCTCCAGCCGGGCAGCGTCCTCTTCCTTCGCGGGGGCGTCTACCCCATCCGCGGGGCCGGCCTCCACACCGGCGCTTTGGCGGGCAGCGCCGAACGGCCGGTCGTCATCGAAAGCTACCCCGGCGAGTGGGCGGTGCTCGAGGGCGAGTACTCCGACGCCGCCAGCTACGAAGGCGAGCACCACTTCTACTACGGTATTCGCATAGACAAAGACGCCGACTACGTCTACGTCCGCCGGCTCGAGGTGCGCTACATGGGCAACGCCGGCATTGGCATTCGCGGCAGCCACAACGTAGTAGAGGGCTGCGATCTGCACCACAACACCCTCTCCGGCGTCGAGCTCTACGGCGGCGAGTGGCGCGAAGACTACCCCGACTTCACGATCCCCTACCCCGAGGGCTACAACACCGTGCGCGACAACGTCGTTCACGACAACTCCGACGTCTACATGCCCACCAGGGGCGACAGCGCCGACGGCGTGGCCGTCTCCTCGGGCCGGCACAACCGCGTCATCCACAATCGCGTCTACGGCAACTCCGACGACGGCATCGACACCTGGCGCTCCAACGACAGCTACGTCGCCTTCAACCTGGTCTACGACAACGGCCGCGGCGAGCGCGGCGACGGCAACGGCGTCAAGGCCGGCGGCAACCTCGACCCCAACGCCAAAGGCGGCTGGCGAGCGCAGGTAGTCCACAACCTGGCCTACGACAACCGCGCCCGCGGCTTCGACTACAACGCCGGCAAAGACGTCCTCTTCGCCTACAACACCGCCTACCGCAACCGCACCTACGGCTTTCGGGGCGCGGACGACACTCGCATGCTGCGCAACATCGCGGTGGACAACGGCACCGACGCCTCTGGCGGCCTCCAGGAGGGGAACTCGTGGCAGATGGCGGGCGCTCCCCGCTTCGTCAGTCGCGACCCGGCCTCGCCCGACTTCCTGAGGCCGGTTGCGGGCGACCCCTTCGAGAACCTGGGGGCCTACGCCGGCGACGCGACCGTAGAAAAGAGGGTTCCATGAAGGGATTTCACTGGATTCTGCTGCTGATGGGCGTCCTGGCGCTCGCGGCTTGCCGGACGGAGCCGCCGCGGGTGGACGACAAACCGTCCGTGATCGTCTTTCCCCACGAGCCTTCCGGCGAGCCATCCGGCCCGCCCCGCACCGGCGCGCTGCGCACCTATGCGACGCTGTACTCCGCCGGTCTCGAATGGCGCTTTTCCGGCGACCCGGAGGGCAACGCCAGCTGTACGCTGCGCTACCGCAAGTTCGGCGAGGAGGCCTGGCAGGAAGCATGGCCGCCCTACCGCATCCGCTTCACTCCGCCTCAGCCCGTGGCCGGCAAGAACGAAACCTTCGACGGCTGCGCGGGTTCGATCTTTTTCCTTCAGCCCGGCACCATATACGAACTCTGGGTCAAGCGCGAAGACCCCGACGGAGCGGACGACCAGGGCCTGGTCAGGGTGCGCACCCATAACGAGCCGGCCATCCCTGAAAACGCGCACACTTACCACGTCGTCCCCGGCAGCGGCGGCGGGACGGGAACGGTCGCCGACCCTTACCGGGGCATCGAGGAGGCCCAGCGGCACGCGCGCCCCGGCGACGTCTTCCTGCTGGCCGCCGGCGAGTACGCCGGCTTCGCCGCCGATACGATCTGGCTTCACGTTGGGGGATACGAGGGCCGCTGGGTGGTCTGGAAGGCGGCGGAGGACGGGGTGGTCTTCACCGACCCGGTGCGCATCGCCGCCGACTACGTCTGGCTCGAAGGCGTGCACCTGCGCGGCGACTCCGGCGGCCACGACGGCCGCGGTCTGCGCACCGAGGACGCCCCCAAACGGGTGGTCATCAAGAACAACACTTTTACCGGCTTTCACTACTCGATCGTCTTCAACTACGGCGGCGAGGCCTGGGTAATCGAGAACAACACCATCATCGGCGACAAGGACCTGCGCGAGTGCCTGGACGACCGCGGGGAGGAGATCCACGACGACCGCTGCCCCAGCGCCTCCTACGGCGGCGAGGGCATCGAGCTCAACCGCACCTCCGGCCACACCGTGGCCTACAACAGCATCAGCCGCGTCGCCGACGGCATCTCCTATCCGCTGGAAAACACCGACATATTCGGCAACGAGATCTTCGACGTCACCGACGACGGCATCGAGCCCGACCTCGGCTACGCCAACATCCGCGTCTGGAACAACCGCATCACCAATGCCCGTCACAACGGCCTTAGCTTCCAGCCGATGAACGGCGGCCCCTGGTATTTCATCCGTAATCAGGTGGCGGCGCCGCGCGAGTCCACCCTCAAGCTGCGCCAGCCCAGCCGGGTGCTGCTGGCCCACAACCTGCTGATCGGTTGGAATGGTGCGGTGACCGCCTATAGGGGCGAAAGCATGCGCCGCATCGACTCGCTCAACAACCTTTACGTTTCCGTCTCCGGCAGCTACGTCTGGGAGTTGTACGGCGAGGGCCCGGTGGTGGCCCGGCTCGACCACGACGGTTTCGACTGGGACGGGGCCTCCATGGCCTTCAAGTGGGACGCGAGCCACCGTTACCGCGACCTGGCGGCCTTCCAGCAGGCGACGGGGCTCGAGCCCCACGGCCTGGCCTTCGACCGCGCGGACTGCTTTACCGTCTGGCACGTCACCCGCCCGCCCGAGCCGATGCCGCTGGAGGCGATGACCCTGAAGGCCGGCTGCCCGGCGGTCGACGCCGGCATGGTGCTGCCCAACATCACCGGCGCCTACACCGGCGCCGCCCCCGACCTGGGGCCCTACGAACGCGGCCTGCCGGTGCCCCATTACGGTCCGTAAGCATCCCCGACCGTGCCCCGCCCCCGCCGCAAACCCACCCGGCTCGCGGACTTCGACTACCGCAGCCCGGGGGCGTACTTCGTCACCCTGGTGACGCACGAACGGGTGTGTTTGTTCGGGGAGGTCGACGAGGGTAGGATGGTCACGAACGCCGCGGGACGGATGATCGAGGATTGGTGGCTTTCCCTCCCCGGGAAGTTCGCGGGGGCGTCACTGGACGCTTTCATCGTCATGCCCAACCACTTCCACGGCCTGCTCGTCCTCAACGCCGGTTTCTCGGTAGGGGCCGACCCACGTGTCGGCCCGGAAAAATCGGGCGCACACACGGGTGCGCCCCTACGAAGAAAATCTACGTCCCTTCCCGAGGTCATGCGCTGGTTCAAGACGATGACCACCAACGCCTACATCCGCGGCG